>Ga0315274_10007943_pt1 | contig 15336 bp, 7 predicted proteins | sample YL17G02_20_MG_FD_203700 | JGI IMG/M metagenome (GOLD analysis project Ga0315274, IMG submission 203700) | Sediment microbial communities from Yellowstone Lake, YNP, Wyoming, USA - YL17G02_20 | ecosystem: Environmental > Aquatic > Freshwater > Lake > Sediment | place: USA: Wyoming | collected... | reverse complement strand
ACGGCGAATCCAACCGAAGGGACCCCGAAAACAGACGTTGCGGATGAGCGTGCGCGCTTCTCTGGGCGACAGCCATCGGCCGAAACAGACCGGGCAACCCAAGACGCGAGCCTTGCTGGCGGCGTAACCCGTCATCGCCACCAAACGGACTCCGTGGCCGCAATGGGGGCACTCCTCGGAGGGTCGGCCTTCGGGCGGAGAGGCAAGCTTCTCGCCCCGGTCGAGCGGGATGTAGGTTTTCGAGGCGATCAGGCCCTCGAGCTCGCCGCTGTTGAACCACAGGCCGCCGCAGGAGGGACATTCATGGTAGGTGACGTCCATGCGGGGCTGACACGCCATCTCGGTATGGCAGGTGTTGCACTCCATCTTCCCGTCCATCGCCCGCGCCTAGAACATCTGCCGGAGCGGCCCGAATTCCGCGCGCCACATCCCGAGCATTTTCCGCCGACCGAAGTCCTCGAGAGCGTAACACTTGCGACACTCGGGCGGCGGATTGCCTTGAACCAAGCGACGGCGCAGCGCCGTCATGTTGGGGTGGTTCCAAAGATCCGCGGGGTCGAGATCGCGGACGTTGCCCACCTTGCCGAAATCGGCCATGCAACAATAATCCATGTTCCCGAAGACATCAATCACCATCTGGTGCCAAAGATTGGCGCAATAGAAGCGCCGCGACCCCGGCACGCGCTTCTTGCGACGTTGGTAGGGGTAGCTCGGGGGGAAAAGGTCCCCCCGCGCTTCGTCCCGGACCAGTCCCTCGAAGTCGCTCGCCAGCGGCACATAGCGAATCTCGACCCCCGCCGCCCGCGCATACGGCTCGGCTCGAGCCAGCGCTTCTTGAGCCTGGCGGTTCGTCACCGCCTGAGACCTGTCAACCTTCTCGCTCGCGAACATCACGGTCTGGGCGGTCAGGTGGTGGATGCCCCAACGCCGGGCGAGGGCAAGGACCGGCTCCACCTCGTTCAGCGTGTCGCGCATGAGGGTCATGTTGACGGTCATAACCGGGAAGGTGGCTTTCGCCTCACGCTTGACGGCCACGAGGCGGTCGATGTTCTCGACGACTTCCTTGAACTTCGCGCCGAGACGGACCTTCTCGAACACTTCCGGCGTGCCGGCGTCGATGGAGAGATTCAGAAGCGTGGGATGAGGACCCACGATCCGGCGCGCGGTCGCTTCGCCCAGGAGGGTGCCGTTCGTGATGAGGGAGACCGTTGCGCCGTAGGAATGGACCAGGTCGACGATTTCGAAGATGTCTTTCTGAATGAACGGCTCGCCCAGTCCGGCCAGGGCCACCGTCATGGCGGACTTGAACCAGGGCGCGAGTCGCCACAAGTCGCCGACGCTCAGGCAGTTCTGATTGATCTTCACTCCCGGGGTCTCGCGCAGACAGTGGGGGCAGCGGATGTTGCAGTAGTCGTTGACGGCGATGTGAATCCGCAACGGACGGGCCGCGAGGCGCGCCCGCGGGACCACACGGTCGCGGCCGGACTGGATGACGTGGTGGATCCTGGAAAGATGGTGGTACCACATGGGCGCCCGAATCGCGGTGCAGCCGGGCAGGGCTCGCCTGTGCGCTACTCGACCGAATCGAGGAGGACGCCGTTGGCGAATGTGTAGGCGCCCAGTTCCGTGCCGGCAATGTTGCGGTAAATGAGAGTCTGGTACCGCGCGCCGACGTTGCCCAGGAAGTTGACGGTGAACCGAGGATAGCCCCGGAAGATCAGGATCTGCTCGTAGTCCGTGACCGGGCCGGTGTAAACAAGGTCGCCGTCGACGAATTGGGTCAGGAGGCTTTCCTCCAGATGAACCCACTCCACGACCGACTCACGATATTGCGACCGAAAAGGCCCTCGAATGTAATCCGGCTGGCCAAAGTCGTCCACGACGGCTTTCTGGTCCGCCGACAGTCTTTTGGCGGGGATGAGCTTCTCCACTTTGTCAAACGCCCGAGACCTCCAATGGCGGAAGAAATCGACGGAATCGTGCAAGGCGACGCGCTTGAAAGGGACGCGATTGCCGTCCGGGTCGTGAAACGTCCGAGGCAGAGCGTGTCTCGCACACCCCGCCCCCCCGACCAGAACGGCGGCGAGAATCCCCCCGAGACCCACGGCCCGGAAAAGCACGGACCCCCGGGTCTGGCATCCCGCGCCTCGGGGCGAGGCGTCCGCGCCTCGGGGCGAGGCGTCCGCGCCTCGGGGCGAGGCGTGCGCGGCGGGGGCCGAGCGCTCGGGATTGAACGGAGATCGCTGGCGCCGCTTGCGGATTCCTGAACTCCTCCGACAGATATCACTGAACATGGCGCTCACAGACGCCTCCTTGTCATGGAATGAGGCCGTTGCGCGGGGGCCGCGTGTCCACGAAGAAATATGCTACCGACGGGGACGCGCCGCTGTCAAATGCAATCTGGCGCGACGCCGCGGCGCGTTCGCGGACGAATCTGGCCGGCGTCCCGCCAGCCTTCACCGGCGCCCCGCCGGCCTTCACCGGCGCCGCGCCGGCCAGATCTACTTCGCCGAGGTCGGGCGCGGGGACCGCGTGAGAGGAGCGAGAACCATCGTCTCCAGAAAGCGGGCGCTACGAAGAGGTCGCTCGAGGTGCGTCTCAAACATCCGGGTCGTCAGGCGCAGAAGATTCGTTCCCGCGCGCCGACTCACGACGACGGGAGCGGCGGCCGAACCCTCGGCGGGCGAGCTTGCGATGCGGTGCGGGCGCCTCGCCCCAAGGCGCGGACGCCTCGCCCCGAGGCCCATGATGCGTCGCAGACAATCGAGTTCCTCGTCGTTCAGCGGGAAATCGTGGCTCGTCGGCGCGGACGCCTCGCCCCAAGGCGCGGACGCCTCGCCCCGAGGCGCGGGATGCACCAGGTGCAGCGTTCCTCGCAGGAGATTCAGGTAATACCGAGGCGCCCGGTTCGCGTCCTTGGTGGCACGGGCATCCTGCCCGTGTTCGGCTGCGGAACTTGGGCTGGAAGCCCAAGCCACCTCTGCGTCGTTGGACGTCGTGCGGACGCTTCGCCCCGAGGCGCGGACGCCTCGCCCCGAGGCGCGGGGAGCAGGCGCGGGGGCCGCGTGAGGCGCGGGGGCCGCGTGAGGCGCGGGGGCCGCGTGAGGCAGAACCGTCCCGAGTTGGGGCGCGTAGCCGAAAGCGGCGAGGAGGGCGAGATATCCGGAGATTGCGAAGGAGCCTGGGTGATCCGTTTCCCCCAAGCCAAGCAGGAAGTCTTCGGCGAGGTCATAGAGCTCGGCCGCGTACGGATCGTTTTCATGACTGTAAGTGAGCACCTCCGCAAAGAGTCCGGCGTAGGCCAAGCGCGCCAGCGTGGTTTTGGGCGCCTCTCCCCGGTGAGGGCGAAGCGGCTGCGCTCGAGCGTAAGTCGGCCGGGTCAGGAGATCGGCGCCGAAGAGGTTGGCAAGCCCGCCGGCGGGTCGGCGGGAAAGGCGAACCCGCAGAATCGAGAAGGGTTGCAGCAAGGGCGCCAGGTTCGCCTTCGGGCGCCGCGCCCCTTTGGCCACGGCCCCAATGCGGCCCGTCTCTCGGCCCAGGAGCGTAACGAGCAGGGAGGTCTCGCGGTAGTCGCGAGCTTCCAAAACGATGGCTTTCGTGTCGAGCAGAGGCATGAAGACTTCCGGCGCCGCCCTCTCGCAGCCCCCGCGCGTTTTCCCGGTCTCGGCGCATGGGAACGCGCCCCGCCGCCCTCACGCGGACGCCTCGCCCCGAGGCGCGGGGTCGAACAGGCGCGTCGCACTCTGGGCCAGGCGTTCCTGCGCCTCGCCGCGCCGCATTCCAACGTTGGCGATGATCCCGAAGATCAGATAGTTCGTTGCGAGGAAAGAGCCGCCGTAGGAGATCAGCGGCAGCGGGATGCCCATGATGGGCAACAGGCGAAGCACCATGCCGATGTTGATGAAAAGATGAATCAGGACGATGCTGACAAGCCCGATCACGAGATACTTGCCGAAAGGATCGGGGCTGACAATGGCGATGAGCGCCGCGCGCCACACGATGAGGACGTAGAGGCCAAGCAGGGCCAGGCATCCGACCAGGCCGAACTGCTCGCCGAGAGCGGAGAAGATGAAATCGGTGTGGCGCGCGGGGAGAAAGCGCAGGCGCGACTGGGACCCTTTCTTCCAGCCCTTGCCCGTGATCTGGCCGCTGCCCAAGGCCATCTCGGCCTGTTGGATGGTCCACGTGGCGGGGTCCTTCTCGGAGGGTTTCCTCTTCCCTTGATCGGGCTCTCGTTGCCCCGCGGCGCCCGACAGGATGTCCTCGACTCCAGGCGGCTTGAACATCCCGCGAACCGGTTCGATGAACACGCGGATGCGATCCTTCTTGTTGCCCGTGAGACCGGGAATCGACTCAGCCGTGGCCAGATAATACAGTCCGCCCGCAGCGGCCATGATCCCCACCACGGTGACCGTCAGGACGACCCGCCACGGGATGCCCGCCACGAACAGGAGAAGAAAGGGGAGAGGGAGAAAGGTCGCGGCGGTGCCGTAATCCGGCTGCTTGGCGATGATGATGACGGGCATGGCGACCAAGAGAAGCGGCGGGATGGTCTCCAGGACGTTCCCCAAGCGTCTCCGCCGCCACGCGAGCCAGTGCGACAGAACAGTGACAACGGCGATTTTCGCGAATTCCGAGGGCTGGAACCGCACGGATTGGCCGCCTAGGGGCGCCTCAAGCCAGGACGATGCGCCGCCCGCCTTGATCCCCGTCAGAAAGCCGATCGGACCGTGTCCGGCAACCAGAAGCGCGATCAAGAGCCCAAGGCAGAGAGCGTAGAAAGGCCAACCCAGAAACTGGAGCCACCGGTAAGGGGTCAGCAACGCGAAGAGAAACACCGCCGCCGAGACCGCCCACCACATCATCTGGCGGGAAACGATCTTCGTCAAGCCAGGGACTCCTCCCGTTGCGCCTTCGAGAACAATGATCCCGAACGCGGTCGTTGCCAAGACGAAGAGTATCAGAAGATAGTCGAGCTGGTAGAGGCAAGACACAATCCGCGAAGGCTGACGATCTTGTTCTGCGGGGCGGACGAGATTCACGCTTCATGCACTCCACGGCGCCGCGTCGGCGATTCCGGCGATTCTGCGGGGAACATGGCTCGCCTCAGACGCAATGCGAGACTCCTGGCCGCAAGGGCCATGAGAGTGGCGGCAAGAATGCCGCCCAGCTCGAGACGAAAAGCCACCCCGTAAACGCCCCAGGCCAGCAGGCCGGCCAGCGCGTCCTCGGCGAGAAGCGCCCCGAGGAGAATCAGGGCGTCAAGCCAAACCAGTTCAAGAGCGGCGGCTTCGACGAGGAGACCCGCACAAGCCCCGGCCAGCCCCAAGGTAAGCATCGACATTCCCAACGGACCCCCATGGAGAGAGACGAGCGCCGTCGCTGCCAGCCACCCGGCGCCAAGCCCCCAGATAAAACCCGAGCGCATGCCGACGAGAACAACCGCCGCCGCCCCGAAGTGAAGCCCCGTCCGGCCCCCAAGCAAAATCGGTCCAACCACGGCGTCCAGAAGAACGCCGACCAGAACGGCGAAAAGGGAAATCAGGATTCGTCCCTTCACGGTTTCACTCGATCGCAGCTCGATCGGCGAGGGCCCCGACGCCGCCGACACGGATGGGCCGGGCTTTCATGGGTCCGGTCGTCCGATGGATCTCGCGGACCGGGTCCGTGCTGCGGACGGGGTCCGTGCTGCGGACGGGGTCCGTGCTGCGGACGGGGTCCGTGCTGCGGACGGGGTCCGTGCTGCGGACGGGGTCCGTGCTCGCGGACCGGGTCCGTGCTGCGGACGGGGTCGGTGCTAAGGCGCGCCCGACGCGCCGCCGGGCGTCGGTCGCTCGGCGGATGGTTGGGGAAGACGCTCGCCGGCGGCTCCGCCCGTAAGATCCTCGATGTCCGGCGGCTCGCCGCTGCCGGATGATTGGCCCGTTTTCAGCACCAGCACTTCCTCCATCTGGCCGAAAACGACGGCGGGTTCAACCTCGCCAACGGTCTGGCCGAAGCGATTCTTCTTGAGGCCCGACACGGCGCCGACAAGAAGACCTCCCGGGTAGAGCGAATTGCGCATGCCGGAGGTCACAACGCGCTGACCCGGCCGCAGAGGGATGTTGGGGTTCTCCAGGGTCACCTCCAGCTTTCCCGCTCCGCCGGTTCCGCGGACGACGCCGTGGGCTCGGACCGGAAGCGCCAAGACCCCGACGGCCGCCTGCGGATCGCTCAGGAGTTGGATCGTAGAGGTTCCGGGGCCCGTTTTCAACACCGACCCCGCCAAGCCCCCCAGGTAGTGGATGACCGGGTCACGGGGCTGGATGCCGTGCTTCGCTCCGCGATTCACGAGGAGACTGCGGGTCCAGCGCCGAGTGCCGTAGGCGATGACGTCGGCCGGAATCACCTTCCATCCTTGGGTCTCCGCGAGGGTCGCTGTGGCATCCAGCCGCTCATATCGCGCAATGGCTTCGCGGAGCGCGGCGTTCTCCGCGCTCAGACGCGCGTTCTCTTGCTCGAGGATCGCATTGCGCCGGCGCACGTTGTCGCTCGTCACGAGGAACGTCAGACTGCGCGAAACCACGCGCGCCGCCCCGGCAGCCCCTCGAGCCAGCGGCGAGAGCGCCGCCTGAAGACCGGAACGCCCGGCTTGACCGACGCCGTCGGCCTCACCGACCCCGTCGGCCTCTTCCGCGGCCCGCGGGCGCAATGCTCCCCAGATCCAGAGAGCGCTCGGCACGCCCACGACCAGCACGATGAAGGCGATCGCTTTCAGTACTGCTTTCTTCATCTCCTGCACTGTAGATCAGCCCCGTCGAGAGAATCAAGGAGTACCGTCAAGGCCCGGCGTTTTCCCCAAAGAAAAAGGAGCGAAGAGGCGTCAATGCGTCTTCGCTCCAGGTTCCGGCCTGTGGCCGCCGAGAGGCGACGCCCGGCGGCCACAACCCTCAGGCCTGTCCTAGTAGATCTCGATCTTGACGTCCGAGAAAGTGATGCCTCCTGAGTCATCCTGCCAACCGGAATCGCCGGCGGCGTAACGGTTGAGACTCAGCACCTGGACGGCCGGCAGGAGGTAGTCGTTCTCCTCGTCGTAGCCCTCATGCGTGTGCGCCCAGGTCGAAAGGACCGCGCCCTCCCCCGCGGGCGGAACGCCGGGATTCACCTGGTTCGGATCGACCAGGTTCCGACCGCCCCAGGCGGCATGGAGCTTCGCGTACGGCTCGAGAGCGCCGTAGATGTCGAACCAGACGACGTTGCGCGAGTACTGGACTTCCGAGCCTCCCGCCGCGGTTTCCGTCTGGGACATGTACGCGTGCAGGAAGACGCGCGTCAGGGGGGTTGTCTCCACGTTCAGCGAGGCGGCGCGGATGCTAAGGCGCGCGAGCTTGCTGTTTCTGCAAGGCGGGTTGCCGTTGAGTTCCCCCGCCGCGGTCGCCGGCGGCGCGAAGGCGCCGATGAACCGGGCCTGAAACAGCGGATCGTAGGGGCCGGCTTCCAGCGTGATCGAGTCGGGCGTCTTGGTGATCGAGCCCGCGCCGAGGAACGATCCGCCGAGCGTCGCCGTGTTCCAAAGACCCAGATCTGCGTAGAGAGTCGCCTCCTCGGGGTTGACGGGCCTGGGGATGGGTTGGATCTCGACGTCCTCGACGGTGAAGACCCCGTGATCGCCGCGCTGGGAATGGAGCAGGTCGAAGAGGAGCGTGTACTGCCGGAGATCCTTTCCAGGCGCCAGCGGCCAGTTGGCCAGCGTCCCGTCGTCCCCCATGTCGGTCGTGCCGAAGGGGACCTCCCAGACGACGGAAGCAATGTAGTCGGCGCCTTCAGACGGAGCGTTGGCCGCGTCGCGGGTGACGACCTCGATGCCCCCAAAGTGAGTGAAGGCCTCGTTGGTGTACTCGATCCGGTAACCGGGACAGAGATCGGCCGATGCGGCGTCGTTGCGCAGCGTCAAACGCGCCGAGTAAAGCTTCTCCGCCATCTCGGCCTCGCCGGCGGCAAGCGGGAACACGGGCGCTCCGCCGTCCTCGCTCAGGTTCCAGGAGCCAAAGACGATCCTCCCTCCGGGATCGTCGCCGGGCGACACCTCGAAGCCGATCTTGCCGGTGAGGATGGGCCGCCCCGGCTTGACGAACGCCGTTTCGGAGATTGAAGCCGCCTCGTGCCAGCGGGGATTCTCCTGGTGAAGACAGGGAAGGAAAGGAAGAACCCGAACGGGCGGCGTCTCGACGCGCTCGCCAGGGGTGGACGAGCCGTCCGGATTCTCCCTTGTCACAACGCACGTGATGGTGTCTCCCGCGCCGAAATTGTGGGGCGTGAGGGTGGGACCCGTCGCGCCAGGAATACCGCTCCCATTCTTCCGCCATTGGTAGGAGCGCTCGCCGCCGCCGTTGGGCTCCTGCGAACCGTCCGGACCCAACGTAACAATCACCAGCGAAAGGGTCGTGTTGACGTCGGCGGGCCACGGTGTGATGAAAGCCGCGAGAGCGGAGTAGGAAAGGTCCACGGGAACCGGAACGACTGCGGGGTGACCTGGGTGGTACGAGACGACGGCGCAGAAATTCTCCTGGGCCGCGCTGATCGGAACGACCTCGATCAGCGCCGTCCCGGTCTCATCCGTCACGGCCGATCCACGGAGCACCTCGGCCAGGGGTCCCCATTCGGCCGGGTGCGCCCAAGCGCTCAAGGGGATGTGCACCCGGACGCCCGCCACCGGTTCGCCTGTCTCGGCGTTCTCCGCCTGAATCCTTAACGTGACGGGCTCCCCTTCCCTGGCGATCAAGGCGAAATCGAGGATCGTGCTCTCGCCTTCCTCAACGTTCGCCAGTTGCGCGTCCTCGTAGTAGTCGCGATGGAAGGCCACGACGATGCGCTGGCCAACGGGAACCTGCTCGATGCGGTACTTCCCGTCTTCGTCGGTGCGGGCGTGGGGCAGATACTCGACGTCGGGCGCGTTCGGGACATTGACGTGCGGCACGAAGACGAGAGCGTTCTCAATCGGGTCCCCCGTCGCCGCATCGGTCACGATCCCTTCGACGGCTCCGAAGCGAAGATAAGGCGCGAGGGCCAGGTCGCAGACCGTATGCTGCCCGCGGATGACTTCGGCCTCCTTGCGGGCCGGTTCGTAGCCGCGCATGAAGGCCTGAACCACGTACTTCCCTTCGAGAACCCGCGGGAATCGATAGAAGCCGCGTTCGTCGGTCGTGGCCGTCAGGCCCGTCGCTTGCAGGTCGGCGCTCTCCGAATCCGGGTCGGCCTCCCCGGAATCAGTTTCCCTGATCGCGCAAAGACGCACGAACGCATGGCCGATCGGCTCGCCGGTGACGGCGTTGGTCACCTGGCCTCCCAGGGAGCCAAAGAGCGGGGGACCGCACGGTTGCAACAGGAAATTCAGCTCGCTGACCTGACCTGCTTCAACGGCCACGGGTTGAATCGCGGCCAGGTAGCCGATCTTCTTCACCACGACGCGATAGGAGCCGATGGGGACGTCGCGGAACGCATAGTTCCCATTGTCGTCCGTCAGCGTGTGGCTGAGAAGGTTCAGCCGTCGCGAGAGAGCGAAAGCGAGTTCGTCGTCGGGCGCCAAGGTCACCATCGCGCGGGGAACGGGTTGCTCATTCTGGGCGTCGCGCACGGTCCCGACCAGATGCCCCGTTTCCGGCGCAGGGATCGGCTGGAGAGCGAAGTCCACCTGCGTGGACTGGTCCGCTTCGACAAGCGCCCAGCGATGGGCCGCGCGGTAGCCTTCTCGAGCCGCGAAGACGACTACCGGCCCCACCGGCAGATCTGCGATCTCATACTCCCCGTTCTCGTCGGTAACCGCCTGCCCCAGGACAACCTGGGGGATCGCGTTCTGGATCGTGATGGCGCCGTAGGGAACAACCCAAACGTGCGCATCGGCCAGCGGCTCGGCAGTCCGGGCGTCAATCACTTTCCCGAAAATCGCGCCCACCTCGCTCCCCAAGGGCGACAGCGCGAAGTCCGCGGTCGTGATCTGACCCGAGAGGACCCGCACGTTTTGGCTCTGGGGAAGATAGCCCGCGGCCTTGACCACGAGAGCGTAACATCCCGGTTCGAGGTCCTCGATCAGGTAGTAGCCGTTCTCGTTCGTCTCGACAAACGGGTACTCGACCGCAGGGACCGTGTTGGCATAGCTGAAGCCGGGCGAGCGTTCATCCGTTTCGATGCGGGCGTTGGCCAGACGAAAATAGTAGACGCGGGCGCCGGCAATCGCCTCGCCGCTCTCGCCGGCAACGATCGTTCCCTGGATTCCGCCCGGTTCGGGGGGAACGTAGGGCTGCAGGGCGAAGTTCGCCGTCGATGTCTGCCCCGATTCCACTTCCACGCGGCGATGCTGGGGATCATATCCGTCGGCGCACACTTCCAGGTGGTAAGTCAGCGGAGGCAGAGATGGGATCGCATACTCGCCGTTTTCGTCCGTGACGACAAACGATATGTTCGAGGGTTCGCTCGTAGGCTCCGAGCCGCCTGCGGTGGCGCTCCACCACTCCGGAGTTCCGTCCGGACCGATCAGGGCGCCATAGTAGATCCGCGCGCCGACAATCGGCTGGGAAGTGACGGCATCCAGGACTTTCCCTTGGATGGCGCCCGGCGGCGGCGAAACATGCGGCTCGAGCGCGAAGTCGGCGACCGTCGTCACATTGGAGACCACCTGCACGTCTTTGTGGGCGGGTTCATAGCCTTCCGCCCGCACAAGCAGGTGGTAGGGGGCCGGGCGAAGGGGCGCGATCAGATAGCGCCCGTTTTCATCCGTGAGGAGATGGGGAATGCTCTGATCCGCGCTCCTCATCGCCCAGTCGGGCGCTCCTTCGCATAGGAGATTGGGGCCGTAGTAGATCGCGGCGCCTTGGACGGGATCTCCCGTCTCGGCGTCCGTGACCCGGCCCGCAATGGCGCCGGGCGCCGACTGACCGACGGGCTCGAGGGCGAAGTCCACGGCAACCGTGGCGCCCTCCGGGACTTGGGCGATCCGAGCCCCCGGGTAGTATTCCAGGTGAAGGGCGGTCAGGAGATAGGTCCCCGGTCTCAGCTCCGGTATCTCATATCTGCCCTCTTGATTCGTCCGCACGTAGGGAACTCCGAGAGCGCCGGGATCGAACGATCCGCCTACCGCGGGATCCAAATGGTCGGTCCAGGCCGGCGCGCCGCCCTCCGGCGTGAGCGGAGCGTAGAAGATATAGGCTCCGGCGATTGGCTCGCCGGTTCGCGCGTTGGTTGCTTGGCCGACGATCGCGCCGGGCTGAGGAGGCGCGTAAGGCCGCAACGCGAAGTTCGCTTCCGTGGTCTCGCCCGACACGACACTCGAGATGCGCCGGCCTGGGTAGAAGCCATCTTTGTAGGCCGTCAAGGCGTAATCCCCCGGCGGGAGATCCTCGATCATGTAGAGACCGTTCTCGTCGGTCCACGCGTGAGGAGGCCAGAGGCTCGGAGCGCTCGATCCCGGCTCCGCGCCGGTTGGAGACACCGTGCGGATGGGAACATAGTAGACCGCCGCGCCCGCGAGGGGCTCACTCGTCTCGGCGTTCGTCACGCGACCGACGATCGTTCCCGGCTCGGGCAGAACAAAGGGCGGGAGGGCGAAGTCCGCTTGGGTCGTTTCGCCGGAGACCACGACCGCCTTGCTCCCTACCGGCCAATATCCCTCCGCCCGAACCAGAAGCGCGTACTCTCCCGGCTGGAGATTGGGAATCCCGTAGTCGCCGTTCTCGTTGGTCGTTACGTGCGGGAGGCTCTGATCGGCCCATTCCTGCCATGCCAGGTTGGGACAATCCTCCCTGCGGTGGTAATAGACGACGGCGCCCGCGATCGGGGCGCTCGTCTCTGCGTCACGAACGCGTCCCGCAATGGCGCCGGGATCAACCACGGGCGCAAGCGCGAAATCCTCCACGGCGACCTGGTCCGACAACACTTCGGTCTTGCGCCATTGGTCGTAGTGACCGGCTGCCGCAACGCGGAGCCCGTAATATCCCGGCTTCAGACCCGGAATCTCGTATTCGCCATTTGCATCGGTGTCGACGAACCCCGTGTACGAGCCGATCGGGGCCGTGTTCATCAGCGGCCAGTGCCAAACTCTCGCGCCCAGAATCGGCGCGCCGGTGAGTGCGTCCGTGACCGTCCCCGCAATGGCTCCCGGTGGGGGCGGCGTGAAGGGCTCGAGCGCGAAATCGGCCTGAGATGTCTCGCCCGACACGACGGTCACTTCCTGGCACGCGGGACGATAGCCTTCCTTCCACACCCGGACCACCTGGTCGCCGGGCGGCACGCCGCCGAAAGTGTATTCGCCGTTCGCATCCGTAAGAACGGCCGCAAACGTATAAATCCCGTCCACCTGAACGACCGCACCCGCAATCGGCTCTCCGGTGTCGGCGTCCGTCACTTGGCCGGCGATAGCGCCCGGGTCCGCGGACGGACGGGGCGACATCTCGAAGTTGCACAGGCTGATAAGACCCGGATGCACCTCGGCCGGTTGAGATTGGGGCTCGTAGTCTTTGTGTCGGGCCTGAACCTGGTAGGGTCCCACGGGAACGTCGGGCAGCTCGTATCTTCCCTGCTCGTCGGTGCGATCAGAGATAATCGCATACCCGCCGACCGCGATTGCCGCGTCCTCCGACGGAACGTGAACAAAGACAAGAGCGCTGACTACGGGCTCGCCATTCTCCGCGTCTTTCACGGTTCCCCAGATCTCACCGAAAGGCGGGGGAAGCGGCTCGAGAACGAGCCGGATGTCCTCAATCCCGCCCGCGGGAAGATCGAGCTCGCCTCGCGCGGGGTGAAACCCGGCGGCTGCGACCTCGAGCACGTAGTGACCGCCGGGCAGACCCTCAAAGGTGAAATGCCCGTCCCCGTCCGTGTAGGTTTGCAGCGCCGGCGAGTCGGGGGCCAGCATGGCGTGGACTTCCGCTCTTGCCACCGGGGGATCCCCCGCTTTCGCGGCAACGACCACGCCGACGATTCGGCCCGTGTGTAAGACGTCCGACAATGGCGCGGCGGCGCCGACGCCGGCTCCCCCGCTGAGCATGAGACCCCCAATCCATCCGATCGCCAAAGCAATCCCCAACAGGGGATGCGAACTGATTCTCCGCAGTTGGTTCCCCATGGCTCCTCCCACCTTTCTTTCCGTCGATGTGCCGGAATCTCGCGGCGGCCCAGACGAAGGGGGCCCGCCTGGCTGCTTGAGCCCGCATATGAGAAGACACAGCAGCGCGGCGTTTTATTTCGCGGAAATCCGCCCGGAAGTCCCGCCCGGACGCTCCGCCGTTCCTAGCGGTACAGGCTCCAGACGTTTCCCGCGGAGGCCAGCGGGAGCCCCAGCTTGAGCCGCAGCAAAGTAGGCTCGCCTGAGCCTGCCATGACCAGCTCGTTTGCCTGAGTCCCCAGAGCGGCTGCATTCGGGGCAAACCGCGAGGGCAACCACTGCGTCGCGACCAGCGTTTTTCTCAGGGAGGGTGTCTCACCTAGATCGCAGTAGTAGAACTGGTTGCGCGAGGGAGAAAAGAGCATGACCTCGCCAGGCCGTTGCCCTGACGATATCGAGCCGGGCGCGGCAGTAGTCGGCGTGCGGCACTCGCGCACCCAGGTTCCATCGGAGTCCAGCTCGATGAGGCGTCCGGCAGTCCCGACAAAGAAATGCGAGGTCGCGGGCTCGAAGTGAAGGCCGCGGGGACGGCGCCCCTCGAGCGCCTCGCCGCCGAGAGCGCTCACGAAGGCGCCGTCCGTCTCGTAAGCGCGGATTTCCTCATGCAACCCGTCGAGAACGTAGATCCTCCCCGGCCCCGCACTGAGCCCTTCGATGCGGACTGGACGCGGCGCAGGCTCATTCAACATCCGTGCTTGCAGCACTTCGTCTCCGGGACCCACCACGACTAGCGTAGCCATCGGCCCGCCGTCCGCCAGCAAGACGGCGCCCTCCGAGCCGCGCGCTATTGAGCGAACGTTCCGCAGGAGCGAGAGTTCCCAGATGCCTTCGATACTCGCAATGATCGTCGGATCCCCCGGCCCAAGCGATCCGGGGGAAGAAGGAGCGTTTTCGTCGATCCCCACATGAGCCAGCATCAAGGTCCCCGAATCGGTCAGCGCCCCAAGGCGGTAGCCCGCCCGCTCTCCCCATTTCATCCGATCTACGGCGACCGACCGGAGGAATGTGGGAGACAACGCGTCACCGACGGCGCCCAGTGTGACCTGTGCGGCAGGCGCCGCCTCCCCCTGTTCGTCGTCCAGGCCAAGCACGACGATCTGCCCGGGCCAGGGCTGGCTGTCCAAGTCCGGCGGCTCGCTCTCGAGATCGCCCAACGCGGCCCAGAGCCGTCCGTGTGCGGGGGGCTCCTCGGCGGCGCCGTCCCACGCTAGATCCAGCGCGGGACGCCCGGTCGTGATTGTATAGATGTTCTTGAGTTTCCCGGTGAGGGAAAAAGACATGATGACCGGCCGCCGTTCATCGGAGATCAGGAGACGGTCCGCGTCGTGGTCGACGGCGATGCCGGAGGGCCGAAGCAAGCCGACGCCGGTCGTCGAAAAGACCCGCTTCAGAGAGTCGGTCCCCATCCCGGGCCGGAAGCGGAACACGGATGCGCTCAAGCGGTCGGTGATCCACAGGTAGCCGTCCCCGTCAACTGCGAGGTCGGTGGGATCCACGGGTGGATTCGCCGACAGTGCCTTGAGGGAAACGGAGAACTGGACGTGGCTTTCAGGCGAAAGCCGCACGAGGCGGCGCTCCTCGCGATCCAGCGTCCACAGAGCGCTGCGGACCGGGTCCCAGCCCAGTCCCCGCGGTCGTCCGAGATAGGCGGCTAACTGACGCCCAGGAACTGAAGAGGACTGGGGAATCAGCCTTTCGGCTTGATAGGGCTTCAACGCGTTGAGCTCGACCACCAGGTCCTGATTGGAGCCGACGGAGCTGTCGCCCTCGTGGATGACGGCCAGGTCCTTCATTCTGTCGCGATTGAGATCCGCCGCGATGATCGAGCGCGGCTTCTGGGCGGTGGAGAAACCGTGGTGGAACCGCAGGGGGAGCGGAGCGTCCGCCTCTTGTGGCACTGCCGCCCTCGGCTGTGAGAGGAGCAAGCTGCCTCCGCCGCTCACGAGGTATATGAGCGCCAAGTCATCGCGCCCGTCGAGGTTGGCGTCGTAAAGGACCAAGTCTGCCGGACCCTGGCCGGCGGGAAAGGAGGCGTTGTCGACCAGCGGGAGTGCGAGGACCCGCTCGGTAGAACCATCGGCATGGAGCCCCATGTAGAGGTCCGCGGACTGACCCGACCCGTCCAGAGCAGCCAGATCCCACAATCCGTCCTCGTCGAAATCCGCCGCGGCGACCACCGTGAAGTCTGCGCCGTCGGCGAA
>Ga0315274_10007942_pt1 | contig 15336 bp, 11 predicted proteins | sample YL17G02_20_MG_FD_203700 | JGI IMG/M metagenome (GOLD analysis project Ga0315274, IMG submission 203700) | Sediment microbial communities from Yellowstone Lake, YNP, Wyoming, USA - YL17G02_20 | ecosystem: Environmental > Aquatic > Freshwater > Lake > Sediment | place: USA: Wyoming | collected... | reverse complement strand
CAACAGTTGGTTGCGGCCCGACCTGATGGAGCGCTATGCCGACCTGCACATCCTGGCCTCGGTGCGGGGGGGCCTGAACACCTGTGAGCAGGCGGACTATCTGTGGTGGTGCGGGCCAGACCGCTATACGTGGACGGTCAATCGCTTCGCCCTGCCGGGGAGAGGCATCCACGCCTACGTCGAAGGGGATTTCGGCTGGGGCAGCGACCCCTACGATCCGACCTCCCTCTTTCCCCTGAATCCGATGAAGATGTTGTGGGGCCTGGTCACCCGGCAACAGTTGCGCTCCGACGGTACGGCCTGCCAGCCGGACCCCTGGTTCGCGCAGCACACGATCAGCGTCGAGCAGGCCTTGCGCATGGCGACGGTCGAACCGGCGTTTGCGGTTTCCCAGGAGAGTGTGCTCGGCAGCCTGCAGCCCGGCAAGTTTGCGGACCTGGTCATCCTGTCCGGCAATCCCTTGACCGTCGCGCCGGACACCCTCAAGGACCTGCAAGTGTGGATGACCATGGTCGGCGGGCAGGTGGAGTATTGTGCGCCGGGGCAGGAGGCGTTGTGCCCCAGCGATTAAAGAAACCAGGTTTTAGAAACCAGGTTTTTCCCAAAAACCTGGTTTCTTCCTGAATGTACCTACGCCCTGGGCGTGCCGCGCCTGCTGGAGTTCGAGCGCGCGGTGCAGGAGAGCCAGCGCACCCTGCTCGTCTTTTCCCCAGCCTACCTGGCCGGGCGCGCTATTGCCTCTCCGTGTTACCCGTTCAGGTGGTTCAGCAGCGCCTCTTCGAAGGACTCTATCCGTGGGTACTTGAGCGTCACCCGATCCATCCCCATACGCTTCTCGACTGCCCAGAACACGCCGCCAAATCGTTGAAAATAACCGGCCACCTCACCCGCGTCGAGAAAGTAGAAGGCGGGTTGCCTCTCAAATTCGGACGGCGTGAACTGGTGGCTGCCCAGGCCGCCCTGTAGCCACGAGTAGACCAATAGCGGAAAGACCTGCTCCGCCACCGGCAAGCGCGCACTGAAACGATACTGGTTCGGGGCCAGCCGCTCCAGGCAGCCGAACCAGGCCAGCGTGCGCAGAAAGTGGCGCACGCAGTTGGCCACCACGCCCCGCTGGCCGTACGCCTCGTAGATGCGGTGCAGGAAGTCGGTGCTCTGAATCTCCCCACCCAGGTCGTAGCGCCGGGCCATCTGCCCGGTGATGGCCTGCAGGATGGGCGTCGCGTTGATGAGATGGGCCAGGTATAGGCTGCGCAACGTCTCGACGGGCAACCAGCGCGCCGCCGCTGCAAACACGTCCCGCTCCGCCGTGCGCCGGTCAGGCCCGCCGCCGGCCGTCTTGACGAAGCAGCGCAGAATGATCGCCGCCACCTTACGCCGCGTTTCAGGGCCGCGGAACTCCTCCGCCGCCACCTGGTCCACGACCTGCACCAGTTCGCTCACCGGCTGGCCGGGCCTGACAGCCCGCCCCACAGCGTGGATCCACTCCGGGCGCACGGGCTTGTCGAATTGGATCACGGCGCGACCACCTCGACGAAGGGGACGATCATCTCTTCCACCGCCAGGCCACCGTGGGAGATGCCAGCGGACCTGTCCGGGGCGAACAATCCATCGGCCGGAGGATAGACGGGGTACAGGTTGTCGGGCAGAAAGATAGGGCGGAAGAGGGTCAGGCCGTGTTGATCGGCAAAAGCCCGGGCGATGGGTTCCTGGTCAAAGATGGCCACCCGCCTGGCGTAGGCCTCGACCAGCGCCTTGGGCGACTGCACGCCGATGCCCACCGCATCCACGTTGCCGTGATCGGAAGTCACGAAGACGCGGTAGCCAGCCCCCAGCAGGAGATCGAAGAACCGGTCAGTAGCGCTGTTGTTCAGGTACGAGATGAGCGTATCATAAAAGACCCGCTTGCCCGCCTTGAGATCCCGGGCGCTGTGCATCACGTCGTCGAAAAAGTTGACCACCACGGCCAATACCTCGTTGTGGCCGTCCACGATCTGGCGCAATTCCCCGAACTCGCCGGCCATCTTCATATTGAGGTAGGCCACCCGTTTGCGGCGGCGACCCTGGTTGACCCAGTAATTCTGCCAGTGTGCCTCGTCGGCGGTGGTGGCCAGGGCCGTCGCGGGGAAATTCCCCGGCATACGCCCGGCGAACAGCGTCTGGCGGGAGACGCTCGTCACGGTAGGGGCGATGGCGTAGGTGCGGTTCTCGCGGAACTCGACCGGACGTTTCAGGCAGGCCAGCAGATAGTCGCGCAGCAGAAACCACTGGTCCACGGCCATGCCGTCAAAGACGACCAGCGCCACCCGCTCTCCCTCTCCCGCGCTGCGCTGGAGGTACTGGTTGACCCGGTGCAGGGCGATCGGTCCCTTGTTGTCGTCGTAGAAAGAGATCGAGGGGTAGGTCTGCTGCAGGAAGCCCAGGAAGGCGCTGTTCAACGAGCGGCGGGCCGCCGTGAAGCGTTCGAGCAGCACGTCGTAGTCATGGTGTGAAAGTAGCGTCAAGTCGTGTACCAGCCGTCCCCAACCGTACCCCTCGTCCAGCCAGCCGCGCAGGTCGAGAGCAGCGGCGTCCAGGTGTTCAAAATGGCCGAGTTGGGTTTCCACGTCTATCACGTAGACGGGCCCCTCTTCGCGCACCCCCTTCCGGGCGCCTGGACCAAAGAGCATGGCAGCCGGTCCGCCCGGCCACTTCAGGCCGGCCCGCATCCAGCGCTGCTCCGGGGGCAGGTGCTCTGCCGCTTCCACTTCGCCCAAAGAGAGGGGATAGCGAGCCAGCAACCGCTCGGTAAACAGGCCATCCACGTAAAAGCGCAGCCGGTGGTCGGAAAAGTCCAGGGCATGAGGAGAATGGAGAATGGAGAATGGAGAATGGAGAACGGACTGGACGTACTCGGCCCAGCGTTGCCCCAGCCAGTCGTAGCAAGTATCGGCGTTGGAGAAGAGGGTGGCCGGGTCAGGGTTGCCGGGCAGGGGGGCGCGCATCTCCTCGACCACGTAACGCTCCAGGGCTGGCGGGATGGCCTGGGCGGCGTAGTGCTTGTCAATGAGCATGACGGCCAACCGCTCCGGCGACTTGAGCGCCACCGGGTCAATGCCGAACACGCCGCGCAGAATAAAGCGGATGGTCTCGCGCTCGGTGGTGGCAGTCCTGTTGTCCCCCTCCAGCGTGGCGTGGGCCTGGAACAGCGCCGGGTAGTAGCGGCGGTCCAGGCCGGCCAGCACGATGCGGTTGAGGCGGGGAAAGACCTGGTGCAGGCCGATCTCGACGACGCGGCTCTTCTTCTCCAGGTCGTAGGGCAGGTGGCGGCTGGCCTCGCTGGAGTGGACGATGACCACGATGTGCGTCTTTTCTCCGCAGTCCCAGCGCGAGCGGTAGCGTTCCTCGAACTCGTTGCGGAAGGCGATCTCGGAGGAAAAGTTGAGGATGTCGTACCCCCGCGCCTGCAACTCGCTGATGAGCACGTCGTCTTGCATCAGGCGGTCGGGGTCAACGACGACGACGCTCTGGTGCTGTTCGTGGCCGAATTGTCCCAGAATGACGTCTTGCCAGCGAGTAGTGCTCATAGGAACCTCAAGTTCTCATCACTCGAACCTGATATCATCCAGATAGATCGTGGCACCATCCGAATTGAGCCGCCTCTCGGTCACCCAGACGAAGCCCCCAATGATGTGGCCCAAGTCCTGGCCGCTCAGATCAAGGGTGTACTGTACCCAGGTGTCGGTCAAGACGATAGGCTCCGTGGAAAGTGCTGGCCATAGAGAGTCTTTATAAGTGCCCTCCAAGCCTCCCACCTTGAATTCTGCTTTCTCCCCACCATGCTCCCCTCTTGCCCAAAAGGTCAACTTGGTCGCACAGGATAGATTGAACCCACCGTCTATGTTCCCCCAGTCAGACTCAGGAGGATCCCACCAGTAGATACCAGCCCACCGTTCGTTACCTCTGGGTGTGTAGGTGATCTGGATGACGCTCGGTCTGGCAGCATCAGGGTCACGTTGGAAGTTGTCGTCAAATCCTATGTCGCTGGAATCTCCCATCCATCCTTCGGGTGCGTAGTGGTTTTTATCGGAGCCCCCAGCGTCGTAGACATAGAATGGACATAAGTCCCCCGGTGGCGTCGTTGCTGCAGTGGGCGATGGCGTAGCACTTGATGGAGTAAGTGTGGCATCGGTTACCACGGCCGTAGCCATTTGTGTTGCTGCAACGGCTGTTTGCTCCGCTGCAAGGTCGGCTTGGGCCTGCGCGATGGCCGTTTGTGTGGCTGCAACGGCAGTCTGCTCCGCTGCAAGGTCGGTTTGCACCTGTGCGATGGCTGTTTCCCTAGCTATCTGTGCCACCCTTGCATCCACCGTGGCCTGAACGTCTGGCGTCGGAGTCGGAATCGGAGTTGATCTTGGCCCGCAGGCATAGGTCAGCAGAGGAACCGCCAGTACCGTCACGACAATGATCCACTTCTTCATTTCACACCTCCTGATATTATAGATTTCGTGGGTGGTTGACATCACCACCGATACGAGTAAAGTGTAATCACCCCCACCAGTGCCACCATCAGCCAACCAGGCCAGGCAGACTTGGAGTATCTCGTTAGCGGCAACGGGCCAGCACCATTGCGCTTGGTCATCACGACTTATCGGCTATAGTCTGATAGCAGTTCGATTATCTGATGCAGCACCTCAACAGAGTCAGATACTCCCATGCGGGATAATCCCCATTGCATTCTTGGCAACGATCGCGATTCCTCTTCAGAAACCATAAGGTCTTTACAGTTTAGATACAAGTCCCGCGAGGTGTCGAGAACGTTGTCTACTGCCCAACGATATTGATCATAAGTAGCCTCATAACCGGGGCTCATCTCCAAGTAATCTAGCTCGGGCAGTGCCTGCACTTCTTCATATAGGGCTATGAACTCCGGGGCGTACACCCAATGCTTGTCAACCTGCCAGCCCATTCCATTCATCAGGCGGAGCGCCTCCTTGGCGGCTTTTAGGAGGTCTTGCCTACGCTGAATATCCGGAAATAAGAGGCTTCGCCTATACTGGATATTTCGAAAGTAGACGGTCTCGGCTGACGTGCTTGACTCGAACACAAATTCAATGACCGCGTAGAGTCTACTTAAGTCGGCCGTCCGGAACTCGGGTAGAGGGAACATAAAGGTTTGCCATTCTGTGGTCAGGCCATACACTGGAAACTTGGTTTCCCTGCCATCATCGTAGTCCGTGTCGTCTTTGATGCCTATCCATACCCACTCATAACCGGTCTCCCCGCGCAATTCGAGGGAAAGTACGTGATAGTTGGATAAATCCTGCCCTGGCCGTTGACGCGAGGTAGGCTCTCCCACGGTTATAAACACGGCTCCCCAACTTTGGCCACCAGGGTAGATCATACGCATATACCCGTTCATATCAGTGACCCAATCAGTACGTCCATCTGATGTGTTCACCCCCATATCATAACCTGGGGCAAGCCTTGCCCCCACGTAAATTGGGTGTGACGATGGTTCCAGAGTGTACGCCTGAATGACGACGGTAAGGATAGTACCAAAGGGTTGACCTCCACTATCGGCGAGTTGCCAAGTTCCCTTATATGGACCGCCAGCCACAGGGGCGATCATATTCACAGATATCTCCTTGGTTTGGCCCACGTCTAACGCCCCTACCTCAACACTGGCTGGTGCATCCAGGGCGTCGCCGCTGACAAAGATCAGGGTAGTGCCCTCTGGCCAGGGACAAGCGCCGTTGTTGCGGACGCGCCAGATCTTGACAAAGGCCTCTCCCTGGTTGACGCGAATGTTATCAGGAACAGTGACATCGGTGATGTAGGCGGCGTCGGGACAACTAAGGGGGGGTGGTGTAGGTGTTTTAGTAGGTGTAGGTGTTGGAATAGGGGTGTCGGTCGAAGTGGGAGTCGGAGTGGGGGGAGTCAATGTGGGCGTTGGCGATGGTGGAGTAGATGTAGACGTGGGTGATACTGCCATAGCCGTTTGTGTTGCCACGATGGCGGCCTCTTCCGCTGCGACAGTCACTTGTGTTTGCGCCATGGCGGTTTCTGTCGTTATCATGGCCACTCCTGCCTCGACAGTTGCTTGGATGTCTGTCGTCGGAGTCGGCGTTGCCCTCGGCCCACAGGCATAGGCCAGCAAGGGAATTGCCAGTACCGTCACGACAATCATCCACTTTTTCATTTCACACCTCCTTCTTGATAGCTTTGCGTTCAGCCACGATGGCTGGTAACGAGGAAAAAGTTGCTACCAGCGATTGGCTGCTTGAAGAGCAGAGGAAGATAAAGAGACGTCTTCCTGCACACGTAGTTGACCACCGGCTTAGGCGAGCGGTCGCTGCGGAACAGTCCCCAATAAGCTTCAACCGGTTGGCTGGTTTTCCAGGGCTGATCAAAGGCTTCGAAATAGAAGAACCTGACGTCGGTGCTTCTCAAGAGCTTGTAGTACTCGGCTTGTTCTTCCTCACCTAGTTCCGGGTCACCTGCCGTGGGCAAACCGACCTCCTTGAACACTACTATCTTGGAGCTCTCTCCATATAGCGTGTTCAGATCAGCAAACTGCTGTTGTGTCCACACAACGGCCTGCTGAGGATCCTTCACACCATTCCAGTACGGGTGTACATTCGGAAACACCCAGTCTCCTAACTCTCCTACCTGGACATCGTTGTAGTAGTTTTGTAATACTTCGGTAGTAGCTACTGGCTTCCCTGTTACTGCACGGAGATTATCCATACTGGTCTCTAGAGTGTCCAGGTCGTAGCGCTCGAAGAAGAGCCCTTCGTTACCCACGCAATATCCGTCAACATAGCCTACTGCTTCCCTGGCACTGGCTATCTCCTCCGCGCTCGTTGGCGACCACACTCCCATCACGACACCCTGAAAGCCGATCTCTCGGGCGATTCTCGGGATATGGCGAAACGTGGACTCAGAGCCATAGGTAACCAATCCTCCAAATCCTGCGCCGTGCAATGTCTGCAGATCCACCCTGATGTCGTCTTCGGACGGGAAAACCTCCGCGTCAGGATCAGAATGTGTTGGGCTATACGCGACCCAGCATAGAGAGGAGAGCTTACCTTCCAGCGTCCTAAGGTTCTCCCCGAAAGTAGGTGTTGGAGTGGGAACAGTAGTCCGTGTGGCTGCTGCGGTAATAGTCCGCACCACTGCTGCCTGCACAGTTGCCTCGATGTTTGGAGTTGGCACTGCCGTAGCACAGCCGTAGAACAGTAGGAAGAGCATCATCAATAGAGCTGTGTTTCGTCTCATAAGCGTCTCCTTGGGAAACCCTTTGAGCCCTTCTGGTCCGACCTATGACTATGGCGGACTGAAAGTGAACCCATCCACATAGATAGTGCCGCTGCCCAGGTCGTAACTGAAACCCAGGCTGAAGTTCTCTAGCGATGAAAGATCCTGCTCCTGGAATTCTTGCAGCGAAGTAAACACTTGCTGCCATTCAGCAGGAGCGGTTTGCTTTACTTTTGGCTCGTGACCTGCCTCTGTAGTCGAATCCCTGATCCCCACCTCGAACTGCTCTCCCCCATTCTCCCCCCTCACCCAGAACGACAGGCTCTCGCTTCCAGTTGCATCACAGGTGTGCAAGGGAATTACCCAGGAGGAGAAACTCTGGGTGTTGGGATTCTCAAACGTGATTTTGATGGCATCAGGTCTTGCTGAATCTGCTCCCTCGGCCGTTTCAAGCGAGGACCCTGCGTGCCCATCATACGGGATGGCTTCATCTAGGCGGATGGGGCAGGAGGGTGTAGACGTAGGTGTTGGTGTTGAAGTATAGGTCGGTGTCTGGGTGGGTGTTGGCGTCAGCGTCGGTGTAGGAGTTGGTGTTGTTGGCGTCGGCGTCCACGTCGAGGTCGGCGTCGCCGTAGACCTGGTAGAAGCCAGAAAAACTCTAAGGTCAGGCCAAATCCGGGCGCCAATGGCGATTGACAGAGCCAACACAGCTACGGCCCCGCCGATACTCTGCCAGAGGGGATCCCGGAGAGTTTTGATTGACCACTCACGCACTCGCTGCCCCAAGTGCGCCACTATCTCCGATAGAGGCAACTGCGTACATCCCGCTGGTCGGGGAGTTGGCGACCAGGGAGTTGGCAGCCGGGGAGGATGGCGTATTGGCTCACCCTTAATGGCTCCAATCAACCGCTGCAACTGGAATTCGACTTGAGATGGTTGAGTGAAATCTAGACAGTACAATGTATGGATGCGCAGGGGCAGTTCACACGGCCTCAGCAACAGAGGGATGACGCGTCTCTGTCGGGCGGCCGGGTCGAGGGTCGAGGCCAGGATATTCTCGAATTCCGCCCACTCGCTGGCGAGGTAATTAGGGGTCAGTACCAGAAGCGTCTTCCGGCTCTCTACCACGGCCCGTTCCATCTCGGTCAGGATGGGCGCACCGGGCTCGAAACAGCGAAAGTCGATGCACACACGCAAGCCGGCCTTTTCCAACTGAGGCAGAAGCCAGCCTCGCACCCACTCTTTGTCGCAGTCGCTGTAGCTGATGAAGGCGTCGTAGCAGTAGACGTCGTTTTCCTCGGCCGTCATCGTTCGTCCACCTCCACCACCGCTATTTGCTCCCATTTAAGGTCAAGCGCCAGCCCGTCGCGCTGCTGCAGGTCGTTCAGGCTCACCCGACCGATTTGCACGGCGGCGCACGGCAGATGGTGTCGTTCCGCAGCGGCCGGTATACCAGGCTACGTGGAATGCGAGATTCATGTCTGCCCTACTTCCATCATTGCTCTCAATGCTATGCCTCACAGATTTCATTGAAACTGCGCCCCAGGTGAGTGAGGGCCAGCCTGTTCAGCTCGTGCACGATACGAGCCCGCTCGCTGCGAATCGCCTCGCTCGTGCCGTAGAGACGCTCACCTTGCAGATTGTCCAGCAGGCGCGATTCGAGCACGGAAAAGCCCAGCCGCGGTTCAACGTCGGCCTGGGCCAGGTACGCCTTCATTGCGGCCAGTCCACGTTCGTAGCTGAAACCCCACGCGCTTGGGCGAGCAGGCGGCTCCGGCTTTCGTGCAGGCACTGCTTCGACCGGCGCAACCGGCTGTGGCGCGGAACGGATGGCCGCCACCAGCCGCTGCATCTGGAAGTCGGACTCAGCCGGGTCGGTGAGATCCAGGTAGGTGAAGACTGCCAGACGAGCAGGTAGCTCACAGCGTTGTACCATGAGCGGCAGGATGCGCCGCCCGCGGCCGGCAGGGTCTTTAGTCTGGATTAGGAGAGCCTCGAACTCGGTCCACTCACTGGCCACCCAGTTGGGCGTGAGCACGAGCAGCGTCTTGCGGCTGTGCTCGACAGCATTCTCCATGTTGACCAAGCTGGGTGCGCCAAGCTCAAAGTCGCGAAAGTCTATGCAGACACGCAGGCCCTCGCCTTCCAGGTGAGGCAGCAACACGTCGCGCACCCAGGGGTTGTCGTGGTGGCTATAGCTGATAAAGGCATCATACTGGAATTCATTTTGCGATGGATTTGCTTTTGCCATTCTCAGCCTCCTGTCGCCTGGAAACGACGATATGTTGCCAGTCTGAATATGCCTATCTATCCCACCTTCGCCTCAGCGATGTCCATAAAGTCATAGATCTCGGTGCTGCTCTCGACGATGCGTTTGTGTAGCCTGCGCCCCACGCGCAGGATGTCGTCGAAGCGCTTCTCGCGATAGCACTGGGCAAAGCCCGCCAGCATCGCCTCCTTGCGCACGTGCTCCAACCGCTGCCCGCGCCGGGCCTGCTCCAGGATCTCCTCGAACTCCCGGAGCAAGCGCTGCTGGCGACGCGCCTCCAGTTCCTGCTGCTCCAGCAACTCGGGACGCTTGTAGTTGCCGTTGGTCTGTACAAAGTTCTCCTCCAACAGCGCCTTGATCTCCGGGATCTCGTCCTCCGGCACCTGCAACGCTTTGACGAAAGCGGTGTAGATTTCCGAGTAACTCTTGTGCGTCTCCAGGAAGTGGTACAGCCAGGCGATGGCCGAGCGCTCGTCGGAGATGAAGAGCACGCTCTGCGCCAGCGGCGCCTCTTTCGCACCCCTGGCCCCTTTCGCATGCTTTGTGACCTTGCGCCGCTCGTACTCCTGCACCTGTTCCTCGTCCACGAACCAATAGCCATCCCGCTCCAGGAAGTGGTCTCCCAGCAAGCGGTAGAACCGGTGGGCGTCCAGCGTGATCTCGTAGCCGTGCTGGACGTAGCAGGCCAGCATCTTGGAGTAGAGCATCTGGGCGGTGCGCTCCAGGTTGGGCGCGACCGGCAGCATCCCCAGGTGCTGGGCGACGAACTCCTGCTCCAGCCCATAGCCGGCCCGCTGCAGGAAACGCTCCTCGAAGGATCGGCGGGGCTTGTAGGCGTTGATGATGAGGTCGTTCTTGACCGCGCCGGGCGAGGTGACCTGCTTGAAGGTACCCTGCTGCTTGTCCATGACGGTCACCTGGGCTACCAGGAATCCGGCTTTGGCCAGGGCATCTTGGATGGCGTTCCACACCGATGCTCTGGAATTGTGGAAGACGACGGTAATCCAGCGGCCCGGCTTGAGGATGCGATACATTTCGTGGAAGCAACGAGTCATCAGATGACGGTACTCATCCAAAGTGACAGCGCCCCGTTTCTTGCGCCGGTGAACTACTGCCTCATAGCCTGTGTTGGTAGATGCTCTGAGCCAGGACTCCCAGATGATGCTCAAGTCTGAATAGATAATATTGCTGCCAAATGGCGGGTCGGTGAAAATGTAATCCACAGAGTTCTCGGCCGCACTCCAAAGATTGTCAGACGATGACTGATTCGTGATGGTCAAATGATCCGGCAGGAAGTTCTGGGTTTCGCTCCAAGTCTTGACAAGTCGCTTGATTTTGTTCTGAATGCCGATCATGACATTTGCCTCTGACTGGAGTGCGCTTACGTAGAGGGTTCCACTCAGAGGGTTGTATGGAAAAGACACATTGGCACGCCATCGGTTCATGCGGCTGAGATTCACCTGCATTCCAGTCAAGGCAAACCGCATAGCGTTCCTGATTCTCTTGTCAGTTATGCTAGCTGTTCTTGCCCAAAAGGCTGCCAATGCCCATAGATTCCCCCTTGTGAAGAAAGCGTCGACGGAGTAGATACCGAGCGAGCGATAATCACGCTCATACCAGATATCGATATCACGGTCAATGCGTGTTGTAGGATACCAGTACGGAATCTCGCACTGGTTAATCTTCTGGATACGGACCAAGTCATCGGCATCAGGCTTCTTCTCGTGCCGCCTGCGACCTACGCTGTAATTGATCCGCACCGGCACCTGCCGCGCCCGCTCGATCTCCCGGCCCAGGGCACTGTCCCACACCCGTTCCGTGGCCCGGATCAAGTCGCGTTTGGTCACCTCCGCCCCGCAGCCGGGGCAGGGGAACCGCTCGCGCACTTTGCCCGCCTGGGCGTCCACCGCCGCCTCCCAGAAGATGATTTCGCCCTGGCAGTAAGGGCACACGAACACGTCGGACCACACGGTGTAGTTGATGCGGCCCTCAATTTCGCGGCCTTTGGTGTCCTTTTGCGTGTGCCTGGTGGCGTACATCCATCCGCATTCGGCCTCGACCTCCCGCAGGATGCGCTGCGCCTCCCGCTCGAAGGCGACCACATCCACCGGCGTGTTGTAGTTGTAGGCGATGAAGGTGGCAGCCGGGGAGAGGTCCACCAGCACCGCCCGCCGGCCGGTCATCTGCGCCGCCACGCCCGTCATCCCCGTGCCGCAGAAGCCGTCGAAGACGACGTCGCCCGGCTCGGTGTAGTGCTTGATGAAGGGGATGATGGCTTTGTAGGGCACCTTGGTGTGGTAGGAGTGCGCGTTGTAGATGGGATCGTTCTTGCCCTCGGAGACGTCGGCCACGTAAGGCTCGCGATGGTAGTCGTCGCTCTCCTCGTCGTAAGGCTTGCCCCACCGCTCGATGAACGCGGCGATGTGGGGGTTGGGGTAGGCGGTGTAGTGGGGTGGGTCGGAGAGCGCGTGCAGGTCTTTGTCCTCGCCGATGGGGAAGCCCTCGATGTGGCGTAGCTCGTCCAGATTGTCGCGGATACGGTCGGTCATATCTCGCCCGAATTCAGTCTCTGATGTGAACGTAGCCATAGAGTGCCTTGAGCAGATGCAGCAGATTCAGTTTGGCCAGCACCATGAGCGGGCCAGCATTGCTGACCACCGGTACGCTGGCACTCATGCGCCCAGTTCCTCACGGACGATCTGCTCATCGAAAGGCGGCTCAATGCCCCGTGCCCGTGCTTCACGGATAAGGTCCCTCTTGGGCAAGCCCACTTTTTCGGCCACGTAGCCCAGGGAGCCAGCCCCAGCCTGGTACATTTCCAGGGCGCGGCGGACCTTGAACTGGTAGATGCCGAGTTGAACGATCTCCTGCACCACCGCCGCCTGGTCCAGGTCTAAACCTTGGACCCACTGGGCGGGTACTTCTAGTGTGATGACCTGCTCCATAATCCACCTCTCTACCTATTGCAGATGCGCATGCATCCCTCTGGAATTACCGGGACACGGTTCAAGCCGGTTCGGGTTGGTGCAGCCTGATTCCTGAGCCAGTCGCCGCACAGCGTGGTCAAAAGCCTCGAATGACATCGTGTCAGGCTCAACCCGGTCAATGTAGGCCTCCACCAGGCCGTTAAACTCCTCCGGATCCAGGGCTCCCAATAGTTTCTTAGCCCTCATGGCCTCTCTCCGTTTGCCAACGTAGCAGGCGGTCTTTCCGCACCTCATATTCTACCACAACCCACCGCTCTCCCGCTATCTCCACGGCGACAGGAGACGGGAAGTGTCGTGGAGCTTTAGCCATGGAATGCTCTCTATACAACTCTGATCCGCACCAGGTCGGCGTCTGTCCCTCTCAGCAAGCGAGCCTTGAGACGCTCCACCGCCTCGTCGAACTCGGCCACGGTCAGCACGCTGCTCTGAGTCAGCAGCGCCTGCCGGAACTCGTCCAGGCTGAGTTCGACCACCTGCAGGTCCGCCGCCAGGCTGCTCAGCGCCCCCAGCAGGGCGGGGTCCACCTCGTCAGGCAGGTGGCCCGCAGCCAGCAGGTCCTGGACCAGCGCCTGCTCCGCCACCGAGAGCAGCGCCCGCTTGTCGCCCAGTTTGGCCAGTTCGTCGAACAACTGGCGCTCCCACCTGCCCCACAGTGCTGCCACGGCGGCCTGCAATTCCTCGATCTGGCTCGACACTCCCCCGGCGGAGTTTACCCTGAGCGAAGTCGAGGGGCTCGGGACAGGCCCCAGGCCGGCCAGGCGCTCGTGGTGGCGGGGGAAGTTGCAGTGAGGGCAGAAGGGGTATGTGTCCAGGTCGTCCACGTCGAACTCGCGGCAGCGGTAGTCCCGCAACTCCTGCACCCGCAGTGCCAGCGCGTCGAACTCGGCCGAGGAGAAAAAGGGCAGGCGCTTGAGCCCATTCAGCGAGCGGTAGCGGGGTTGGGCGGCCAGCCTCTCCAGGTCGGCCCAGTTCACTTTGCTTCCCACCGCTCCCTCGTGCAGCACATAGTACACCTTCTTGTACCGGTCGCGGAACTGGGCGAACTTGCCCTTCAACGGCCGGCGTTGGTCGGGTTTCATCAGTTTGTCGAAATCGGCGAGGATGGCGCGACAGTCGGCCTCGATGCGCCGCAGCTCAGCCACTCCCTCCTGCTCCAACAGTTCGTAGCCCCCGGCCACCAGCCGCACGTACTTGAACTCAGGTTGGATCTCGTCCAGGTAGTTCTCCACGAAGCCCCTGAGGGTCTCCAACCGGGCCAGCCCCTCCCGCACCCGGAGTGGGGCATCGTCGTCCAACTCCAGCCGCGCCAGGTCGGTCACCTTGGTCACGTTCTCGAAGCGCTCCACCTGCTCCCGCAAGGGGGCCAGCAACTGCTCCTCGGCCTGAATCCGGCTCCAGGGGACGTCAGGGATGGGGTCCCTCAGGCATTCGATCATGCCCCGCCGCACCACTTCCAGGTCCTCCTTCAGGGCCAACCCTTTGCCGTGCAGCGCCTTCACCGCGTCGGCCCGCGAGGCCTTGTCGCGCACCAGCCCCGGCTGTAAGCCCAGCGCCTCGAACAGCGTCACCAGGCGGGCCACCGGCAGGTCCCGCTCCCCTTCCAGGTAGCGTATTTCCTCCAGCGCGGCCATCCCGCGCTTGAAGAACTCGCCGAAATCGGAAGCGTAGAGCCGCTTCCCTCCCTGGCGGATAAAGACCAGTTCGCCGTTATACAAGAGCGCCGCCAGCAGCAAGTAGGCCAGTTCCCGCTGCAGGCCGCAGGGTCTGGCTGCCAGGTCGGCCAGCACGTCGTCTACGGCAGTCAACCTGCCCTCCCGGTCGTTGGCGGTCATCGCGTTCAGGACGCGCCCGGCCAGTCCCCCGCCCCGGGCGTCCAGGTGCCCCTCCCTCCACACCCCCAGGCTCTCCAGGTAACTCTGGGCGTTCTGATCCAACCCAAACAGCGTGCCGCGGTCCAGGGCCAGGATGGCCTGGTGCATCTCGGAGTTGACGTTGCGCGCCGCCAGGAGCCGCCTGAGCGCAGGATACTGTGGGTACTGCTCGGCGAAGGGTTCTTCCAGAAAATGGCTCTTGAGGTGGTCCAGCAGGTCCTGGAGCGTGCCGTAGCGCCCGGTGGGTACCTCCTGGATCGGCCGCTTTACGCCGCCGTGCACGACGTAGCCCTCCCGGATCAACCAGGCCAGGTAATTCTCCTTAAAGTCGGCGGCTTCCTGTTTGGCGATGGACTCGAATGTCTTGCGGTGCTCACCGGCGCGGGCCAGTTGCGTGGCCGCCTCGCTGCGCTGCAGGCGGCGCATCAGGTCGTCCGGCAGCGCTGTGCCCACGATGACCTGGTTCTGCGCTGTCTGGCGTGGGCTGTGGTCGGCAAAGGGAGAGTGCAGGAGCAGGGTGAAATCCCGGGGTGCCAGTTGCGAAGCGTCGCTCTCCTGGCCGATGATGAGATACCCGCTGCGGAACGACTTGCGGCTGCGCCAGGCCGCCGTGTCGTCGTAGACGCTCGCGCCTTTGATCAGGCGCGCTGCCTCTTCCAGTTGCAACTCCTCTTCCATCAGTCGCCGGAAGCGCCGGGCAAAGTCGCCCTCGTCCAGCGCCTCGATCTTTTTCTCGATCAGCACGTCGAAATCAACGGTCTTCTCGACGTCCAGGTAGACCGTGCCGTCCCGCACGGTGATGAACTGGCCGTTGGCGGCCTTGAGCAGGTTGGCGACGATGCGCTCGATGTTGTCGCGGGCCATGTCGGCGTCAAACATCACCCGCGTGGGCGGCAGGATGAACAGCGTGTTGGCCAGTTCCTGGGCCGTGGCTCCCCGCATGTGAGTGCCCCCCAACATCTTGAGCACG
>Ga0315274_10007940_pt1 | contig 15337 bp, 15 predicted proteins | sample YL17G02_20_MG_FD_203700 | JGI IMG/M metagenome (GOLD analysis project Ga0315274, IMG submission 203700) | Sediment microbial communities from Yellowstone Lake, YNP, Wyoming, USA - YL17G02_20 | ecosystem: Environmental > Aquatic > Freshwater > Lake > Sediment | place: USA: Wyoming | collected... | reverse complement strand
TAGATTACTAAGAGAGTGATAATGAACTCGATAACACATTTGTGTGTTTCACACGAGGATGCTCGACCGTGAGGAAGAGGAGATGGAAGAGAGCCCAAGCACAATCCGGAACCAAGCGGAAACCGTCACTCGGACAATCTCTATGAAAACACTTAAAGGTCCGCCGGGTTTTTTGACGCGCAGCGGGGTTGGGAAGCACTCTTGCTCGACTCCCGACAGAGTTCCAACAGGTGTCAGATGGACTCATTCCGTCCGACTGGCAGCCTATCCCGCAGGGCTCATAACCCTGAGATCGGTCGTTCAAATCGACCCCCCGCTACCACTTCTTCTTGCTTTGCTGCTATTCTGAGCTTGCTTGTAAGTATTCAATTGCTTTCCTTAGCAGCACAAGTCGAGAAACCCACCCTTTCCGCGTATATCCTTCATTCGGCATAATACAGACGAAACTGATTTATGCTCTAGCTGGAGCACGAGAACGGGCAAGGCAGTAGCAATTAGCTATCGGTGAGTCTGGTAGGAGTCAACGATGTCGACCGAAGTAGAAGCAAAGATACGTGAGCTGTTCAAGTCTCGATACTCGCTCTATGATCTCCGCCGCACGGCACTGCCTAAGATGAAACGTGCTGAGGCCACGAGAATCATACTATCAACGCTGGGCTTCAAAGATGCAAATGAGTACGAAATGGCCATGCTTGGCATCGAAAAGGCGAAGGCTGAGTTGATTGCCAGACAATCTATGCAATGGGCTGACGAAGAGAAGACGGAGAGGATGAAAACGCTCTTCGAGGAGGGGCACACGCTTCGTGAAATACGTGTGGCTGTCTTCCCGGAAGAAACTCCTGAGAGGACGAGGAACGAAGTGAACGACGACATCCTGCTGAAGACCGCCATAATTCTGAGAGCCCTCAATCTAGGAAGCAGAAACGACTTCATGATTGCACGAGAGAACCTACTGGCAAGGAAAAAACGCAAGAAGAGGCGCGACTCAGGCTACTTTGGTGTCAGGGCTTCCATTTTGGAACGCGATAATTCCAGATGCGTGGTCACCGGGAGCACGCTCAAGCTCGAAGTGCATCACATCGACGGCGATGAATCCAACAACAACCCCGCGAATCTTGTGACTGTATCGAAGAAGATTCAGACAATCTTGCACAATGGCGTAAGAGCTATGGTACCCAAGGACATTGAGTATTGGCAACGTCGAGCGCCACAGTACGCGGAACATTTGAGAGAAGGCCTTGACCTAATGCAGAAGTACGTAGCATATATCAGGAGCAAGGGCCATGAATCCGCTCGCGTGGAGTGTATCTCCGGAGAGCACCTTTTCGGACCGACGCAATATCACAGGAAGCTGCACATAAACGACCGAAGGAAGAGACCTGACTACGGCTACTGGGTTGCGGTGCTTGAACCGACTGGTTTCCATGAGGAACCTGAGGAATTCGTTCCCCGTGGGTATTCGGATTGGGATGAAGAGGACGACGAGGATGATTTGGGTTCTGACGAACTGTACTTCAATGAGGGCTTGGAAGACGAGAACTAAGATGCTGGGGACACTCTGGATGATGAGTAGCGCGAATGCTGCCGTAGGGCGGCTTCGATAACGCGAGGAGTGAAACCCTGAAACCGATTGTTCAGATTGACCCCCCGCTACCACTTCCTTTTGCTGCTTCGCCGCGATTCCCTGCGCCTGAAGTCTGCAGACTGTTCAAGATGCCATAGGACGCAGAAACACGGACGAACAGCCATCACAGATAGAACAGGCCATTGCTCTTCATTCTCGACATGGGAGTACCATGCTTGATGTGCAGAACAATCTTCTTTTGATGACAGAACTCGGAAACAGTCCTTGAGCAGTCCCTGTAGAACTTCTCGGCGCCTTGGTGACCGTTGACCTCTGGACTGTAGTTCCACCTGCCAAAGACCATCTTGTCCACGAAAGAGACCTTCTTCAGTAGTCCCTTCAATTCCTGGTCGACGATGTTCGGGGTCGGGTATGGTTCTAGACTGATCCACGTCTTCAGGTGCAGGTCGTGAAGGTGCCTGAGGGCCTTCAGACGCTCTGATGCCGGGGCAGAGAATGGCTCGTAGACTTTCTGGAACTCGTCATCCAAAGACACGAGCGTGATCCCGTACTCGTTGTCGGTGCTGTACTCAGGTTCTCTCAGGCTCTCTGGAAGAAGACCCTTGGTCAGCACTGTGACCTTGATGTCGTTCTCGTTCAGATACCTGATGATCTCCATTGTGAGGTCTTGAATCTGAGGATAGGTCCGCTTGTTGACGGCGTCGTACATGAAGGGATCTGTCATGAAAGACAGGTGTACGAACTTCACATCATGATTCAGATGTGCTAGTTCACTCCTGAGAAGGCTCATTGTGTTGCTGACGATGTGTGGATACATCCAGTCGGAGTAGTCAGCGACCCGGCCATATCGGACAGACATCTGCATGGCGTAACAGGGATAGGTGCAACCATGTGCACATCCAAGGATGTGGTTAATCGTGTGGTCACCGTACTCGACCCTCGTCTGATACAGGAGGGTCTTTCGTTTAATGGAGGGAAAACTGTCGAAGTAGACGACATCAGTCGAGCCTATGTCTGACCTGAGGGCACCGTTGCGGAGTCTGGGCCGTCTCTCGACGTAGACATCGCCCTTCTTCTCCAGAGTGGTGAGTGCAGTCGTGAGATCCTCCATCTGACTGTCTGACGTCTTCACGAGTTGCCTGACGGACTGGTGTCGCTCGCGGAACTCTGCCATCAGACGTGCAGCAAGGCCTCCAGACCTCCGGTCCTCCGACTCCGTCAGCATCTCCGTTCTCTCACTCCAGTCTATGGTTCCGATGGATGGGTTAAATGCGGCACTAATGCCCTATAGATGTGCCGAAAGGGCAGAAGAGAGCCACCCCGTCTAGAGAAAATCTACCACATCGCCTTCTCTCAACGTTCCCGGACGACGCCTGACACCGGAAACTCGTGCTCGTCCGTTTTTTTCCAGAGTAAGGATGGCCCTGCGGAAGTGCTTCTCAATATACGGAACTTCTGCATATGTTTCTCCGAGAATCTCACCGAACCTCCGATTCCTGCCTGAATACCTCTCTACAAGAAACTTCTCGAGAAAGTCTATCTCAGCATCTTCTACCCCCGGGAGGAACGTCTGACCTTCGACAGGATGGCGGGGACCGAGATATGCAAACGCGCCAGGAATGCCAATCCCGTACATGACATCTTTCATCAGTTTGAAGCCTTTGAAGTGGTTGGTTCCATGAACAAGATAGAACAGGGTCCTCCTCTCCGTGTCACTGCAAACCCTGTATTTGACTACATGCTTTATCCCTGCATGATCGTGTAATCGGTCCACAAATGCATTCACCGCCTGTTGCTCGTAGTCGTTGCCTTCAGCCTGTTTGATGAGCCTGAGTGGTTCTGGGTGCCCGAAGAGCTCAACCATTATCTTTTCGTAGGCGGCTGTCTTCCCCCACCTGACCAAGTCCTTTATCATGAATGTGAGAAGAATCTCTGTCCTTGGTTGTTCCATGATTCTTTTGATCATCCCCATGGAGATACTGAGTCCGAATGGATCCATGAAGAAAAACATGGGTATCTGAAGTGTTCCATTCTTTGCAAAACGTGCGTCATTCAGGATATGGTCTATGAAGTCGTTCGCGTCTGCGAGTGACGGCAGTATGAGCACCTGCTCGCACTTGGAGTGGTTCTTGATGGCCTCCCGCAAGAGTCCCGCATTGATCTTGTCACTGTCATTGAAGATGCACCAGACGGTACAACCGAATTTATCAGAGGCTGCACTTGCAGTTTCCAAGGCTATGAGAGGGGACCCCTTTGTCCCGTCTGGATAGACTCCGGGACCTGCATAGCAGTCAACATATGCGATTGCGGAATTCGATGAGCCGAGTATCTGCATCCATCCGGGGAGGTATTTTCTGAGAATCTCGTGTTTGTAGGTCGTATGCATCTTCCCTGAGAATGCAGCATGCGCATCTTCTGCCAATCACGGTTCCCCCAGTGGCCTCGCAGACCGGCCACATCTTAAATGACTTGCCATTGGCTACTCCTCGGAGAGCACACGGTCTGTGTTTCTTGTATGGCACAAGCACACTACGTTTCGCTTCAATTCATCCCTTATGACTCATGACCCTGAAACTGTTCGTTCAAACCGACCCCCGCCGCCAGTCCATATCGTGCTGTTGCATGAGATTCAGAGTCCATCACGCAGAGCGCCATGCCTACATCTACTCAAGCTTCCCCTGAACGTACTCGGATTCTCCAATATCGTTTTCCACTGGATTCTTCGTTTCATTGGGCAGCAAGGGATGGCGATTTGAAGGAGGAGTAACTCCGAGAGTGTTTCGCACCTTGTCCCAGTCGACCTGATAAATAGGAAAGCGATTCGAGGACCATGGCCATTCCCAAGGTTCTACCTCTTTCAGATACCCGAGGTCCTTGAGACTCCCCAGAACTCCTTTCATTTCCTCAGCATTCAAGTGGGTGTCTGTTTTCAAACCCTTACAGCCATGATCACATAGTCCATCTATGTGATTCTTGATCACATACCAGAGTACCTTCCACTCAGGCGGCTTGCCCCTTGACGTCATTGCTCGATGAAGTCTTTTGAATCTCGGGTAGACTTGCCTTGCGTCTTCTCGAATGCCAAAATGCCTTGTTCTGATCTCGAAGAGTCGAGTAATGACTTTCGTGCCTGTTTCGTAGTTCGAGCAACAGAAGATATGGTACACCTGATCTGGTTTTGGGACAAAGGGAAGGGGCTGTACGAACCGGAACCACTTACGAAGACGCTTCTTGTATGCCATGACGATCTGATCCATTATGGACTCGTCCGAAGCGCCGGAACTTAGGATTTGTAGCCAACGCCTGTCCCCATACGTCTGATCTGCCCTAGCAGCACTGGTTCTTTGTTCTGCGGACCACTGTGACTCATCTGATTGTTTCGGGAGGGAAGCAAAGCCGGTCCTGCCTTTCACCCAGTCGGACGTGAAGAAGAAGACCAAGAATTCGGTTCCCGTCCTGTATGGCGACGTAATCCGTGCTTCGGCAATCGCATCAATCGCGTCCCATTCCGTTGACAACAAGGGGTCGAAATAGAAGAGACTAATCCCTGCCATCGTTCCACCTTTGGTGAACCTCACAAAGCCGCCGTAGGAAGAAACAACCATCGCCATCTTATCGGCTGATACGTACAGGCCCTGTTCTGCGAGCTCGAACCCAGTTTCGGGCCATCTTCTCTCTGCAACCCTAAGCAACCGCTCCCTACACGCTTGGTCGGACTCAACCAGAATGAGATGCAGTCTGTCATATTGCCTGGTCCCTGAACCGTATGCTAGGTCCAACGCATGACCTGCCGAGCCCAGAATGGTTTCATCTGCATCCTCAATGTAAAGCTCTCCACTGCCTGCATTCATATCAACAATGAAAACGTTTCTTTCTTGTTCGACCCAAGGGGGACGTTTACCACCTCGGATTTCTCCTTTCGGGTGAACTACATTCAGCCAAAACCTGTAGTAGTTGGCTACGATTTCTGTCTTGAGCTTGGACCCAGTTGTTCCGCTAAGGCAGATTGCTTCGTTGTGAAAGCCTAGGGGCAAACTCACTCCCTCTCCATCGGACGACGGTCGAACACGTATTGACAGAACCGTTGTAGCGGCACATTGATTCTGGATTCCATACCTAATCTCCTCCCAACACGAATCAACACCTCATGTCTGCCTCAATAAGAGGATTGCTCTGTTCCGAATGCCGGGGCATGCACGGTCCTGTTTCATATACTGCACTATCCCGCAGGGCTCATAACCCTGAGATCGGTCGTTCAAATCGACCCCCCGCTACCATCTTCTTCTGCATGTTCATCCTGAAGTCCCCTGAGCCCTCAGAGAACTATAATGGAGATTCCTAATGACCAGGATGTCAGACCGAATGATTTCGAGCGGGGGGTTTTTGAATCTCCCGGCCTTTCTCCGTCTTCTACACAAGCTTGAAACTCGGGTTTGAGAATACACATGTCTTCAGGTCCGAGAAGAACGATGCCATGTTTTCCTCGCTTGTCTTTGCGTCCCCTGGATGCGCTGATGTATTCCTCATGACATAACATGCAGACAGCCTGTCATGTTGGTTCTGGTCTATCAATCCCCAATACTCTAGGACCCAGAGTAGATCGTTGTCAAAAACGGTGCCCCTAAGCTCCGAGAGTGTTGAAATGCTGAACACTTTACCGACCCGCTTGTATCGAGGAGAGCCCTTGGATTTCATCTCGCTGGATTTCCGGTTGAACTCATCAAGACCGAGCTTCTGCACAGTTCTCTGCATTCGGTCAATTGCAGCACACCATCCTAGTATGACGGCAGCTCGTAGATGCCCACCTTGAATACACCCTGCCGACTCTTCCAAGTACTCTCGTTCTTCGGGTGTTGAAGTACTGAGGATGTCCTCGAGCGATTCCGGCAGAGGATGCAAGTCTGTGAGCTTGTAGGCAGGGATTTGCAGGTCCGCAATGAAACCGGACACGATTTCGCCAAGTACTCTCTCGAAGCTGGCTTTCCTGCTTGTCCGACTCAGTGATAGACCAAGCAGCGAGTCGAATCTCTTGGTGTATACTACTATGGTTTCAGTAGGGAACTCGAAGTATTCCAGAGCAGGCTTGATTTGGTTGAACCATTTTTCCGAAACACTGGCTGCTGAATCCTTGAGTGCTTGCGCACTCACAAACTCACCAGGGATTCCAAGAAAAACACGCTGTATCTTCTCGGTTTCATTCCGAAATTCCTTCAGCTTTCTCAGCAATTCATCGCGGTTCATTTTCCGAGCTCCAGAATCACTCCTGCAAGTTCAGACTTCCCATCGCCGGAAAGCTCAACCTCCTCGCTATCGAGATTCTTGAAGAGCGTGCTCTTGGATCTGAAGTTGGATGAGAAATTCGTACTGTCATAGAGCCTCAGTTCGTCAAGTTTCTCACGAACATCCTTCTGTTGAAAGGAAAACATCTGAGTGATTAACGCGTTCTCCAATGCCTTCAACAATGCAACCTGAATCTGCGCCTTTGCTTTCACCCTAGTGGTTATTGTGTAGATAGATACGATCTGGGTGCCTTGGATAAGAAAGAGCTTCTGAAGTACACCTTCGTCAATCCCGTACTGTTGGAAGAAAGCACGTACTCCTATGGGAACAGAGAACGGGGCGGCTGTTGATTGGATATCGGGTCGGGGCGCCGTTACTTCTCTCTCAGACGTGACTTCTTGGCTAATCAAGAGATGATTCAACAGAACTCCGTATGTGGCTGCCCTGTATGGCTCTGGCAGCTCTTCGACTAGACTCATAAGCTGGCGAATCAACTCGCGGACTTCATCTAGATCCATTGTGATCCCCCGCTTGGCGCAATCTCCCAATTCGATATAAGTCTTGATGTTAACGGCGGTAATGCCTTTTCCTCCGCTACCACTGGGGCTTCCAATGACACAATGCTCGTTTGTGTGACTCAGAGCCTTCCCTCATCAATCGAGCGCACTGCGACACCTTTGGCCGCCTCAGCAAATACATCTAAGACACGTACAAGCTCCTCCGGGTTCGTCATACGGTTCCCCTGCGCTCGCTGATGAAGTGCAAGCGTATTAAAGGCTTCACATACGCTGAGGGATTTGATGAGTGATCTCTACTAGAAACCCAATCAGACAAGCTGTCAGTTGTCGCTTGTGCGTGATGTGTGTCTATGTAGAGCTGTGGTGGGATGACAAGTGACCCTTTGAGGGCATTGGCGATTCTACCGACTCGGTACTCATCGATATGAAAACCATGTCTTTGCCAACAACTCTACGCGACCCGAAGAAGATTGAGAGGTCCGTGAGAATCACCATGCGCAATGCGAGAAGGTTTCTTGAAGACTCCAAGATTCTTGGGGAGAACGGAAGCGTGGGCCATGCCACCAGTCTGGCGATACTCGGCTATGAGGAAGCACATAAGGCCTACATTCTGACACTCCTTCACCCCGTGTATGATGGGTTGGAAGGTGAGGAGTACAGGAGGACTCTGGCGAGTCAGTTGCGTGATCATTCATGGAAGCAGATCTATGCCAAGGAGTTTCGTCTTGGTCTTGAGATGCTTCTAGAATCTGGCGCCATGTCCGAGGAGGATAGGATACTTATTGGAATCCCCTCTCTTCCAGAACTGAAAGCGGGAACTGACCTCGCCTTCTCTGAGAGATTGGACAAGATGAAGAATGATGGGTTCTACTCGGACCCCTTCGTCGACCCGGTCTGGGACCCGTCCGATATGGAAAGGAAGACCCTCGAAACGATTCAGAAGCTCCTCGAAACCCACATCAAGTCCACAGAAAGAGTCGTGAAGATGTTGCCGCTTCTGAAACTCGTACCTGGCAGCACGGTAGAGGAAGCGAGAAGCAAGATGAAACAAGTGCTTGCCACCATTGCCCAAGCTCAGACCGAAGGGACCACCACCGTAGGCGAGCTAGCTGAGAAACTAACGAGCCAAGGCGACATAGGCCGCATGATTGGTGCCATTGTGAAGACTGCACCCGGCGATGAACGACTGGAAAAGGTGAAACAGGAAAAGAAGAGGAAAACGCGCGCGTCAGGCGACGCTCACTAGATATGGACACTTTTCGGTACAGCGCTGCGCAGTGTGAGGGAGGTAAGTTCCGTTCAATCATAGCAGACGTCTGTGTCACGAATGCCATGTGTCCTATCGGTGAGCTCACGAATTTATCTCTCATCGCTAGGTGGCGAAGGTTTCTTCTATCGCATAAGGTCGACCATTGGCCTTCCTCCGGAGGCAGTACCAATGAACATCTGAAACGAGTAGTCAATTGCTTCTTGGACCGAACTAACTACCTTGAGCATCAAACCGACAAGGCCACGGAACACCTCGCTGGGTGTCCCATATATCCAGGTTTGTTTCACTACCTGGCCGTCAAAATTGAACTGCCCGATTTGTTTTGCCCGAATTCCACACTCATTTATCGCCTTGAGCACCGCCGGAGGCTTCTCTTCCAAGTAGCTACTATGCCATTCATGTGCACGCGGCACCCCGGTCCTGAAATGAATTCCCTTATCGTCCAGAGCCTTGTCCAAGTCATAGAGGTAGGATCCGAAGTCCTCCAAGGCCTTAGTCAAGTCATCAAGGAAGCCAGTTTCTGAAAGCACCGCAAGAGCCTCAACGTATGCTCTCGTTCTTTCGAAATACTCCATTACGCTCCCGACGCTTCCTGAAACCACCCCAATGAGCTGTCCTGTTGCATTACAGATTACCGGGGAACCACTATGACCGGGACTGAAGGCTCCATCCACGTCAAAGAATGTTGCATTGTCATTGCCATATGATTCCGAACTCACATTACCCCAAGCAAGTCGCATCCGGCGTACAGACGGTTCTCCGACAAGATGCGGAAAGCCACCCCACAGGCAAGGCGAACCGAGTGCTGGGGGAGCTTCGGACGGTGAGAACGGATCACAGTCCTTGAGTGCTGTTTCCGTTTCTATCAAGGCAATGTCTGCGGTTTCATTACATGATACCATTTTGCCATTCACTCTCTTCCCGCCAGGCTCGACTAGCTCAACATAGTCGACGTTCTTCTGCTCGTGGACAACATGATATGCTGTCAAGGCTTTGCTGTCCGAAAACGCAAACGCCGTACCTTGAAATGGTAGTCGTTTTCCCTTCTTGGTCACGATGTCAATACTGTACACATTCTTTCTGATTCTCTCTACGATGGATGATATGTCCACGAAAGCCACAGCCCCTGACTCGCGTGTTTCTTGTCACACTTATGAGGCTGTTGGAATCTCTTGTTGGCCATCGGTGTGCCGAAGACTGCGCCAGGGAAATCAATGATCGTTCATACAAAGTGTCATGTATCGACAGTCACCGAATAGCAGGACGACTTCGTTTCAACTCAATGAACCTGACCTGAACATGACCTCAAGGACAAAATGCTTCAACATCTCTGATTCCTTCTCGAGCCGACCTGCATCCTTTCCTCCGGGATCGTAAGAACCCTTCACCTCGCTTTCGGCATGCTTTGAGTGCACTATCGCATTCCTCATGGCATACACTCTCGCTGCCAGGTTTCCGAAGAACCTGTCCTCGTCATCGAGGTTTACACCGTCAAGCTTCAGCCCGCCCTCGAACTTGACGGACTTCCTGAGCGTTTCAAGGACCCCGGCAGGCGTGTCGTCCTCCAGTGTGGCGAAAGGGATGAACCTCTTTAGAGTGAGCTTGAGCTTTTCGCTGTCCTCATGAATCGGACTTCTGAACCTCTCGACAAGGTCCGCAATGGCTCTAGCATATCTCTCTCTGTTTGATTCGAGCTTTGGACTTCTCAAGACCTTCATAATCTCCGACTGCAAGTCGGCGTGCGCGACTTCATCAAAGAAGTACTCTAGCACATGGTAGAGTGATAGATAGGTGAATGCAGGTAGTGTGCTAGCCTCGGCCACCCTGATGTATCCTAGTGGCTCATGCTCAACTGGGCTGTAGTGTTCTTTCCTAGGCTTGTCCGATGCGGCTATGGCGTCTGTTAAGCTGGGAGCCGCACGATCAATGGTTAGAAATGCTGGCCACTCGCGCATGGTTGAAGGCATGACACCATGGATGCTATAGTACTTCAGATGGGCCCAGTCAACAAGCTCTCGCCAGCTTCTATCTAATATATCCCGGTTCATCGATTGACACCTAATGACGATGTATCCGCTCCTAGCCGAACCCCACAGAGTACTGACCAATGCTCTCACTAAGTCCTCCTGAGTACGCACTCTGGATGCAAGAAGAGTAGCTACTGCCGATGCCAGTTCACGAGCCTTGAGTTCTTCTTCCTTCATTTCCACAGGGGCACTGCGTTTCGTCTTAGATACTCCTTGGAGTAGGTAATCAGTAATCACTGAGCCCACTAATCTCAGACCTAGCTCGGATCTCAAAGCGTTTCCGAAATACGGGAAAATCCATGTGCTCTCTAGTGCCATGTCTTGGGAGAGCTTCTTAGTCTGACTGAGGAATCCCATGAAGGTGTCAAACTGCTGCTCCAAGTAGTCGCACGCGAACCATTCGGAGGGGTGATTCTCCAAGCCGTCCACAAGGATGCACACCGAATCAGCGACTCTGACTCCTAGCTCAGGATCAAGGAACCTCAAGTTCAGGAATCCATAGGTGGTATCCAGCACATCACCGAGGACTTCGGAGTTCGAAAACGCAAGGACCGTCTTCTTTCTATCTTCTTCTTTGTCTAGTCCCGATATCTCTACGTAGCGGGCTTTCAGGTCCTCAGCTTTCTTCAACTCGAATCTGAGATTCGGATATTTCTCTCTGAAACCTTCCACATCGTTCTCGGTCGGTCCGGACTCCGACATTCACACACCCCGTTCCCAATGTCTGATGGTCCCAGCGCTTACTAAGGCCCTACTCGCCTTATAAGCGACATGACCAATGAGAAACCGCATTGAATCGGAGTTGCCGGATCCTAGCGAGCAGGCCTTGCTGACCGAAGTCTTTTCGAATCCCTAGCAGTTTCTTTCTCACTGCATGCCGCATGGCGGTCTGCAGGTTGGTTTCCCATTACACACCCTCAACTACGAAACACCTCCTTCTTGTCACGATTACCGTCGCAGGTGCGATTCCGCCATAGAATCATCTAGTTTCAAACGACTTCAGTTTCTCAATCCATGCCGGAGGCAATCCATATGCCTCTGCTCCTTTGATGATGACATCCATGTATTCACGACTTGGCTTGTACCTGTTAAACTCCTTCTTGACCACTTCGTACGTCAGAACATCTTCTTCAACTGCACCGCTCGGCGTCAGATGAACCGCTACATGACTCTGCCTGTACCGTCCGCTGTTGATTCCTTCTTTCTCATCAAGAACCGCAACCAGACTAGAGCTGATTTCGAAAACGACCCCATAAACGCAGGAATTCTCGTCCTTTACGATGTCTGCAACTCCGCAGTGCCTTGCTTTGGAGCAAGTAGTGAAGTCGAGGCGGCGGCCTTCAAGCAACCCCACGCTACGCATTCTCAGTTCAAGAATGGGTCTGCAGTGGCGTTCGCACCATTCCCTTAGATCTTCTTGGTTGAGATTGGAGCCGTAGGCGAAGTATAGTATGTGTTCTCACGCTCACTCATATTGAACGACGTAGGTGTCGTCGGACCGTTCTCATTCCCTCAAGACACCGTCCTCGAGATGTGTTGTGCTTGGAGAGATATGAAGATTCGTTATCGATTGAACCCTCCCTCGCTCTCACTCATCGTACGAACGCTCAGGTCTTAATGGCAGGTGTCTGAAGCGCCCTGAGATCGGTCGTTCAAATCGACCCCCCGCTACCACTTCGAATTCTAGGTTATCTTGGCGAATCGGTTGGCTTCCGGTTCTTCACTGCGATGTAGTTCAGGACGTCCGTCAGTGCCCTCAGTAGAGTGTCACGTGCGAGGCGACTGGTGCCGCAACTATTCATGCAGTCTTGTTGGCAATTGAGGATTTGAGGCCCATGCGAGAGGCCTGTTATTCCATCCCTCAGTCCCTCTAGAGCGGAGCCTTACAGTGTTGACAGTGAGTGATACCTTGTTCAGTCTTGGCACCACAGAAGGGACAGATGACAAGGACTTTGGCGTGGACATCTGGTTGTGGTGGGCGTTTCTTTCTGAGGAAGGCATAGCCGCCACCACCGGCTGCGGCGATAGACAGGACCACGGCCAAGACGACACCCGTAACAGGTGGTGAGAGAACGTCCTGCGGGGTTCCTGTCGTGGTGGACCTTGAAGTGGTGGTTGTTGAAGTGGTAGAAGTGGTCGTCACAACATTCGCGACATTGACAACGACTTCCTCGTATCCTGAATTACCCACGTTGTCACTTGCCGTTATCCGAATGGTATGAGCCCCGTTCGAATAGCCTGTGGTTGTCCAAGAGTATGAGAAGGACGAGTCAGACTCTGTCTTCTTCAAGACTCCATCTATGCGGAGTTCCACAGAGCCGATTGAGAACTGATCCTCCGTTATGGTGGCTGTGATTTCCTTTATTCCTGAGTAGGTGGCACCTGCATCGAGGTTCATAGAGATCGAGGGCGGAGTAGTGTCGCTATAGAGATTGAAAGACACTGTCTGGGTTGTCATAAGTGCGTCGTAGTTGTCAAAGATCCAATAGTACGTATCAGAAGTGTACAGCTTTATTGCGAAAGAGTGTGATACTACGTCTTCATATGCAAGAAGAGCGGAAAAGGCTTGGTTGTTCTTGTAGTGCTCCCATTCTGCACTATTCAGTAGGTAGAATGTTATGTCACTGCCACTCGTGACCTCAAAATCGCCATACTTGCCACTTCCGCCAGTAACATATCCGTACACCCAGTCACAACTCAATGGCCCCACAGTAAGAGTCCAAGACCCCGCCATAGTCACCGTACCATAGAGTGTTGGATCAGGCAGTCTTCTTGTGTTTCGAGTAGTACCATCAGATACTGGGATTATGGGCAACAGGAGTACTGTCGCCATCATGACAATTAGGAGTGCTCTCGTCGTTCTCATGTCTTGTTCCTTCTACCATGACCATTCGGATCTGGCCCTCATCGGCCATCCATAGAAACGCCCTCAGCCACACTTGTGTCAGGTGGCAGGCTGCTTGTTCATCGCTAAGTCTTTGCCTTTTATCTTATAGCACTCGATTTGCTTAGAAATCTTGTGTGGATAAACCCGCCACTGAGGTCAGTGCCATTTGCCAACGAGTTACCATGCGGAAAGGTCCCGTCCGCGCATTGGTACGGACAGCTCCGCTGTGAGAAGTCTGCGGAGATTGGAGTGGCGGCATCGAAGGCCGTACCTAGAGCACTTCTGCATCCCGCAGGGCTCATAGCCGTGAGATCGGTCGTTCAAATCGACCCCCGCTACCACTTCTTCTTTCAATGATTAGGTACATCTCGGTGACTACTGACCAGAAGGGTCGGGCTCATTTGCCCTCTTGCCAGAACTCCACGTACCGGCAGCTGACGCATACATATCCATCCAACTTCGGACGTTTGTGGAACACTCTTCCTTTTGAGGCCCAGACCAAGTCCATCAGATCTGGGTTCATATCAGACCCACATTTCGGGCATATCTTTGACAAAAGATAGCCTCCTTAACCTGTTTGCCAGACATTCTCCCTCGGCAGGCAGTCTACACCTGTTTCTGCGATATGCTTTGCGGTTCCACAGGCACGGACTCCCTCGCGCCGGACTACCGCAACCGTTCTTCCTCTCAGAAACCTTCTATTTGCCTTTTGAGCATCACGACGCATTCCACAGCGCATGTGACCCTGAGATCGGTCGTTCAAATCGACCCCGCCACCACTTCTTCTGTGCCCCATGACAGTGTCCACCGGGTTAGATTGCATCTTCATACACCTTCCCGAAAGCACTATAATCGTTCCCGCCAATATCGTATACTGGGGTCCCTACTGTAGGACATTCAGCACGAATCATCAGAACATAGTTGTTCCTTACAGGGGAGTTCATTGTCACTAAGAGAAGTGGGAAAGGAGAATGTAGAGATGCGCTGTAATCTGAACCTGCTTGGCACGGTGATCTAGCACTGTGATCGAAAGAATGCTTCGTTCCCTTCTGCTAGTCATGGCAGCCTTGTTGCTAGTCTACCCTGTTTCTGCTGTTTCGTTGAAGCCTTCGCACTCTCCATCCTCGAACGGTTCACCAAGTGTCGAGGACTGGTACACAGGTGAACTGGTCGTCGACGCTCATTCTTTCGGTGGCGGTGAGGACTCCTTTGCGAGTGGCTACTGGGTGAGTGACCCGGACGGAGTGAGTACTGTGCTATTCAGGTTTAGAATGAGTGGCAACGAGAGCTGGGTGAATCGCACCACGCAGATGACTTCAGGGAATGTAACGAATGGATACTATGCAGGCCATCTCACATATGAGGTCAAACCCATAGTCCGCTTTGAGTTCAAGGTCTTCGCCAATGATACTCTGGGCAATTGGATTGAAACTGAGCCGATGACAGTCGAATATGCCTATGTCATCTACCCCGCTTGGTTCGCGGTCCTGTTCTGGATGAATAGCTATCTGCTTCTGATCGTAGTTTCGGTATCAGCAGTGATTGTTCTGCTATACATGAAGAGAAGAAGGTCGAAATGACTGTCGTCTTCATATGGGGAGTGCTTCGTGGCAGAAGGTCCAGACAGATGCCAACCGCCAAACCATATACAATCCCGCAGGGCTCATGACCCTGAGATCGGTCGTTCAAATCGACCCCCCGCTACCACTTCTTCTTCCTGAACCAAACCTTGCGCGCGGCTAGTCACGACTTCTTGGTTTCCTCGACAGC
>Ga0315274_10007939_pt1 | contig 15337 bp, 11 predicted proteins | sample YL17G02_20_MG_FD_203700 | JGI IMG/M metagenome (GOLD analysis project Ga0315274, IMG submission 203700) | Sediment microbial communities from Yellowstone Lake, YNP, Wyoming, USA - YL17G02_20 | ecosystem: Environmental > Aquatic > Freshwater > Lake > Sediment | place: USA: Wyoming | collected... | reverse complement strand
GTTGGTATACAATTGAAGTAGACATACATGATCTCTCCTTTATTTATTGTTAATGTTACTAGAGAGATCATGTAATATTATTACTTTGTTTTCAATACTTTTTTCACCTGTCCGCCCCTGAACCCCTTTAGCTAAAGGGGGGATTAGCCTAAATTCCCCTCTTGAGAGGGGTCCGGGGGTGTGTTTCCTATTAGGTAAGTTATTTAATTACAAATCCTTAATCATATCCCAAGAGGGATTTTAATTACTGCGAAACTATGGGCAAAAATATACATGACGGATTATCTTTATCAAGATAGATCGTGTTATTTGCTATTATCGTCTCGTCATCCACGCCTGATGGCTTACCCGTATTTGGATTAGGCTCAAATCGCGGTGAATTACTGGACGAGATAGCCACCCTAATCTTGTGTCCCTTGCTGAATATCATGGCAGTATCCCATAGATCGATCTCAAGCTCGTATACCTTACCCGATTCAAGTGGTTCCCTCTTTTCCAGAGTATTTCTGTGTGATGCCCGGATTATGCCATCAGCGACGAGTATGTTCCTGCCGTCAGGATACACGTCACAGAGTTTGGCTGTAAAATCCGTATCAACTGCCGAGGATGAAACCCAGAGTTTCACTTTAAGGTTTCCAGCAATCTCCAATGGCTGTTCAAGTGCCTGAGACGTGAAAACCAGCACGTCCGGCCTATTATCCGTATCCTTCTGATCCATCGGTCCCTTTGGATCATAAAGGTTATCCCCGCCCATAGTTGATACTGGATTCTTAGGGTCGTACTTATATGAAAGTGAAATGTCTGTTTTGTCTGATAGCTGAGTTTGTAAAGTTCCATCAGATATGAAATAATACGGTGTGATTTTTGATGGCACAGGCCAATCATCCGCAGTTTTCCAGACGTTTGCCGATTTATCTTCAGGGTCACCCATGACGAAGTAATGAACGGTCGGGACATTCTCAATGCCTTTGCCATCGTTTTTCATCCATAGATCGAACCATTCAAATTTAGACGGATCAACTGGTTCTGGCATCTCCATAGAATGAGGGAATATTAATTCCTGATTTACCCCATGACCATAAGTCTGCATGGCAAGACGACAATTTCCTCTTGCCCCTGTATCTCCGTTTTTATTAATGGTCGTAAAGCTGTTGATCGTTCCGATATTAAATATATCGTACCATCCGCCGACGAACATGCAGGGAACGTTTACACGATCTGCCACAAGCTCTGCGTTCTGGGCTTTCCAGTAGTCATCATAGTCAGGATGCTCTCGTGACATTTTCAAAGTTTCAGGAGCGAATTTGTTATCAATAAGCCATCTCTCCCATAAATCCTTGCGGAATGCTCCTCCCTGATAAGCCGCCTGATGGTAAGCACTCGTATAAGCTACGCCTACGTACTGGCATACGAGATGTGGAGGGCGTGTAGGTGCCATCATGTTCTGAGCAATGCCCGGTGCGCTGAGTCCCCACGTTCCAACTTTGCCGTTGCACCATTTCTGAGATGCGATCCATTCCACAGTGTCGTAGCCATCCTGATGCTCGCTCCATCCGTATGATAAAAAAGCCGGGTAATCATCACCTTCCGAATCGAATCTGCCACGAAAGTCCTGCGCAATTAAGGCATATCCCTTTTGGTTACAGACAATTGCCAGACCCTCTGCGCCGTTCTTTCTTCCATAAGGAGTCATAACCAGTATAACAGGCCACGAACCATCCCCTTTTGGTAGATAGATGTCAGTAGCGAGTTTAACACCGTCACGCATAGGAACCATTTCCGTCAAAGTCGGCGCCGGAAGTGTAACTTCCGTTGTTGCCAAAACAGATATTATGGTGATCAAGCAAGTTATGTTGTGAGAGAATCTCATGGTCTTTTCTCCTTTGTATTTCAAGCATGACTCATAATAAAAGTAGCGATCAATTTGGCTTTTCGCTACTATATTTCGTATTCGACTTTGACAGATTTTCCGGTCTTTGCAGATTCCCATGCGGCTGAAAGTGTTGCAATGGTCTTCGTACCTTCTACGGCATCCTCAAAAGTAGGCTTGTCGTTGACTATGCAATCTTCAAAATGCCTCATGTAACGCCTGACTGCATCACCCTGTCCATAAGCGCCAGTCATATCAGCAGGATAATCAATGATCGCAGGCTCATTCTGGATGAATTTATCAAGGCAAAACTTCAACTGTGAAGGCTTGAAATCCTCAAACGTCGCAGTCGCAGTACCTTTAGTTCCGTAGATGGTAAGTCCCATCATTGGCATAGGAGGCTGGATCACACCATAAATACCTAAAACACGAGCCATGACACCATTGCGGAATTTTACGTTGAGCAGAAAATTGTCCTCAATAGGATAAGCAGATAAATTCCCTTTGTTAGCGTAGCAATGAACCTCATCTACGTCACCGAGAAGCCATACAAGTGAATCCAGAGGATGACACACACCACCATACATAAAGTCCTGCGGTGCTGTCAATCGCCATGAGGTTTTGTTGAAAAAATCCTTGATCTCGTGGACGTAATGCGCCTCTGCGAGTATGACGTCACCGAGTTCGCCGTCATCATATAGCTTCTTTAGATCAAGAAATGAAGTGTACCAGCGACACGTTTCACCGACCAGAAACTTCAGGTTCATTTTCTGAGCAAGACGTGCTATTTCTATGGCATCATTGAGTGAAGTCACCATCGGCTTTGTAACGATAACGTGCTTGCCTGTCTTTAGTGCGTCAATGCACTGTTGAGCATGTAGATGATCTGGTGAATATACGGCGATCACGTCAATGTATTCATTCTGGATCAGTTCATGATAATCAGTAGTCCAGAAAGGTATCTGATTTTCTTTTGCAAAAGACTCAACTTTGCCGGGTGTGGAGGAACATATACCTCTGACTTGAAATCTGCTATCAGGGTCACTGTTAAGGTATAGCAAATCCCTGCCCATACCAAGACCTATAAGCCCTATTCCTAGTGTTTTATTCATAAGATCACCTCTTTAGAAAACGAATAATCAGTAATGAGTTTATTACAGTAGTTATACCAATTCTATCTATTGATTGTGCATTAGAATTAACCGTAGGGACACGCTGATGCGTGTCCTGCGTATAATAATTATGCACAAATAAATAACAGAGATTATCTTATCCTACCTGTTACTCATCACTCATTATTATTTGTTTGAAAGTATTGCCTCAATTTTTTGCAGTTCCTCATCCGTCAAAGGTGCCGCCTGTGCCGCTTGGAGGTTCCCTGCTAACTGTTCGACCCTGGATGCGCCGATGAGGACACTGGTGATGCGTTCATCACGCAGTAACCATGTAATCGCCATTTGAGCCATTGTCTGCCCTCGTAACTTGGCGATCTCGTTCAACTTTGCGACTTTGTCAATGACACCATCCGCTTTTAGCCTTTCGTACCACTGCTTTCCGCTTTCTCCATGTCTGCCTATACGGGAATCTGAAGGGAGCCCATGCAAATATTTATCCGTCAAGACTCCTTGAGCCAACGGCACAAATGGGATGACACCCGTTCCTACCTCGGCAGTATACGAAAGAAGGTCTTTCTCTACCCATCGGTCAAGCATGTTATACGATGGCTGATGGATAGTTATAGGCGACCAGTCGTGCTGTTTAATTACTTCGACTGCCTGACGGAATCGTTCCCCTCTGTAATTGCTGACACCGACGTATAGGGCTTTTCCCTGCTTGATTATCAGGTCGAGTGCGCCGAATGTCTCTTCAAGAGGTGTATCGGGATCCGGGCGGTGATGATAGAATATATCAACGTAGTCCAGTCCAAGCCTTTTCAGCGATTGATCGAGGCTGGAAACGAGGTACTTCTTGCTTCCCCAATCGCCGTAAGGACCTTCCCACATGTAGTATCCTGCCTTCGTAGAAATAATCAATTCATCACGAGGCATATCTTTGAGAATTTGCCCTACGACACTCTCGCTGTTGCCCGGTGGAGGGCCATAGTTGTTTGCTAAGTCAAAATGAGTGACACCTTGATCAAAGGCGTAATACATGCAGTCACGGCAAGTTTTCTCGTTCCCCGGTTCACCCAGAGATTGCCAGAATCCCAATGAGATTGCTGGTAATTTCAATCCGCTTTTGCCACAACGGCGATAAGGCATCTTTTCGTAACAGTCTTTTGCAAATTCTTGCATATTTTTTACTCCTTGAACGTAATTGTTATAAGATCAAAACTGTCGAATTATAACCATTTTCCCAAAATCAATATAATTTTCAACTTTCATGACATAAAAGTATATACCGGAAGCTACTGCTTCACCATTTTCGTCTATCGCATTCCAATATGCTGCTTTATCCTTATTAAGATACGCACCGGGCGTTTTCTCTCCGAGATCCAATGTCCTAATCAGCTTGCCTACAGAATTGTAAATCTTGATCTTTACGTATCCTGATATTGAAAGATTGAACGGTAACCAGGTTTCGTGATCGAATGGATTCGGAAAATTCTGGAAAAGCAAGGTATTTTCTGACTGCTTCTCTATAGGTACATCGGAATCAACATTCTGAGCATCCATATTCCAGATCAATATGGTGCTATCTTCACCACCTGAAGCCAGCAATTTTCCATCAGGACTGTATGCAAGTGAATGTATTGTCCCCGCATGTCCTTCCAATAACCATAACTGTTTTTGTTCAAAAACATCCCAGAAGCGAATAGTGTAATCCTGGAATCCTCCACTTGATGTCAGTATCTTACCATCTGGGCTGAAGGTGATACACCATACTGGCCCAGTATGCCCTGATAGCAATCCAACCTGTTCTTGATTAGCAACGTTCCAGAGACGGATTGTTTTGTCCGCACCTGCCCCGCTAGAAGCAAGGATCTTCCCATCAGGGCTAAAAGCAACGGAAGATACCCAATCTATATGCCCCAGCAGCACTTTTAATTGCTTTTGTTCTGTAACATCCCAAAGGCAAACTGTGTGATCTTGAAATCCTCCCCCTGAAGCCAGTAGCTTACCATCTGGACTGAAGGCAACCGAAGTTACCGCACTTGTATGTCCTTCTAATATTCCTATCAATTTCTGTTTGGCAACATCCCAAAGCCAGATCACATTATAGTTACCTGAAGCGAGAATTTTCCCATCGGGGCTAAAGGCAATGGAAGACACTCTGCCTGCATGTTCCCCTAGAATTCCTATCAACTTCTTTTCAGCAACATCCCATAGACGAACTGTTCTATCCTCGCAACCCGAAGCCAAAATTTTCCCATCAGGACTGAAAGCAACAGACGTCACCTCGCCTGAATGTCCTTCCAACTTTCCTATCCAGTTCATTTTCGAAGTATCCCATAGGTGAATTTTGCCATCCATACAGCCTGAAACTAAAATCTTTCCGTTAGGACTAAAGGCAAGAGATAACACCCAGCCGATATATTCCCACTGCAATGCTCTTACTTGCTCTTGTTTGGCAACGTCCCAAAAGTAAATACCCCATCCAGATGAAGCTAGAGTTTTTCCATCAGGACTAAAAACAACAGATTGCACATAGCTTGTATGCCCCATTAACACCCCGATCTGTTCTTCTTTGGAAACATCCCAAAGAAGAACCTGATTCCATCCGCATGAAGCCAGAATCTTTCCATCGGAACTAAAAGCGACAGAAGGCACCCATTCCATCTGTTTTGGTGAAACCCATATCAAATCTCCTCTAGTGAAATCCCATAGATAAACTAAACTGTCATAGCAACCGCAAGCTAGTATTTTCCCATCAGGACTGATATCAACAGACAAGACTCCACCAGTATGTTGTAGTAACCCTATCTGTTCCTGTGTTGAAATATCCCAATAGCGGACCGTTCTGTCCCAACTGCCAGAAACCAGTATTTTCCCATCAGAAGTAAAAGTGATAGAATTTACCTCACCTGTATGTCCAAACAGAGTTCCTATCAGTTTCTGATCAGCAACATTCCATAAGCAAATTGTGTTATCAAAGCTGCCCGAAGCCAAAATCTTTCCATCAGGACTAAAAGCGACGGAAGATACATAATTTCTATGTGCTTCTAATGCTGCGATCTGAGTCTGTTTAGAAACATCCCAGATACGAACCCATCTATCATCATAGGCACCTGAAGCTATGATCTTTCCATCAGGGCTAAAGGCAACAGATTTTACAGCACCCGTATGCCCTCGCAACAGTCCAATTTCATTCAAATTAATGGTATTATAAAGTGAGATGCCTGTGTTTCCAGCCCCTGCTAATAGTTTGCCATCGGGTGAATATGCGATCTGCGAGATACTTCCCTTACCAAGTCGAAAAGACGGCTTATCAGGGAATATAAATTCATTGCTATGCGAAGCTAATAGTAAAGTACAGATAATTGTGCTTATAATAAAAGATTGATAAGATTTAATCTGATTGAATATGTTTTGTTTATACATCTTATTCATAAAAAGATACAAAATTAATGTTATTAACATCCTTATATCAGTATCTGATTTTTTTTGAATAGTTTTTCAGTTATTAGACTCATTCATTAATTGTTCAACTGATTGTGGAGTCATATCTATTCCTCCGAATATCTGGCACAATATCCTCTCATGGCTTTGACGAAAAACACTTTTACATAGTTTAATATGTTCAACTGCGTCGGGAATCGGTAATCCGTTACAGCTCACAGGGCTGTTATGCACGGTAAGGACAAGAGAATTATCAGCAGATTCAGCAAGTAAAGGAAGATTCGTTTCAGAACTGGAGAAATTTAAGCCGATTAATCCTTCTATCTGGTTTAGCTCATCAATTATGTGGTTTATGCTGCCGCAGGAATGAAGGATTACCCCTCCGAACTCATTGGCAATCTGTTCACTGTATGGACGTATAAACTCACGGACAATTTTAGGGGAAACAACAGCGAGTAAATCCTCACTATACGCAATCCCATTTTCAGGAGGAAGCCAAACTGCCGGAGCGCAATGATAAGGGATCCAATCATTATCCACAACGTCACGCATCAGTTTTGCAAACTTGATGACGACATTAGTACATAACGATAAAAGATGATGCACTTCATCGGGATAGTCATAGATCGCCGTAAGGAAGTCTTCTATACCCCAAACTTGGCTTGCCACTGAAAATGGTCCCTGTAAGTCAGCCTCATAAACAGGCAACAATCCATGAGTTTCACAATGAAAATAGCGCATTCGCTCTAACATTCGCCCAGCCAAAGTTTCTGGTTCAAACCCTGTTTCGGGTAGATTGTATACATCATGCGGGTTACTTATCACTGGTTTTATTCGGGAAGTCAACGGTGATGTCTCTTCAGTGCATCCGAAATATGCAGGAAGCATTGCCTGATTGATACCCGGCGAAAGTCCCGGAACATAATCATCCATCCATTCAGCATGTTCAAGTATCGCCTGTAGCTGTGTGATAAGCTCACGTTGTTCACCTGACATATCTTCTGTCAGTTTCGGCGGCTGTTTGACAGGCATGGCATATAATACGTACGGCATGCGTTCTGTTATTGGCTGAAGTTCCCACAGATTACTCAAGTGTTGCTGTGTCGCTTGTATTCTCTTTGGGGGATAACAATCTTTGATCTGGTTGAGCAAGTTTTCTACTATATTACCCATTATATCTTCCATTTAAGTATAAACATGCCGGCTGGCATGTTCAGTAAGTGCCGAAGAACCATCAACTGCTATATCCTTCGAGGATTGTTTTTTCATTATGATAATTTTTTCACTATTATTCGTCAAGATTATTCTTTACCATCAGACCAGAGGAACTGAGCCATAATAAAAGCTATTAACACTACAACGGAGCCTCCGTAGAATATGATGTCGTAGCGGTCAAATGCCTCCCACAATAACCCTCCGATGAGCGGAACAACGACAGCCGCCGCATGGTTCATCGTGGTACCCATTGATAATGCTGGTCTTACGTCCTCTGGTGGAGCGATCTTGTTTAGATAGGTCGTCTGCGCTATGTTAAACATATATATAAAACTATCTAAGCAATACAGGACGTATAACTCATGGATGTTCTTTACCAATGCGTACCCCATAAACACACCGATCAGAGAGAAATTAGACATTGATAACGACAATCGCTCACCGATCCTGTCAACAAGGCGACCTATAAGCGGGGCAAAAACAAGACTAAGTATACCGTTTATGACCATCAACAATGCAATCTTATTTACAGGAGTGCCAAACACCCTGACCATTACGAATATGGCAAACGTGATGAATACCTGTTTCCGACAACCTTCGAGAAATGTCAGGGCATAATAGAATCTGTATTTCTTCTTCATTGACAGTCGTGGCATTTTAGTTCCGGGATCAGTTTTGCGAGAAATAAGCAAAACAAGCACTGCCGCAACAGCAGTTGTAATACCCGCAACTATAAACACCGGCCTAATTATGTTTCCAGATTTGCCAAGAAGATATACCATTCCCATACCGAGTAGTGACGCAATGCTATTGATCCTTGATATTTGTCCTAACCGCCTCCCTTTGCCAGCATCTTTTGTCAAACTAAGCACCATTGCCGGTTGAAGCGGAGCCCAGCAATGGAATCCAACACTCCAGAATACTGCCCAAAAGATTAATGCGGGAACTGTGTGTATTTGTGAAAAAGCACCTATGCCAATTGCCATAACGAAAAGTGTTATAAAACCAAGTATAGGGCTAGGGATCGCCATTGTCAGTGCCGCTATAAATGCAGATAGAAATCCAGGACTTTCTCTGATAGATTCTACGACACCCAATTGGTGTGGCTTTATGCCGATGTCGTCGGCTATGAAGTTTGTATAAACCGTGTTGTATAAGCCATTAAAACCGAAACCTAAGATAAAAATTGCTGTCGCCAGCAATATAAGATCCCTGCCCCAATCGGACTTTTGTTCTTGCATAAAATCCCCTTAAATATGGATTAAAGATTCAAAACTAAAGATTGAAGATTATTAAATCAGTTCTTAATCTTCAATTTCCATTCCTGTCACTTTTTGATAAACTTTTGCGGCATCAACCTCTCAATGTTCTCCGCAAGTATCATAGACATGCTTTTTTCATCAAGATCGAGTTGAAGCACTTTATCTAGCTCAACTTTTGTGTAATTGAAAAATGGTACGCTTGTACCAGAAACGTCGGAGCCGAATATCACTCTCTCAGCACCTACGTTATGAAGCACCTTCTTTATTGCATCCAGTGTTGCTGTACCAGTGTCAAAAAATACTTTTGGATAATCAAAGAAAATCGGCATCCTGTCATATCCACCGTTCAGAAAACCTATATGCGGGATTATGACGTTTAGTTCAGGATTTTCTTTCACAAACCGTAAAGTATACTCGTATTCTTCTTCTAATACAACAGGCAATTTAAAATCTTTGATTGCCTTAAGTATCTTTTTACACGCTGGATCATCATAGTCATACTTTGGCTCATCCCAATGCCTGTGCCATTTTATCCCTGTGTAGTCGCTCAGGTTATCGGGGATTATAAAGTCGTTCCACACGAAGTAAAACGGATAAATGTCAAGTTCAGCGATTCTGGATACTTCCAGCACGTATTCATTATATTTTATACGTGATTCAGGTGTGCTTTCGATCCTGTAAATATCTTCCGGAAAGGCGAATATAACTGCGCCTTGCGCTCCTGCCTCACTCAAATCCTGCCTTATATCATCCAGAGTGAATACCTTTGTCCGTTTGTTGTTGCCACAATGTATATGATCATCTATTATACGCATATTGGTTCTATTAACTCCTTTTTATGTTCTATACTCTTTATAATACCATTTCTCAATTCAAATGTGTTATTCTGAGTAGAGCGAAGAATCTCACCATTATAGCAAAAAGAAGATTCTTCACTTCGTTTAGAATGACAATTATGTAACTTTTCAAATGAGAAATGGCATAATAGAGTTGAGTGTATCAAAAGCGGAAACAAATTGTGCTATAATCTTAATACTCAACTGTGAAGATGTCAATAACGAACATTTTATGCTCATCCATGACAAAAAATATGATATTCTGCGTCTATATAGTAGAACCAAAAAATAAAAACGAATAGAGTGCATCCAAATCTGTTATAATTAATAAGGAGCTTAATGTTTAAAAGTGTCTTGCTTCGGAAGAGGAAATGAAATGTCGAGAAATATGTTTTTCATCGTAATTTTGATCATAATTTTCTGCTTTGTGTCGCAGGCTATGGGGCAGTCACAGCCCAAATCTATCCCGTCAGTGAGAACTACAAAACCTCCGCAGATTGATGGAAAACTCGATGATCCATGTTGGCAGGAAGCACCCAAAGCCACTGACTTCGTTGATCAATTCTTCGACAAAATTGTTGAGGATCAGACAATAGCCTATATTCTCTATGATGATGAAAACATATACGTTGCCTTCCATTGCTATGATTCCCAGCCAGACAAGATCGTAGCTCGTGAGACTAAAAGGGACAGCAGTATGGGTGATGACGACTTCGTAGCTTTTTGCATTGACCCCTTCCATGCCCATCAATTTGAATACAGGTCTTTTTTTGTGGTGAATGCTATCGGAACGCAAACTTCCAGGATCGCTGGAGGAAGAGCGAGTAAAACAGAATGGAAAGGCGACTGGAAATCCGCTGTTTCTAAAACTAATGATGGCTGGTCTGCGGAATTGGCGATACCTTTCGCCATTATAAACTATCCATCCACAGACAAACCTATAACAGTCGGTGCAAACTTTGACCGTATGCAAAACCATACCGGGATACACTCATTCTGGTCAAACATCGGTTCTCCAGAGCAAACAGAAAAGGACGGTCATCTTGCTGGAATAGAGTTCCCAAAGAAAAAACGCAGTCTATCTGTTATGACTTATGCCTTTGCAGGTGTCGAATCTGAGAAAAGTAACACTCTGCGCGCTGGTCTGGATGCAAAATATGCCATTACTCCTGAGATGACGGCTGTAGCCAGCATCAATCCAGATTTTTCAAACGTTGAGCAGGATGTTGAGTCCATAGATTTCTCATATCGAGAACAATATTATCCAGACAGGCGCCCATTTTTTCAGGAAGGAAGTGATATAATCAGAGGTGGTTCATGGAGTTTTTACAGCCGACGTGTACCACAGTTCGATCTGGGAATGAAAGTCTATGGAAAAACAGGAAGATTCAGCATAGGGGCATTGGATTGCGTTGATTTCTCGAATAAATCCGAGATCAAGGACGATCCCATCAACAGAAATGACGTGGTTATATCAACTAAATTTGACATTGGTAAATCATCATCAATACCATTTAAATTCGTAAGAATGGAAGATTTGGAATCATGGAATCATGCTTTTATACTTGACCCGAGTTTCAGGCGGGGAAATTTCTCTGTTGGTGGTGCTTGGGAATACAGTCAGACAAAGAGCGATAAAGATGGTGCAGACTATTTTGCATATTGCGGATGGAACAGTAAACACTTCTATTCATCATTATTTGGTTCGTATGTTACTCCCGATTTTGAGATATTTGACGCACTTATACCATACAACGACACCAAAAGTGGCGGTTTTGATATGGGATATGGCACAGAATGGCGAACAGGCAAACTCAAAAGTCTTAATACAGGAACGTATGTGAGCCGTACTGATCGCTTGGACGGATCACATTATGAGAACAGTATCGGTACCTATGGAAATGTTCATTTTAGAAGCGATTATAAGCTGAAATTAAGTCTTGATAAAGGGCGATACGAAAAATATCAAGACTGGACTATCGGGACAGGTTTCGTAGGAAATGCCAGTAACAAATACCAGAATTATGGCATAAATATCTCTTATGGCAAGCGAGAGGACGCTGATTACAGATTCGTATCTCCTTACGTCAATTTCAAATTTACGAGTAAGTTATCATTGGGTTTGAGTTCGCAATTCCTATGGCATAAAAAGGACAGGATACAACACGTTTTAACCATTAACTATGACATTACACCAGAAAGAGGGTTAGGCACGAGAGTCGTCTATCGGGATGGCAATTACAACGCCTTTGTAACATACAGGCAAAGTTTGCGCAAAGGTATAGATGCTTTTATCATTATCGGTGATCCCAATGCAGAGGAAATGCAAAGGCGTGCTTTATTAAAAGTAATAATTCCACTCTAATCTTTACAGGAACGTTTATCAATAATACGAGTTTTTCACTAATTGTCAAGGTAGGTAGTTCCAATTTATGAAATGGAGGATAAACCAATTCAGGAGAAATTTTCTCAACTACTTAACGTGGAAACTCTGGCGGTAGAATGGGATGATTCGCAAAAGGTTATGCCGTCTGACGGTTTGTACTTTCTCAAGCCTGAGTTTATAGCAGAACACTGCAAAATAATCGGACTGGAATCGGATGCTGTTTCTTATATACAATCGGTGGCAAAGCAGATCGCAAAAGACCCAAGCAAGGTGCGTTTGGCATGGCACTGTCACTATCTTCTATTCCAGAGCAAGACCTACAAGCGCAGTGATTCAGGGAATTTTCCTTCACTGGAAGAGCATTTAGGGGATGGGTCTGGTGCGTTCTACCTTATTGTCGTTTTATCTGGAATCCCGAAAGCTCAGGCTTTTCATCGCTCTCACGGTATTCCCGAAAGGGTGATGCTGGATACGTATACCGATACCGCCATCTGGGCAAGGGATTACAGGGATTTGCACAGTGTATGGGGGTTGAATACTCACGTCCTGCCTTGGTTATATAATCATCTTTCAGGTGATTTATATCGTCTGGTGCGTCTGCAATTCATGCAGCGTACATTCTGGCAGAAACTCAGAGCTTTTCGCAACAGACAGACACGAAAAGCCATTGTTCTGGCTGATGAAGGAATACGGTATCGAAGCGATGGACAGGTAGATGGAACAGGCGGAGTATATGATCCAGAGAACGGATGGACGTCAAGTATTTTAATAGATCAAAATCAGGTTACAGGCACGCCGATCCACCCGAATTGTATCGCTTTGCCCGAAGAAATCTCTTTGCCTTTGGATATATGGGAATGTATACTGTCACCCGGTGACCCTATCCTTGAAGTTCATATCCCTGCTGGAAGCTGAATGGATTTTGATGCTTGCGGTGATTCGTTTCGTCAGGCTGTTGATTTCTTCCCCCGATATTTCCCTGACCGACCATTTAAGGCTTTTTGCTGTGGATCGTGGCTTTTGAATACACAGTTTCAGGATATGCTTCCATCAGATTCTAATATTGTACGATTTCAGAAGGAGTTTTATCTCTTTCCTATCCTCTCCGGTGGCAGAAGCGGGTTAGAACGTATATTTAGAAACGGTATTCAGGATTTGGCAAAGGCACCTCGTGATACCAAACTACGATGTGCGATACTGGATCATTTACAGACTGGAGGGTATCTAAGGGCAGGCGGGGGTTTAATATTTCCAGAAGATTTAAATTGGGGAACGCAGGTTTATCAAATTGATCGGAACTTAGATTGTATTTGGGTTTAACTTTCTTACCTGCTTAAATTAAAGGGGTTAATAGATGATTTACCGAAATCTTGGGAAAACTGGTATCATGGTATCAGAGGTAGGCATGGGTTGTAACCGTCTTGGTGAATCCAATCAGCCTGATACACACTGGATCAAACTTGCGCAAATGGCTGTTGATCTGGGAGTCAATATTTTTGATACAGCAGAAGCGTATGGCTGGGGTCGAAGCGAAGAAATGCTCGGACATGCTGTTGGCAATCGCAGTGACGTATATATCGCAACTAAAATGTGCCGTATGCACGAAATAAATAAAACTGACTTCTCTGCGGCACGCATGGCGCAAACTGTCGAAGGTAGCCTGAAACGACTGAAGCGAGACTGTATAGACATTTATCAGCTTCACAGCCCAAACCGTCGGGATATGGAGAGCTTTGACTGGGCAGATGGTATGGCAAAACTGAAAAAACAGGGCAAGATTCGTTTTTGTGCTGTGGCTGTGAATTCTGCTGACGATGGTATCTGGCTTATGGAGAAAGACATTGTAGAAGTATTGCAAATAACTTATAACATCTTCGAAACTGAAGCACAGGACAAGCTATTCGACGTCGCCAAGAGACACGGAGTTGGATTATTGTGCCGAATGCCATTAGCACGAGGGGTTTTAACAGGTAAATTTCATCCCGATCAGGAAATCCCCGAAGGACACAGAGCGCTTCTGGATAAACAACACCTGATTAAGCGTATCAAGATAGTTAAGGCTCTCCAGTCTATTGCTGAAAAATACGAAGGTGGAATGACACGAATGGCACTCCACTTCAGCCTGACGCCAAAGGCGATCTCTGCAATAATCCCGGGGGCACGGGCGTTTGATCAGTTAAAGGAAAACGTATCAGCATCAAACGGCGTAGGATTACCAGATCACATCCTTAATAAGCTAAAGCAGTTTAACGCTGGATAGTAAATTTCTTACCATCGTATCGAGTTATACCTATATTAATGCCGATCCAGACATTTCCATTATATGTACCTCCGATAGCCTATCGTCTATGATGAATTCATTATAGTTATAATTTAATGGTAAGGCATTTGCTCATTAAATCAGTGGATAAGATTCTTATGTTTGGGTTATATCTTATTAGCTTCATTATAAAACAAAAATATGCTATAATCAGTCTATCATATTTATAGGGAAAAGAGAAAGGATTAATTGAGAGTTTGGCATAAATAAAGATATAAACACAAAGTCACTAAGGCTTATAATAGAAGCAGGGAGGTGACTGGAGATAGGTTAAGGGAAATAATTCAATTATATGTGGATATGGGGTACCGGGATGGGTTGGATTTTATAAATAAAAATATGGAGAAGAAAGATACAAGATAATAAAACAGTATCTTGTATCATGTGTATATCCGTGGCTAATTAAAAGGTGTTAATAGATGAGCAAGGTTTTGATATTAGATTGCGAAGATTACGAAGCAGTTGAAGATAAAATTGGCATGGTTTTCGACACATTTCCACGCCAATGGAAAGGGAAAAGTGTTCTGCTGAAGCCCAACATGCTTAACGATCGTAACCTTGAACGAGGCATTACAACACATCCAAATGTCATAAAAGCAGTAACGAAATGGCTTGTTGATGCTGGTGCGGATGTTACTGTTGGCGATAATCCGGGTGCAATCGGAAGCGGAGCAAATGAGAGATGCGCTGAAAGAACTGGTATAGCCGGCGCATCTTTAGGGCATTACAGGAATATATCTCAGGAACCCTTAAATATTGATATGGTTCTTCCGTGTAAAGTGTGGGAATGATTCTTGCTACAGGAAAGCAACAATCACTCTCAATCTGAAATGCTCAAAATTGCGAAAGCCAAAAGCTCTTCGCTTTATGAGCTTTATCTTGTTGTTTA
>Ga0315274_10007936_pt1 | contig 15340 bp, 14 predicted proteins | sample YL17G02_20_MG_FD_203700 | JGI IMG/M metagenome (GOLD analysis project Ga0315274, IMG submission 203700) | Sediment microbial communities from Yellowstone Lake, YNP, Wyoming, USA - YL17G02_20 | ecosystem: Environmental > Aquatic > Freshwater > Lake > Sediment | place: USA: Wyoming | collected... | reverse complement strand
AGAGGGCCCTGGCTTGCTCGCGCAGTCCCTCTACGCGCCCGGGGTTGTAGGCATCCGGCCACACGGCGGTATCCAGGTCCGCCAGGGCGCTCTCGGCCAGGGGGCGCTCGACGACATCGTAGTAGTACGAAGCCTTCTTCCAGCGCAGGTTGAACTCATCGTAGAAGCTGTTGTCAGGCATCTCCCGCGCCTGGAATCCCCACGGCGACTTCATGTGCACCGGGCGGAAGTCAACGCCGTAGAAGCGCAGCAAGTCCTCCTTGGGGTAGACCGTGTCCATCTGCCGGTGGGAGATGTTCGGCTCGCTGTCGGGAGGCATACCGAGGTAATCGCGCAAGGCGTCGTAGGCAGTGCGCGTGAGAGTGGTGACGATGGTGGCGCCGATATCCAGTGGTACCGCGTCTGCTTCCCTGTGTTCCAGCGCCGCAATCACCCGTTCTCTGCTGTTCACCCTTTCGCCTCCATCCAGAGCATTGTGCCCCACGCCTTGCGAACCACCCCGCGCCGCTAGCCGCACCTTGTTGCGGCGCCTGGAGGCGCGGACTCCTCATCGCAGAGCACATCGAGGAGCGCGCGCGCCCGAAGCGGCAGAGCAAGCTCTGCCTAGCCGCGTGCCATTCCTCGCCGCTCAGCCCACGCCGCGACGGGCGGGCCGTCACGATCAGTCGCGGACCAGCATGTCCGGGTACTCGACGGCGCCCCGCGCCGTCTCGATCCGGCGCAGCGGCCAACGGGGACCGGCCGATGCGACCTCTACGCCGCCATCCGTAAGCAGGAACAGCTCCTCGGCCTTGGCGCCGGTGATGGTGACGAAATAGTCGTAGGCCTGGTCGGATACGGCCCTGGCCTCGGGTTGCAGGGAGCGAGTGGGGTCGGCCAAGGTGTAGCCGGTGATGCCCCCCTGGAAGTGGTTGCGCCATTCCTCGGCGTAGCCGAGCGCCGCGTAGATACGCTTCTGCTCGACCAGGATGTCGGCGAAGCGAGCGCCGGGCCGGAGCATCGTCGCCACGTTGGCTGCCACCGTCTGGGCCACGCTCGCCGCGCGGCGGATGTCCTCCGGCGGCTCGCCGAAGTGCAGCAGGCGCGTCACGTTAGCGTGCAAGCCCCAGCGGCGCGCCGCCGGGTGCAGGAGGGCGTAGCGCTTCAAGCGGTTCTCGGTCGGCGGCGGGTGCTGGTAGCGGCTGACGCGCTCGTCAGCGCCGACGATCAGGACGTCCAGCGTCAGGTCTTCGTGGGCGCACTCATCGAGCAGGCGGGCGGCGATCTCCCGCTCACTCAGCCCCGGCTTGAGGTCGTTGGCCACACGCGCCAGGATGGCGTTACTGGCCTGGCCGATCCAGCGGCAGCGGCGCAGCTCCAGGTCGCTGAACGGATAGTGCAAGTCCACGATCTGGCTACCGCAGCGGCGCGCTCCTTGGAGCTCGAAATCCGCCGCGCCTTCATGCCTCGCGTCAAATCGGCCACTTTGGCCTCGAGGCTGCCCTCATACCAGCGCACCGTGACCAGCTCGTAGCCCTGCTCCGGCGCCTGCTCCTCGACAAACCGCGTGCCGTCCATCGTGTGCGAGACAAGCCATTTGCGATCGGCGGTGATGACGAGGTAGGCGAAGCCCATCTCGTTGGTGGCTATGACTCGGCTATCGCCGCCCGCGGTCAGCCAGGCGAAGTTGTCCTGTCGCCCGAGGACGAGCGCGTCCACCCCCTCGCGTTCGAGGAAGTCGCGGACGCGCTGCTCCTTGAGCCGAACGTCGGGCAACACTTCTTGGGCAGTGCCGATCGTCTCCGTCCTATCCTCCTGGGGCAGGGCAAGTATAGAGGAAATGCAGGCTAGATCAAGACAGACTGAAGGGCCAGAGACGGTTACTGTGATTGCAGATAATGATGATATGGAATACAATCACTACATGCAATCATGTCTTGATGGGGGTGAGGCTATGGGTAGAATGCCGCGGAGCGGGGCTCTTGATAAGGTGAGAACGACGGTGGATCTGCCGGGGACTTTACGGGAACGCGTCCACGAGGCTGTGGCGCGGGGTGCGGCCAGGAGCCAGAATGCTCTCATCGTGCAGGCGGTTGAGCGATTCTTGCGGCAGGCGGAGCAGGACTGGCTGGACAGCCAGTTCGCGGCTATGGCCACTGATGGGGAGTACCGAACACTGCAACTGGCCATAGCCGAGGAATTCGCGCCACTGGACGCTGAGGCAGACAATGCAGCGCGGTGACGTGTATTGGGTACGGCTCGACCCCATTGAGGGCTCTGAGCAGGCGGGTGTGCGCCCCGCGGTGATTGTCTCGCGCGATGTTATCAACCGCTACAGTCCGGTGGTTGTTATCTGCCCACTCACCAACGCTGCCCACGTGCCGCGCCTCTATCCCAGCGACGTGCTGGTGCGTGCTCCCGAAGGCGGCCTCAAAGTGGACTCAGTAGTACTCACTTTGCAGGTGCGAGCTGTGGCCGGGACGCGCTTAGGCGATCGGCTCGGCGCCCTTGAGCCAGCGACGACAAGGGCCGTTGATCAGGCGCTGAAAATCACCCTGAGCCTGGACTGAGCAGGCGCAACGTGCTTCACTGCCCGAGAACGCAGAGGACGCGGAGAACCCACCAAGCTCTCTGCGCCCTCCGCGTCCTCTGCGGTTAGACCGCTACCTGATCACCAGAAGCCAGTCCCGCTCGTCCGGAGCCTGGAAGTGCCACATGCCGCGCGGTGCATTGGGCAGCGGCGTGCCCTCGGGCACAACCCCCGCAGCGTGGCTCTCGCCAGTGCGCGGGTCGAACCAGCGAGCCTGGGCCTCGCCGAGGCTCACCTGGCGACTGAGGTGGATCTCGCCGCCTTTGGGCAGGTAGGCGACGATGGCATCGCGTTCCTCGCTCGCCGCCACGGCGATGAAGGCACCGGCATCGCGATCGCCGGGCTGGGCGACGAGCAGTTCCTGCGCCGGGCGCAGGCGCCACCAAAGCAAGGAGTCGAACAAGGCGCGCAGCGGCCGCAGGGAGAGCGCGCCCTCCGCCTCGACGGAGTCCCGCCAAGCAGGGGAGACGCCCGTGTAGGGGTGATCGGGCGGCAGGGCCGCCTCCTCCAGCCAGGGCCAGATGCCGTGGTCGCCATAGGTAACCCCGGCCGTCGGCGATACCAGTAGGCTCCAGTAGAGGGCGCGCCGCACGTCGAAGCCGCCGAAGGGCTCCGCGCGGTGGTAGGGCTTGTGGTGCTCGTAGTTCGGTTCGAGGTTGACGATGGGGCGTGGCGGCGCCTTGCGCCACTCCTGGGCCGGCGGCCCCTGCACGAGCCAGCGCAAGGTCTCTTCGCTGCTGCCGTGGCCGCTCTGGTAGCCGATGAAGTCGTACCATTCCTCGTCGCGGAACTGGTCGGCCACCCAGTGCAGCCCGGCGGGATGCATCGTCACCGGATGGTCGTGCTGATCGGCGAAGACGGCGCGCCCGATGCGGCGCCAGCGGTCGGCCTTCTCACCGCGGTAGTCGCCGTCGCCGCCCAGGAACCAGGCGACGTGGTAGGCGCCGTAGCGAGCCACCAGGTAGCGGCAGAGCTTGATAACATCGGCCTCGGGCAGAGTGTAGCCGGGGTTGGCGTCGCCGCGGATGGCCCAGACCATCCCCGACACCGCGAGCAGGCCGGCCTCGTTGATCGCCGCCACCTTGGCGTCAATGCGTTGGAAGAAGCGGGGGTTGATGGTGATGCTCTCGTCGCCGACGTAGGCCTTCTCCCCCCAGGCATCCTGGGGCATGACGCGCCAATTGGTCATCACGCTCTGCACGGCTGTGAAGCCCTGCTGGCGCCGCCGCGCCAGGAAGAAGCGCCAATCCTCGAGCTTGGCCTGCAAGACGCTGCTCCAGGTGGTGTCGGCCAACAGGAAGAAGGGGGTGCCGTCGGCGTGGGCGAAGTGGCGCCGGTCGCCGGAGAGGCCCACCGTCCCGTGGCGATAGAGAGGGTTGTCGCCATCGTAGGGGAGGCAGCGGAAGCGCCCCTGCTGCCCGTGCAGCCCCCTGTCCTGAGCGTCCGAGCAGTGGGTCCGGTAGCTCCACTCGCCCACTTCATCGGGCGAGAAGCGGATGCGCCAGAGGCCGTTGCCGTCGCCGAAACCGGCGACCGTGCGCTCTTGTCCGCTCGGGCCGATGACGTCGGCGTGCACTTCGATGCCGCCGGGGTACTCATCACGATAACGCTCGCTCTTGAGCGTCCACTCGTAGACGTGCCAACGCTGAATGTCGATCCTGCTCTGCATGGCTACCTCCCGCGGCGGGGCCGGTTCGCGCTACAGTATCCGCGAGGCAGACCGGGCTGACAAGAGGGGAGAACGAGGCTCACCGCAGTGAACCATCGTTCCCTCCCCCTGCTATAATCGTGGCAGCGAAGGAGGAGGCAGAGATGGAGGTTGCCGGTCGCCCCTTGGGTAGCTCCTGGGAAGCGGGGCGCAGTGCGCTCGGACGCCTGGGCGTCGCGGCCGGCGCGTTCGGCTACCTGGGCCTGGTCGCCGTGGTGCTCGCCGATCCGGACTCGCGCCGTTGGGACTCCTTCGCCGCGCCGTTTCTGGTTGCCCTGGCGGGGATGGCGGTAGTCCTCTCCGGCCGGTGGCGCTACCGGCCGCGCGCCCTCGTCTTCGTCGCCTTCATCTTCTTGGGGGCGCTGGCCCATAACGTCACCGCAACCGGGCCCCGGTGGCAGTTGCTCTACGCCTGCGTCTCCCTCCTCGCCGGGGTCACGCTCGGCCCGCTCGCGGCGCTCTGCGTCGCCCTCGCCAGCACTGCCGCCGTGCTCGGGCTTTCCTACACATCGGCGCGCTATCCCCTCGACGCCGCCAACCTCGCCCTCGTTTGGCTCTCGGCGGGCGTGGCCTGGGCGGCGTTGGGCGGTCTCTTCGGCACCGTGCGGCGGGCCGAATCGAGCGAGGCTCAGGCCTGGGCCTACGCCCACGGCGCCAACGAGCGGCGTGGCGAGCTGGTGCGCGCCAAGAAGGCCTTGGGCGACATGTACGGCCTGCTCGAGCGCACCAACTACGAGCTGGCCATCGCCCGCAACGAGGCGGAAGAGGCCAGGCACATCAAGGCGCAGTTCGCCGCCAACATCTCACACGAGCTGCGCACACCGCTCAACCTGATCATGGGCTTCAGCGAGCTCATGTACCGCTCGCCAGAGCTCTACGGCAACGTGCGCTGGACGCCCGAGCTGCGCTTCGACGTCCACGAGATCTACCTGGCCAGCCGCCATCTGCTGGGCATGATCGACGACATCCTCGATCTTTCACGCGTCGACGCTCAGCGCTTGCCCCTGAAGCTCGAGCCCACCGACCTGCGCGAAGTCATCGAGGAGGCGGCGGCGACGGCGCGCGGGCTACTGCGCGGCTCTAGGGTGGATCTGAACCTGGATGTCCCCACCCAACTGCCGTCGACGGTTGTGGACAGAACGCGCATCCGGCAGGTGTTGCTCAACCTCCTGAGCAATGCCATCCGCTTCACGGACGGCGGCCAGATCACTCTCTCGGCCAGTGAAGGCAGTGACGAGCTCGAGTTCACCGTGTCCGACACGGGAGTAGGCATCCCGGCCGAAGAACTGCCGACCATTTTCGACGAGTTCAGCCAGGCCAAGACGCCCATCACCAGCGGGCGGGGTGGGGCCGGCCTGGGGTTGGCCGTGTGCAAGCAGTTCGTGCAACTCCACGGCGGTCGCATCTGGGTGCAGAGTGAGGTAGGTAGGGGCAGCGCCTTCCGCTTCACCATTCCTCTGCCCGGCGGGCGCGCCCGTTCGCGCCTCGCCTATTACGCGCCGGAAGGTTGGTCGCCGCCACTGGCCGGCAGCCCGCCGGCGCGCTCGGTGATCGTGTTCGCCGGCAGCGAGGCCGCCGCCCGCATGGTGGCCCGCGGCATCGAGGACTACCGCGCCCTGCCGATCACCGACTTGAGCGCGCTCCGGGGTACCGTCGAGGCCGAGCACGTGGCGGGCGTTGTCCTGGTTAGGGACCCGCTCTTCGGGGGCCAGGCTCCCGCGCCGGAGGATATCTGGCGGTCGGTGGGCCGGCGCGACCTGGGCGTGATCGAGTTCGAGGTCCCCTCCGAGAGCCTGGCCAGGGAGCAGTTGGACGTGGCCGCCTACCTGATCAAGCCGGTGCAGCCGCGGGATCTGCTAGAGGCAGTGCGCGAATCGCGCGCCGCCGCCGACAAGGTGCTGGTGGTGGACGACGATTCCGGCTTCCGCACCCTCATGAAGCGAGTGCTGCTGGCCGCCTTCCCGGGCGCCGACATCCGCCTCTGCGCGGAGCCCCGCCAGGCACTCCGCCTCCTCGAGCACGAGAGCTTCGATCTCCTGCTCCTGGATCTAGTGATGCCGGGCCTGGCCGGCGTCGAGCTCCTGCGCCAGGCACGCTCGGCCGGTCTGCTCGCCGGCACCAAGGTGATCGTGGCGACGGGTGCGGCCTACGAAGAAGAGCTATCGCGGCTACTGCCCGGCCGCCTGCGCTTCAGCAAGATGACTCCGGCCAAGGAGCAGCAGTGGTTCCGCTGCATCAAGGCCCTGCTGGACTCGGCTCCGCCTGACTACTCTCGTCCGGCAGACGGCCTAGAGCCTGAAGCGGTTTCCCTTGTTTCCCCGAGCTGAAGCAAGGTATAATAGAGGAAAGCGGGGGCTTCTGACCCGTAGCGAGGAAGTGATGGCCACGAATGGGCGGGCACAGCAAACTACCGCCGTGCGCCCGGCGCCGGCGCCGGTGTCGGACGCGGAGGCCGCCGACCTGCGTCGCCGTTTCGTCTCGCGCGGCGTGGAGACTCTCATGGAGTTGGCCGAGGGGCTCGACCCGCAGATGCTCAAGGCGCTCGAGCGCACCTCGGCTCCCAAGGCCATCAAGGACGCCATCTCCCGCCGCGAGGAGCAGGAGCGCGCGACGGAAGAGGCGAAGGCCCTCCTGCGCTGCATGCACCAACGCGCTCTGGAGAGCGAGCCGCGCGTGCTGGAGCAAGCTGGTGGTGCCCTCGTCACCGCGGAGGTGGCGGAGATGCTGCACCTGGCTCCGCGCGCTGTGAACCAGCGCCGCTCTCGTGCCGAGCTGTTTGGCGTCCGGCGCCACGGTAAGCGCGGCTACTCCTACCCTCTCTTTCAGTTCCGGGCCGGGGAGGGAGTGGTGCCGGGGCTGGCCAGGGTGCTCGCAGCGCTGAGGGACTGGAGCGGCTGGGCACAGTTGTCCTTCTTCCTTAGCCCCAACGATTGGCTGGACGGCAGGACGCCAAGAGAAGTGCTCCTAGCCGGTGAAGTTGGGGCGGTAGAGCGAGCGGCTCGTGCCTGAGGCGCGCCGGGCGCGGACGTGCCGCGCGGTTTGGTCAGCGAGGTAGACCAGCTTGAGTGCTAGCCGGAGGCAACTGCCGCCGCTCGCGACGCCGCCAGCCTCTGAGGCTCGGCTTCTGACCACCCAGTTCACGAAAGCACTCTACCGCATCCATCCCAGCGCGTATGGCGCACTACACTTCGGGAGGAGCGGCGACGGCCGTTTCGATTTGCCCACCGGCAAGTACGGTGTCTGCTATCTCGGCTGTCACCCGGAGTGCTGCCTGGCAGAGACGCTCCTCCATCAGACGCCCACGACTAGACTATCCTGGGATGACTTGGCAACGCACACGCTCAGCGTGCTTGAGCCTCGCAAGCCGTTGCTGCTAGTGGATGTCACCAGCACCGCTGGCCAGGTACGGGCGAGCGCCGACGGCAGACTCGGCAGCGGGGATTACCTGAACCAGTGCCAGGCCTACTCCCAAGCCTTCCATGAGAACCAGGCCCAGCCCGACGGCATCCTCTACCGTCCGCGCCACGCTCTCCAAAGTAGAGCCGTTGCCCTCTTCGAGCGGGCGCGGCACAAGGTGAAGGTGGCGTCGGCCCACTCGCTCACCAACCCGGAGTGGCTGCTGTGGGTGCTCCACAACGACTCCAGGACTGGGGGGTAGAGCTGTACAACATCCTGCCCGAGTACTTCCACTACCTCTCTGGCTCCGCCCGCCAAGGAGCAGCAGTGGTTCCGCTGCATCAAGGCCCTGCTGGACTCGGCTCCACCTGACTACGCTCGTCCAGCAGACGGGCTAGAGCCTGAAGCAGATCCCCTGCCGCAACCGGCTTCTTGAGGTAGGCCTGAGCGCCGAGCGAGAAGGCTAGCTTCGGTTCGTCGAGCACGGAACAGACGAGCACCGGCACGGTCCGCAGTCTGGGTTGGGAGCGAACCCACTGCAGCAGTTGCCAGCCGTCCACCTCGCGCATCATCACGTCCACCACGATGGCGTCCGGGGCCGACTTGGCCAGCAGCGCCTGCGCTTCCGCCGCGGAGGCCGCGGCCGTCACGCGGTACCTGCCGGAGGCGAGATAACGCCCGTAGAGGTGAAGCATCCTGGCGTTGTCGTCCACGACGAGGACGTGCGCACCTTCGGTGGGCTGGAAGAACAAGCGCAATCCCCGGCAGCCGCCTGACTCGTCCCGCAGAACACGCACGCTTCCGCCCTGCTCGGCCATGAGCGAGCGGCTGGTGGCCAGCTCCAGATCGATACCTTGGAGGTCGTCGAGAGCCGTCGTCGGCGCGACCGTTACCTGCAGCCCGGGGAGGCCCTGGGCCCTCAGCGGCGCGACTTCCACGAAGCGCGGGGAGCGAGAGAAAAGCGCGCTCAGGCAGGACAGGAGCGCCTGACGTGCGAGCGTGCGGTCCCCCAGACAATGGATGTCGTGGCGCTCCTGGGCGGCGAAGCCGGCGCCGTAGTCCTTGGCCAGGGCCTCCGCGGCCGGCCGAATCGAGGCCACCAACTCGGCCAGAGTGAAAGGCTCCAGCTGCACGCCCAACACCTCGATCTCCCCGTCCAGATCCCCGCCGTTGACATCAGCACTCCGCGGGGACGGGCCCCGACTGTCGTGCGCGCGATCCCAGAGATAGGCGGAGAGGGCGATGACGCCCTTCTTCAGCTCTCGGCTGAACTGGCGCGGGCCGATGTGCAGGTTCTTCGCGATCTGCTCGGGCGGGAACCCCCCCACGTAGCGCTGGACTAGTGTGAGGTATGGACGGTGCTCCTTCTCCGCCGGGTTGCGCCGGTCCGGCGGCGCCAGGCTCTCGATGGCGTCAATGAGCAGGTTGCGCAGGTTCTGGGCGGCGTCGCCGAAGGCCGGCAGCGCGGGCGCGACGAAGGAGTGCAGCGGATGCCGCAGCAGATGGGCCGGATCATAGAGGTGGATGAGCGCGTCACGCACGAGGCGGACGAACTCCCGGGCCGGTTGCCCGGGCTGAGGCACGGAATCGGTTGGCTCAAGCGCCATAGCGGATTGTGGCATCATGTCCGGAAGTTGTCTAATATCTGTCTGAATAGGTATTGAACCGCCTCACCGCTCCACGCTATATTCATTCTAGGGCTAGCGGCACATCCAGACGAGGACGGGTCGGCGCCCACAGGGCCCACCCGGCCTTGTCCACGTCTACCCAATTGTCTGAGGAGGTACGAGAGATGAAGTCCGTGAAGATCACCCGACGCAGCATGCTCATCTTAGGCGCGAGCTCCCTGGCGGGCGCATTGCTCGCCGCCTGCGGCGCCACGCCCACCGCGGCTCCGGCCGGCGGCGAGGCAGAGGCGACCTCGGCCCCACCCACGCCGGCCGGCTCGAAGGAACCCGTGCACGTGACCTACATGATGTGGAGCAATGGTCCCATCGGCGACGAGAACGAGAAGAAGCGCGTTGACCTCTTCAACCAGAGCCAGTCGGACGTCGTCTGTGAGCCCATTATTATCCCCTGGGGCGACATGTTCACCAAGCTGAAGGTGCAGGGCGCCAGCGGCGGTATGCCTGATACCGTCGGCTATGACTTCCCCATGGATGCCATGATCTTCGAGGGCTGGTTCAAGGATGTGCGGCCCTACGCCGAGATGGTACCGGCCTTCTTCGATGATGCGCAGTACGACCAGAACTACTGGAAGCCGGCGCAGGAGTTCGGCGACAAACAGCTCTTCCAGATGCCGAATGGCGCCAACGTGACGCTGCTCTACTACAACAAGGATCTGCTGGAAGCTGGCAGCGCCTCCGCCCCCACCGACGACTTCACTTGGGACGACTTCCTCACTGTCGCCAAGGCGACGACCAAGAGCGACGGTGACAAGGCCTACGGCGCCTCGCTCGCCTGGCTCAAGCACTGGATCATTATGCCTTCGCTACTCCTCGCCTACGGCGGCGACATCGTCGACAGCCACCAGAAGCCGACCAAATGCACGCTGGACTCGCCAGAGGCTACCGAGCGCATCCAGTTCCTTCAGGACCTGATCTACGACTACAAGGTGGCTCCCAACCCCGCCGAGTCCGAGGTGCTGAGCGAGCAGGGCGGCGAGTTCGCCAGCGGCAGGCTCGCCCTCTACGTCAGCGGCGACTGGGACATTTCCTTCTTCCAGGGCCTCGACCGCTTCGGATGGGACATCGCACTGGTGCCGAAGGGCCCGAAGGGCCGCTCCAGCCCCATGTGGTCCGTAGGTATCTCGCTTAGCTCCCAGTCCAAGAACCCTGATGCTGCCTGGGCCTGGCTGCGCTGGACCTGCGAGAAAGAGGGCCAGGACATGTGGGCGGCCACTGGCTACGCGGTGCCCTGGCTGCGTAACTCGCGCTCGATCACGCCTACCATCACCGTCCCCGATGGCTATCAGAAGCGCATTCAGGCCTTCGAAAACGTGCACATCGCCCACATCTTCCACCCTGATTGGCAGGAAGTCCTGGACAAGGTCTGGAGCCCGGAGTTCGACAAGCTGTGGCTGGAGCAGGAGTCCGCCCGGGAGCTCGTGGCCAATACCTGCCCAAAGATCAACGAGTACCTGCAGGCCTAGAGACGCAGCCACAGAGGTGTCATGCCAGCCTCCGCTGGCATCACGAGCGGGCGAAAATGTCGTGACCGGTAGTCTAGGTCCTTGCGGCCGTCGTCCTCCAACGCACGTCGAGGCTACGACGCCCGCAAGGGGCTAGACTACCTGCGGCTGCGTGTCTCTTATGAGTCACGGAGGATTACATCGGGTTTCCCTCCATGTCCTCCGTGTCTGTATGGCGTGCTGGGAAAGAGGCGATAACCGAATGGTTGCAGCAACCGCGGGCCGGCCACCTCGGCGGCGAGGGAGACTGGCCAGGCGCGAGGCGATTGAGTGCTACCTGTTCATGGGCCTGGCCCTGATGGGCTTCCTCACCTTTCAGGCCGGCCCGATCGGCGCCTCCGCCTATCTCAGCCTGACTGACTACAAGTTGCTCGGCGCGCCCAACTTCCTGGGCCTGGGCAACTTCGGCCGGATGCTCGCCGACCCGCTCTTCTGGCAGTCACTCCGGGTGACGGTGAGCTACGCAGTGGTGACCGTGCCCGCGCAGTTGGCGCTCGGCCTGGTCGTCGCCCTGCTGATGAACCAGAGCGTGAAGGGCATCGCGGTCTTCCGCACCATCTACTACCTGCCGGCTGTGATCACCGGCGTGGCCGTGGCTGTGCTCTGGCGCTGGATCCTCAACCCGGAGTTCGGCGTGGTGAACGCCGTGCTTTCCTACATCGGCATTACCGGTCCGAAGTGGCTGTCCGACCCGCAGTGGGCGCTGCGCTCGCTCATGCTCATGAGCCTGTGGTCCGTGGGCGGTAGCATGGTGCTCAACCTGGCGGCTCTTCAGGGCATCCCGACCGAGCTCTACGAGGCGGTGGAGATCGATGGCGGCGGGATGTGGACGAAATTCACCCACATCACGACAGCGATGATCTCACCGGTTCTCTTCTTCAACCTGGTCACGGGCATTATCGGCACCTTTCAGGAGTTCACCCGCGTCTACGTCATGACCCGCGGCGGGCCGGTCAACTCCACACTCTTCTATGGGCTGTACCTCTACCAGAACGCCTTCGCCTACCTGGACATGGGCTACGCCTCGTCTCTGGCCTGGACGCTTCTGCTCATCATCCTGGCGCTGACTTTGGTCGTGTTCCGGACATCGCGCCTGTGGGTCTACTACGAAGGGAGCGCCGAGAGAGCATGACGACGCTACCACTGCCTCATTCGCGGCGGCAAGTGCAAGCCGGCCGGCTCGGCCGCAAGCGCGCGGGCCTCCTTGGGCGTGCCCTCATCTACACGCTGCTGATCGTGGGCGCGGGCGTGCTGCTGATACCCTTCTTCTGGATGGTCTCCACCTCGCTCAAGGAGCAGTGGGATGCCTACCAGTTCCCACCCGTATGGGTGCCCAACCCGCCACAATGGCAGAACTACCCCATGGCGCTGACGCTCGCGCCCTTTCACGTCTACTTCGCCAACACCGTGCGTATCGTTGCCTTCACCGTCGTGGGTACGCTTCTGTCCTCGTCACTGGCCGCCTACGCCTTCGCCCGCCTGCGCGCACCGGGCCGCGACTCGGTCTTCCTCGTGCTTCTGGCCACCATGATGCTGCCCTACGCAATCACCATGGTGCCGGTGTTCATGCTCTTCAACGCACTGGGGTGGGTCAACAGCTACAAACCGCTTATCGTGCCCGCTTTCTTCGGCAACGTCTATTACATCTTCCTCTTGCGGCAGTTCTTCCTGACCATACCGCGCGAGCTGGAGCAGGCGGCGCGCATTGATGGCTGCAATTCGTTCCGCATCTACTGGAACATCATGCTGCCGCTCTCGCTGCCGGCCCTGGCCACGGTCTCGATCTTCCAGTTCATGGACTCATGGAATGACTTCCTGGGGCCGTTGATCTACCTGCGCGACGAGCCGCTGCGGACCATTGCGGTCGGCCTTGCCTACTTCGTTGGCTCGAATCGTGTCGGTCCGCAGATGCACCTGATGATGGCCGCCTCATTCGTCGCATTGTTGCCAGAGCTGATCCTGTTCTTCTTTGCCCAGCGCCTCTTTATCCAGGGCATCGTCTTCACCGGCGTGAAGGGGTAGTCAGTCGCACAGGCGCACCGAAAGCCGGATGGATGATGCCCCATTTAGGAGGTGTAGATTAGGTCCTTGTCACGGAGAATGAAAGTGTTCGGCTTACGCGCGGAGGTGGATGATGACGAAACGAATCCGCTTTTATCTTCCCGGCTTTGGGGTGCAAGCAATTGCGACCCTTCTCGAAGACAGAGCGCCAGCCACTTGTAGGATGGTATGGGAACTGCTTGAGAAGGTGATGGAAGCGCCGGTTCACCATGGGACTGAGACCGGACCCGAGCTCTGGTTCTTCATCCCCAACCGGCCCGATCTGCCATATGAGCACTGCACCGTTTTCCCAGCCCCAGGCGATGTCGTGGTTTACCACCGCTTGCCGGGTATTGTCGCTAGCAATGAGGAGGTATCGGATATCGGCATCTATTACGACCGCGGTGGCAAGAATCTGATTGCCAGCCTTGGTTGGATCCCCTGTAATGTCTTTGCCACCGTAACGGAGAACTTAGCGGCGTTAGCGTGTGCCGCGCGAGATGTGCCCCCCTCGGGCAAGGAAAGGATCATTGTGAGCAGAGCGATGGAGTAAGCGGAGGCACTAATGATCATCGATGCACATTGCCACGTTGGCCAGGGCCGTTGGGTAAGCCAGACGGCTGAAGAACTGCTGCGCCAGATGGACACGGCGCGGGTGGACATGGCCGTCATCTGCCCTGTGGATCGGCAGATCGCGGTAGACAACCGCGAGGGCAACGATGCCATGATCGCCGCCTGCCGCGCCCACCCCGACCGCTTCCGCGGCCTGGCTGTCGCCAACCCCTGGTATGGAGAGCGCGCTGAGAAGGAGCTGAAGCGGGCGCTCGCTGGTGGGCTGGCCGGCCTCAAGGTGCACTCCGCCCGCCAAGGCCACTACGTAAACGACGAAATCCTCGATCCGCTCCTGCGGCTCGTCGACGTGGTGGGTGGCTTCGTCTATCTGCACATGGGCACGCCCGAGGTGGCCATGCCCCTGGAGGCCATTGATCTCGCCTACCGCTTCCCAAGTGTCTCCTTCATCCTCGGCCACTGTGGCGGTGTGGACGTGCACTGGCCGCTCTCCTGGGAGGTACTCGAGACTTGCCCCAACACTCTGGTGGAGACCTCGCACGTCGCCTTCACCGGCTATTTCGAGGAGCCGGTGCGGCGCTTCGGCGGCTCGCGCTTTCTCTTCGGCTCCGATAGCCCCGTGGGCGCTATGGAGGTCGAGAAGTGGAAGCTGGAGCGGCTAGACCTGCCGGGGAGCGAGGACATCTTCGGAGGCAACGCGGAGCGGCTGCTCAAGGGCAGGGGGGTGCTGTGATGATCATAGACGGCCACGTTCACGTCACGCTCGACGGCTGGGCCGCCTTCGACGCCGAAAAGGCCCACTCCCTGGGGCTAGACGCTTGCCTCTGCTACAGCGGCGCCTGGGCCGACACCGGCGTCTCCATGGAACTTGCTCGCGCCCAGAACGACAACCTAGCTCGATTGCGCAGCGAGACGGGCATGGTCGCCCCCTTCGGCACCGTCCACCCGATATGGGGTGAGGCTGCGGCGCAAGAGATGGAGCGCTGCATCCGGACACTCGGCTTCCCTGGCGCGGCCTTCAACCCGCACCAGGCCGGCTACATGCTCGTGCGCCAGCACTACAACCTCAAGTCCAACCTCTTCCACAGCCCCATCTTCGAGGTACTGCGCGACACGCGCGCGCCGGTGGTCTTCGACTGCGACTACCTTGCCGACTACAGCTCGCCGGCGCAACTTGGGGAGATGGCGCGGAGGTTGCCGGACAACCCGATCATCATGGGCCATTCCGGCTGGAACGCCATGTGGCCGATGGCTATCGAGGTAGCAGCGCGCACAGACAACCTCTTCTTCGAGACAGCCTCGGTGCCGACGGGCGGCATCAAGTTGGCGGTGCAGCGGCTGGGAGCTGATCGCGTCATCTTCGGCTCCGACTTCCCCTGCGACAACGGCCACACCGTAGCCTACGAGCTGCGCAAGATCCGCTCCCTGGGCCTCACGCCGGCGGACGAGGCGCTCGTACTCGGCGGCAACCTCTGGCGCATGGGCATCCTTAGCGAAGGGGATGGAAGGCGCCGGCCCGCTATGCCGCGGCAAGCCAGACGGTGAAGGTCGTCCCGACGCCGACCTTGCTCGCCACCTTGATCCGCCCGTTGTGAGCCTGAGCGATCTCGAGAGCGATCGCCAGGCCGAGGCCCGCGCCGGGCTCCGAGCGCGAAGCGTCCACTCGGTAGAAGCGGTCGAAGAGGTGTGTCAAGTGCTCGGCGGCAATGCCACAGCCGGTGTCGGACACACTGACCCGTATTGCGTCATTGCCTCGGCGGCGGGCGTGCGGCCTCACCTCTCCCTGCTGTGTGTACTTGATGGCATTATCGAGCAGGTTGGCGAACAGGCGGATGAGCCCGTCCCGGTCACCGACCAACTCCAGACC
>Ga0315274_10007935_pt1 | contig 15341 bp, 16 predicted proteins | sample YL17G02_20_MG_FD_203700 | JGI IMG/M metagenome (GOLD analysis project Ga0315274, IMG submission 203700) | Sediment microbial communities from Yellowstone Lake, YNP, Wyoming, USA - YL17G02_20 | ecosystem: Environmental > Aquatic > Freshwater > Lake > Sediment | place: USA: Wyoming | collected... | reverse complement strand
GGGGAGTGGGGATTAAAAACCATCCCAAGACGACCAACGGGTTTTGCCATTTTTCCATATAATACTTCCGAAAATTTTATTTACCTACTCCCCGCTAAACTCAAATAGCAGTCGGTCACCAATCCCGGTCCTGCACCGACCGGTGGCACATATCGACAAGGACGCGCGAGAGGGCTCTACACCGAAGCATGAGGCCTTTAAGTTAATAGTCGGACGGTGGTGGCTTTTATGGACTCATACAGCATACTATCCGTCCTCATAATGATCCTCACCCTCCTGCTCATCATGACCGAGAAAATGCACAGGACCGTGGCCACTCTGATAGGGGCCACGCTGGTCGTCGTCCTCGGGGTCCTGCCGCCCGAAGAGTTCCTCAAGGCCAACGGGCCCATCCACTGGGAGGCGCTAGGTCTCATCTTCGGCATGTTCGTCATGATAACGATCCTCATGGAATGCGGGTTCTTTAAATGGGTCGGGCTGCACGTCCTCATGGCAGCCCGGTTCGAGGTCATTAAGATATTCTTCTTCTTCAGCCTGACCGCCGGCTTCCTAGCAGCCTTCATGGACAGCGTCACGGTCCTGCTGTTCATGGGCGCAATGACCCTCGAGATAACGAGGATACTCCGCATCTCACCGATACCGTTCATCATGGCCGAGATCACATCAGCCAATATCGGCGGCGGTGCCACCATGGTCGGCGACCCGCCGAACATCATCATAGGGACGACCTTCAACTTCAACTTCGTGGACTTCGTCGTGAACATAGGACCGATCTCGGTGCTCATCCTCTTCATCAACCTGGCCTTCTTCCTGGTCTACTACAAGAAGTTCCTCCTGGGCACCAAGGTCAATTCGGCCGAGTTCTACAAGGTCTACAAGTACCTCAAGCCACCGCCGAAGGCCGCCATCAAAAAGGAGCGCAACATGTACATCGTCCTGACGATCTTCCTGTTCACGATCGTCCTCCTGATCTTCTCGCACCTCCTCCACCTGTCCGTGGCCCTCATAGGTATCGGCGGGGCCATCCTGTGCATGATCTTCGGCGGCAGGGAGATACCCGAGACCATAGACCGCATCGACTGGAGGACCATCCTGTTCTTTGCCTGCTTCTTCATAATCGTCGGAGGCCTCAACTACCGGGGCGTCATCGGCGCCCTGGCCGGGGGCATCGGCACAGTCTCAGGGGGTAACCCCATCATCGTGATAACGCTCATCTTGTGGCTCGGGGCACTCCTTGCCTGTTTCGTTGACAACGTGCCCGTAGTGGCCATGTTCATCCCCATCATCGATTACCTCCACAGGATCTACGGCATAAACACCGGTATCATGGCCTGGACCACCTGCCTTGCCTGCGATGTGGGCGGGAACGCCAGTCCCATCGGTGGCTCTGCCAACGTGGTGGGCATCTCGGTTCAGGAGAAGGGAGGCGTCAGCTTGTCCTGGTACGAATACTGCAAGGTCGCCGTACCCGTGACCATCGTGAGCCTGTTCGTCGTGAACATCCTCCTGATCATGAAGTACATGATATGGGGCGGATGATATAGAAGAATAATAGGAAAAATATTAGGAAATCGACGGCCAACAAAGCCATCAGTTCTTTCGAGCGCCAAGGATGACGGCCGCAATGGCCGCCAGAACGAGGGCCAGGACCAATGGGCTTGCATCGAAGCCCGGTGCCGGTGATATGACCCCGCCACATTTCTCTTGCATTAGTGGCCTTTCCACATTCATTTTTCCGCTCGACGGCATCGTGGCCTCTCTGTTGTCCCAGACGGCCCAGTAGGTCCCGGCCTCAAGCCGGACATAGTGATTATAGGTGGGCGCTCGGCTCGAGTTGTAAAGTACCGTGTAGTTCTTTCCGGCCGTGAAGTTGCCCATCTCGGGATCGCTGATGATCAGGATGCGACCGCTCTGGACATCGTCGACGCGGACCTGATAGTCCTGCTTAGCGACAGTGAACGGCTCAGAATGGTACTGGCCGGCCCCTACGGTCACAGATTTGTCCAAATAGACCTTGCCTGGTGTGCTGCCGTTGCAGGCACTGACGCCCTGGCAGAATGTCAACATACCGATGATAATCGGTACCGCAAGCATTACCAATCTCGTGCTCCTCATATTACTCCCTCTGATGCATTATTCATCTTACGATATTTAAACCACCTGAGTTCGTTTGGGAAAAACCAACCCCTACCTCTTCCTGACGACAACCGTCATGACGGCCGCCATTACCATGGCAAGGGCCACGAGCCCGGAGGACACATCTGGGACCGGGAGGAAGGGATTGGGGTCATAGACGCAATTCTCCTTTGGCGCGTAGATCCCGATGCGTACGTCCGTCTTGACCGAAGTGGTCTGGGCCCGGTTGTCCACGATGGCCCAATACCAGCCCGCGGATATATTCTGGATATAATGCCCGTGTTGTGTGTCGTATACGGCCGTATAGTTCTGACCGTTGGTGAAGTTCACGATCTCCGAGTCGGCCAGGATCAACACCTTGGCACCGTTAGAGCCCATGACCTGCACATTGCTCACATCATGGGGTATACTGAACTCCGTGGCATTGTAGCTCCCGGGACCGACGTTCACCGTTGCATCGAGGAACCTCTCGTCGTGAAGGTTACCGCCTCCGCCATTGCAGGCCTGGGCCGAACCCGGTAGGCAGACCAGAGCGAAGATCAACGGTATCGCAAGCATTCCAAACATCGCTGACCTCATTTCCTTCACCATCCTCATCATCTGTATGATATCTTGTTCCCGCGATATATAAACCTATTAAATTCGTTTGGAAAAGTACAACCTAGAGAATATTACGACGGAAGGATTAAAGGACCTATAGCGCGATTAACGGCAAGATGGAGCCCAGGGACAGGTTGGGCCTGATTGCGGCCCTCGTGGCGATCACCGTTGCCGTCATTTTGGTCCTGGGTGCGATGGCCGGTCTCCTGACCAGGTACGAGAAGCGCCCGGTCCAGCTCACCAAAGGGCCCTACACGATCGTTCGGGGCCCGGACAGCGTCCGCATCAGCGAGGACATGGTGCTCTATTACAGGTACGGGAAGACTCTCGTCCGGAACAACCGGTCCGGCCTCATGGAGACCGTCTGGGACAACGGGACCTACGTCTACGACATCATGAACCATCGCGAGTACAAGGTGGCCCCGGAGGTCCTCAACGCCAGCATCAGCAGGAACCTGGTGACATGGCGCGAGGGCGACCAGATCCTCGTCAAGAACTATCTCAACGGCTCGAGCATGGCCCTGCCCATCCCCGGCGCGAGGCCTCTTTTCCGCCCCGAGATCGAGGGCGACCGCATCGTCTATGCAGACCGAAGGAACGATCCCAATGATGCCCTGCCCAAGGCCGATATCTACCTTTACAACCTGAACACGGGCTCGGAGACCAGACTCACATCGGAGGCGAACGCGTCAATAAAAGGCCAGCCCTCGCTGCGGGGCGATATGGTCGTATGGTCAGAATGTAGGGACGGCTGCCAGGTCCACGCGTATTACCTTTCGAACGCGACGGAGCTCCAGCTGACGACGGGCGATGGCCTCAAGTCCTTACCGAAGGTCTCCCCCAGGGCGATCGCCTGGCTCGACGACAGGACCTCGGTGGGACCCGGCCTTCCGGACCTCTTCTACCTCGACCTGAAGACGGGTCGCGAGGTCCAGGTCACCAAGGACCGGGCCGTGGAATCCTTCGACCTCTGGGGCAACAAGCTCGTCTGGACGGACACCTCGCGAGATGAGGCGCCGGGGAACAGTGGCGACATCAAGATACACGACATCTCGACGAACAGGACCTCGGTATACTTCGCCAGCGATTGGAGCCAGTTCTCCGCCGCCGTCTGGGGCGACCGCATCGTCTGGGTGGACGGTTCCCAGGCCGGAGGGGAGATATTCATGATGCAAAGGGCCGAGACGCGGTACCTTGGCATGGACCTGATGACGGTGATGCTGATAGCCATCGTCGCCATCGTGGTCACGGTCGGCTTCGGGGCCTACAGGTACAGCCTCTTGAAGGAAGAGGAGGATATCGCTTCCTACGAGGAGAAGGCCACGGTCCTCAAGAGGGGCAAGGGCCTGAAGTAGTGCCACGGGCCATGGCGATTATACAAATGATTTATTAATGCCAAGGCCTTTCCGACCCACGATGAGGCTCGCACCCACGGAAGCTCAGGTCCTTCTGCGAAGGTCCGTACGTGAGTTCGCCGAGAAGGAGATAGGCCCCAGGGTCCGTGAGCTCGACGAGAAGGCCGAGTTCCCCATGGACATCTGGCAGAGGTTCTCGAAGCTGGGCTACACCGGCTGCATCGTTCCCAAGGAATACGGTGGCCAGGGCCTGGACACGGTATCATACCTCATCATCGTCGAGGAGGTCAGCCGCGTGGAGCCAGGCGTGGGCCTCGCCCTCGCGGTCCACAACTCCGTGGCATGTTATCCGATCTACGCCTGGGGCACCGAGGAGCAAAAGAGACGCCTCCTGCCGGGCCTGTGCTCAGGGAAGCTGGGAGGCTTCGCCATCACGGAACCCGGCGCAGGCAGCGACCCGGCGGCCATGGAGACCGTGGCCAAGCCCGACGGCGAAGGCTACATCATCAACGGCAACAAGGTATTCATCACGAATGGCAACGGCGACGTCTTCATAGTCGCCGCCAAGACGGACAAGGAGAAGGGCGCCAAGGGCATCACGGCCTTCATCCTCGAGAAGGGCATGAATGGCTTCAAGTCGGGCCACAAGGAGGACAAGATGGGCCTCCGTTCCGACGACACCATGGAGCTCATCATGGAGGACGTCTACGTACCGAATGCGAACGTCATCGGCGGAGTCGGCGGCGGCTTCAAGCTGGCCATGATGTCCCTCGATGTGGGACGCATGGGCATCGGGGCCCAGGCCGTCGGCATCGCCCAGGGGGCCTTCGAGGAGGCCCTGAAGTATTCCAAGACCCGGAAGACCTTCGGCAAGCCCATATCCGAGCACCAGGCCATCCAGTTCATGCTCGCCGACATGGCCATCGAGATAGATGCGGCTCGGCTTTTGGTCCACCGGGCCGCGGACAACAAGGACAGGGGCAGGCCCTACGTCACCGAGGCCGCCATGGCCAAGATGTTCGCCTCGGACATGGCCATGAGGATGGTCATCAAGGCCCTCCAGATATTGGGCGGCCACGGCTACACGAAGAAGCACCTGGTCGAGAAGTTCTTCAGGGACGCCAAGGCCACCCAGATCTACGAAGGCTCCAACGAGATCCAGCGGCTGGTCATCTCGAGGGCCCTGCTGTCCTGAGGCCGCGCGCCTCCTCAGATTAATTTAATAACCACCTAGTTCATTCGAAGGACGCCATGCCCGAGCAGGTCCCGCCAGTTGGTGTAATCACAGGCCCCGGGTTGTACAAGTTCTTCACGCACTTCTACGACCCCAAGAAGAAGAAGAGGGTCCCCTTCGAAGAACGCATGGTCCACACGCCCTACGGCGTGTGCTACTGTCGGGCCGGGCGCATCTACGGCCTGGACACCTACCTCATCAGCAGGCATGGCGACCGCGAGTCCCCCGAGCGCAGGCCAAGGTACCGGGCCAACATGTGGGCCCTTTCTAGTCTAGGTATCAAGCGCATCATCAGCACCTCCACAGGCAGGTCCCTCGCCAAGCACATCATCCCCGGCAACGCAGTCCTGCCCGACCAGTACCTGGACCTTTCGGGCCAGATGCACTCGTTCCACGGGCGGCCCAAGGTCATGGACGAGCCCTTCTGCCCGGACCTGCGGACCATAGCCAATAGCGTCGGGAACGGCGTCGGCATGTTCATGGTCAACAAGGGCATCTATGCCGGCATCACAGGCCCAAGCTTCGAGACCGAGGCCGAGGCCAAGATGATCTCAAAGCTCGGTGGCGAGGTGGTCGGGTCCTCAGTCGTTCCCGAGGTAAAGCTCGCCCGCGAGATGGCGCTGTGCTATCAGGCCGTCGTCCTGATCACCCGCTACGAGGAGTTCAGCGCCGACATAGACAAGTTCGAGAAGGGGGTCTCCAAGGTCAAAAGCCTCGAAGAGGACGTGGTCAAGCTCATCATGGGCATCATCGCCTACATCCCACGGATGAAGACCTGCCACTGCTGGGAAAGGTGAGCTTCTAAGGCTTCGGTGGGCCCGGCGGTGGCGGCCCCGGTGACATGTCCTTCGGCGCCTCGGTCATTGGCCCCGGCTGCTCCTTCGGCTGGTCGAAATCCTCATACAGGAGGCTCGGGGCCCTCGGCCCTCGTCCGACCGGCGTAGCTTCGAGCCTGTGCTTCTTCCTCCTGGACATGTAGACGGCCGCGACGATCACGATTATGACGACGATGATGAGCAAGAGCAATCCGAGCAGCAATACCGAGGACATCCCGCCACTGCCTCCGGTCGGGGTCGGGAAGGGCCCCTGCGGCTCGGGCTTCTTGGAGATGGTCACCTGGATGGACTTCGAGTCCGTCATGCCGTTCCTGTCCGTGACAATGAGGTTGACCGTGCACTGCCTGGCGTCGCTGAACTTATGTGTCGGGTTCGCCTCTGAGGAGACCGAGCCGTCACCAAAGGCCCAGGAATAGGTCACCTGTCCCTCCACATCCGACGAGTTGGACCCGTGGAACAGGAGCTGCTCGCCGGTCATGCCCTTGGCGGGCCCGTCCATCCTACAAATGGGCGGGACGTTCTTGACCTGGACCTTGTCGCTCCCGATCCACTGGCTGGAGTCCTTGTCCGCGTCCGTGAACCTTGCCTGGAACGAGACCCCGCCCAGGGGCGAATCGATGGTTGGCGTGAAGTTCGCGACCCATTCGCCGCTTGCGGCATCGAAGTAAGGAGCTGTAAGGTGGTCCGTCGCCCAGTCCCCGCCGGAGGAGTACTGGAACTCGGGCTTGAGGTCGGCCTTTGCCTGCTCGACGTCCTTGCCCAAGGCCCGAACCTGTATCGTGCTCTTCCTATAGACCTCGGGGGCGCTCACCTTGATATGGTCGGCGACGGGCACATTGTTCGTGACCGTGATGCCCGCGCTGTCCTCGAGCCAATCCGTGCTGGCCCCGTCCTTGTCCGTGGCCTTGGCCTGGAAATGATAGACCCCTAGGGCGGCCTTCACGTTCGGCGTGAATGCGACCTCGGAGCTGCCCTGGTCATATGTGATGATACCGGTGTAAGGTAACCAATTCTGGTCAGGGCCCTGTACCTGGACCTCCCATGTGAGCGCCTCGGGTCCATCCTCGATGTCCTGGGCCGTGAACTGGACCGTCGCGTTCTCGGTCCTATAGATGGTATCCAGGGACGGGACCACATTGAGGACCTTCGGCGGATTGTTGGACACCAGGAAGGTGTCGTTGAGGTATGACCAGGTCGATGTCCAGCTGTTCGCGTCCGTTACCATGCCCCGGAAGCTATAGTTCCCCAGTGGGCTGTCGCTCTTGGTCTCGAGCGTGGCCTGGAAACCGTCCGCCCAGGTCGATTCAAGCGGCGCCCAGTCCGTCTTCGGCGTCTTGTATTCTATCTCGGCCTTGAGCGCGTTCTCCTTGTCCTCGATGTCCTGGGCCCTGAGGAGGAGGTTCACGTTCCCTCCCCTGAGGGTGCTGTGCTTGTCGATGCTCAGGCTCGTCACCGTCGGATTATGGTTGACCCACTTGAACTCGAGCTCCGCGGTGCACTTTGCCATCCCGCCGGCTGGGTCCGTCACTGTCAGGTCGATCTTCGTCACGCCGAACCAATAGAGCTTTGGCGTGAATGTGAAGACGTTCTGGGCGGCGTTCACCTTGAGGTCGATGATCTTGGTCTTGTCATGGTTCGTGACGTTCCATTTCAGGCTCGAATCGCTATCGTCAAGGTCGTGCGCGTACGGCAGCAGGTTCACCGTCAGAGGTTGGTCCTCCCAGCCCGAGAACCGTTTGGGCATGGTGGGCAAAATGGTGGGCCTGGAGTTCACATAGACCTGGCCCTTGGCAACATTGTTGTTCTCGTTGAGCTCGGCCACCTGGTTGTCCGGGTCGGCCTTGGCCCAGAATGTGTTCATGCCATCCTTGGCCGTCACATTGAATGGGATCGTGAACGATGACCGGTCCCGGACGTCGTACATCACGCTATCGGTCACGTTGCCTCCGGCGGCCGGATCATTGTCGTATAGGGAGAACCTCTGGCTTCCGTCGATCGAATAGTCGAGGTTGCCGAAGGTCACGTTGACATGGACCAGGTCCCCGCTCGTCGGCTTGGCGGACGATACGGTCATGTTCGCGTCCTGTGTGGCGAAATCGAACTTGTCATGCCACAGGATCGTCGCTGCCGGCGTGTCATATGGGCCCCCGGTAGGCGGGTCCTTGACGGTCACGTGAGGATAGGCATTCCCTAGCTGTTCCCAGCATGACAGGGCCTCGCCGTTGTTGTGGCAGAAGACCGGGTCATAGGCGCAGTGGTTGCTTTTTGAGCAAAATTCGTTCGTGTCATAACATGTGCCCTGGATGCACCGGCAGAACGCGCCGTGGGCATCAGTGTATTCGTCGGGAAAATAAAGCCCATAGTGGCCGAACTCGTGCAGGAGGACCTTGCCGTTATCGTTCGTAAAGACGAAGATGTGGCCGTCCGACACGTCTATCCCGCCCCGGTACGTGAAGGCCCGGCTGCTGTAATGATAGAACTGGATGTCCGCCACGTCCCAATGGCCCTGGTTGGGCCACATGTCAATCTTCTCCAATGCCATTTGGCCGTCGGTGCTATCGTAGAGCTTTGCGTTGAAGTCCTTGACCCTGTTCTGGTAGTCTGTCTTCTCGGCGGCTGAAAGGTCCCACTGGAATGAGACCGAGAGGTTGAATGTGTACCGGACGTTATTCTTCAGCGGGTAGCCGTTCGGATAGTAGTTCACCTGGCCCGGCGTAGAGCCGACGTCCTTGGCTCCCGTCGCCCTGGGAACCGTGTCCGCTTTGGCGGCGGGCACAGTGCTAGCAATGCCGACGGGTATGAGGAGGATGATAAGGACGGCAAGAATCAACAGATGGTGGACACAGGACGGGTCGGACCTTGGCGCCATGGGAACCCTCCTTATCGACGACCGGGCATCGAGGCTAATGCGGTGATGCATATTTCTGTCCAATGCCAGATCGTGGGACCTTGACAGGGCCTATCAAGGTCTAGAACTTACATTAGTATAAATATATTATTAAAACAATCCCTCATATATTACCAATAATCGTCGAATCTGAGCGAGAACTGGGATTGCGACCATGGACTTCCTCACGGCCCTCGGACAATTGCGGGACCCCATGAACTGGGTCCTCTATGCGCCACCAGCGGTCCTCGTCCTGGCCCTGAGCTCCCTCCTGGCCGGATGGCTGAAACTGAAGAAGGGCATCAGGACCAATTATACGCGCAAGGTCTTCCACATCATGAACTTCACCTACGCGGCCATCATCTACCTCGTCGGGAGCACCGTGGCCGTGGTCATCTACGGCGGCTTCGGCCTCGGGGCCATGGTCGTTTGCTATCTTCTCAAGGACGGCAACATCCTCCTCGAGGGCATAGCCCGCGAGCAGGACGAGCCCCATCGCAGGCTCTACGTCATCGTACCCTTTGCGGCCACGGCCATCGCAGGCATCCTCGATAATTCCTTCTTCACGCGTTTCGCGGTGGTCGGATATCTCGTGAGCGGCTGGGGCGACGCCGCGGGCGAGCCCGTCGGGGTCCGCTGGGGAAAGCACAGGTACAATGTCCCGTCCATGGCCGGGGTCAAGTGCACCAGGTCCGTCGAGGGCAGCCTCGGGGTCTTCGTCACCTCGGTGATGGGGGCCTTCATCGCATTGCAGATATCCCGGGTGCCTGTCCTCCCCTCCATCCCTATCGCATTGGCCGCTGCAGGGGTGGCAACCCTCGTGGAAGCCTTCTCGTCCCACGGCCTCGATAACTTTACCGTCCAGATGAGCGCGACCATCACGGCGGCGGCCGTAGCCATGGCCGGCGGGCTATAGAAGATCATTCCTCGACGCAAGTGCACTCCATCTGGATGGCCGCATGGCCGATGTTGAACTCTTCCTTCAGGACCTTCTTCACCTTGGATATCGTCGGCAGCGCCTGGTGTAGTGACTGGTTCTCGAGGACCACGTGGGCCGTCATATTGTACATGTTCGTGGTTATCTCCCAGAGGTGGATGTCGTGGATGTCCATGACCTCGGGGACCTTCTCCTTTATTACCTTCTTGACCTGCTCGATGTCTATGCCCTCCGGGGCCCGCTCCAGTAGGACCCGGATGGAGCTACGGGCCAGGGAATAGACCCATGCCAGGATTAGGACCGTTATCATCACCGACAGGAGCGGGTCGATTGCCACCAAGCCAGTGTAATATATCAGGACCGCGCCGATAACTATGCCTACCGATGACACGGTGTCGGACATGGTATGCAGGAAGGCCCCCCTGATGTTACGGTCGTTTTGAGGATTCGCCTTGTTCAGCAGGGCCGCCGTTGCCAGGTTCACGACAAGGCCGATGGCGGCAATGACCAACATCTCTACGACGGCGATGCTCCCGGGATGGAGGAACTTCTGGTAGGCCTCCCATAATATCCATATCGAGATGGCTACCAAGAAGAAGCTGTTCAACAGTGCGGCCAGGGTCTCGCTCCTGTAGAAACCGAAGCTATACTCGGGCCCGGAATCCCTGGTCGCAAGCCATATGGCCGCGTAGCTCAGGCCCAGCGCCAGCAGATGCGTGAGCATGTGGCCAGCGTCGGATATCAGGGCCAGGCTGTTGGTAAGCCAGCCGCCAACGAACTCCAGGACCATCGTGGCCCCGGTGATGATGATGGAAATCGCGAGCAGCTTGCGCTCCTTGACCTTGTGCTCATGCCCTTTTGGGAGAACATGGTGGTGCTGGTGCTCGTGGGGATGCTCATGCTCGTGGCCCTTCTCGGGGACCGAAGGCACATGTTCGTGGGCGCAGACATAGGCCTCGGGGTCATCGGTGTCGACGGGGCAGGCCTTGCCCTCCCACGATTTCTCCTCGGTCTTGTCCTTCTCTGCCATGGCCCTAGCCATCCTTTATGGTCGCCTCGCCGCGGGCCATCAGGAATATAGCAGCGTGCTGTGGAAGCTCGGCCTCGCCGGCCTTAAGGTCGTAGGCCTGGCCTTTGATATCGAACTTGAGGTCCTTTTTCAGGACCACCTTCATGGGCTCATCGCCGAAAACGACCGCATCGACGAGCGGGTCGAACGCCGCGACATCGTCGAGAGAAAGAGGGATGACCCGAAGGCTGGACTTCCCGTGGAGGCTTCCCGGCAGCCTTATCAGCCGGTTGACGTCCTTGGTCACAGGTGCGTCGGCCTCGCCCGCGTAGCCTTTTGTTTTATCAATAACGAGTTTTGTGAATGCATTCCTAGTTTTTTCTTCATCAAACAATTCAACAATATTTCTTTCTCTTAAAGTATCGACACCACGCGGACCATTTGGCCTTTTATCAAATAATATTCCATAAATCTTGATCGCCATCTTTTCTCCAATTCCTTCTCCTTGTTCTAATTCTTTTATAGCATCTTTTTTCTCCATCTTCTCTAATATTGTTACATATTTCTTAATCGAATTTGAGAATCGCCCTCTCCATCCTCCTTCTCGTGAATCTGGTAAAATATATTTAAAATATGTTTTAGGATGTTCTTTAGAGCCTCCCACCGCAACTGGTTTCTTATCAAATAGTTCTTCAGTATTCAGGTCCGTGGCCATGATGTAGTCCACAACTTCCTTCCTCTCGTGGCTGTCCAGCTCCCAGACGCGCGGGTCCCGGACATGCACATGGTAGCCGCGGCCTCCGGAGAAGACCAGCTCCAGGTCCTTCTCGTCGAATGCCAGGTCCCTCAGGAGGTACTCGTCCACCAGTTTTATTATTTCCTCCTTGACCTTGTCGAGCATCTGGCGATAGGTCAGATTCTCCGCCCCTTTGATATGGTCCGCGTCGATATCGAAGATGAGGTCCGCCCCAAGCCAGCCTTTCTGGCCCATGGTCTGAGCCGCGGGTTTCTGATAGTATGCCGACGAATAATACACATGCCTCGGTCCGCTGCTCCCCAGGAACTGCATGAGTTTGGCCTGGCTCAGGAAGGCCGTATGCCTCAGCATCCCCTTGCCGTCCCAGAGGAAGAAGGCCCATTCCCTGGCGCCGAACCTGGGCGGCCAATCGGGTTCGTGGCCCTTGTAGTACTCCGCGAACTTGCCTTGGAGGTACTTGATCGTGGGGTCGGGGCCATCCTTTTCCATGGGGGCAGAATCACTTACGTGTCTTATGGCCTTTTGGGGGGCTGGGCCTTCGCCTTCCTAGGCCCTGGCCAGGGCCAATCCTCGTCGGAATAGACCCCGAACGGGACCTCCTCGAAGGGCACTACTATGTCCTTTCCCGACGGGCCCTTGGGCCTCCTGGCCAGACGGAACGCCCGCATCTCCTTCTTCACCGGGTCCACGACTAGGGCCACATGGAACGGCTCCGAGAACCCGGACATCTGGGTCTCCTGGTCCGTCCCCGACATGAAGCAGCCGTAGCCCGGATGGGAATGGTACCATCCGACGATGATGTACTCGTACTCGAGCCTGTCCAGCTGCTCGAACAACCCCTGGAATCCGGTCCTGTCGAACCTCACATGCACCGCCGTGGCCTCCAGCGGGGCCGTTAGCGCGTCCCTAGCGACGGTATAGGCCTTTCCCTTCCAGGAAAAGACGCCACCCGAGAGGAAGCCCATGGCCTCGAGGCCGTCGCGGGCCTGCCTCTCACAATGCGCCATGATGGCCTTCAATGCCTTCGATGATATGTACGCGCGAGACCTGCCGGTCCTCCTGTCCGGTGCCCACGGGTGCGCCTTCCCGTCGGGTGGCTCGACCGCGAGCCTTCTCCGGCGGGTCTCCTTGACTATCCTTACGCCACGGACCAATCCTATCCCTTCCTCTGAACAATCCTCGGACTGGACCGGAGCGCAATGAGCGGCTTCTTCTTTGCAGGTCCCTCGGGCAAAGCCCCTCCTGGCGGTATATAGGGCTGGCGGTTGAAGAGCTCCGCCGCCCTGGTACAGCTGACCGTCCCGTAGGGGGCCGACGGGTTCGGGCTGGACAGCAGGACCTCGATGCCTTTAATGAAAAGGAGCAGGTTGGAATCGAAGCTCCAATCGTCGAGGAGCTTTGTGCACACGAAGCCGCCGTCCTCGGGGACCATTATGTTGGGATGGAATATGGGCGTGCCCCAGATCACCAGGGGCTTCTGGTAGGGATAGTCCTCCGAGATCTCCATCAGGAAGATGTGGTCGGTCCTGTGGGCGACCTTGCCGTCGACGAGCTCGGGGCCCGGGACGTCGCTGAGGGTCACCTTGACCATCACCGGGAACCTCGAAGGGTCGCCGACGACCTCCACCGTGTGGGCCTTCAACGCCTTCCTGGCGTTAACGAGCTCGTTGCGCAACCTTTTCCTCAGGATGTCCGGTGGAAGTGGCATCTTCGTCGCACCCTCATTGGATAGGGGTCATGCATCTATTAAAATCCACCCTCGGGGTCGGGTATCATCTCGAGCATATCACCGGCCTTGAGCGAGGCCTCGCTCATGCTCATCTGGCCCCGGAGGACCTTCTTGCCGAACCTGAGGACATAGGCCCCGGGGCTCTTGTTCCAATAGCTGGCCGCGCTGTCGATGGCATCCTCCATAGTGTTCTCTGGCTCGAGGTCCATCTCTATGCGATTGCCGGTGTCCGCGTCGCGGACAGTTATCCTGACGGTCACAGGGATTCCCCCATCCATCGATGTGAATGTTAACATATTAGAAAAAGTTTATGCTTAATGCTACGATGCGCACATCCAAGCGGTATTTGAGGAAAAACAAGGAACGGATGTCCTTCAACAAGGCGGTCGGGGCCCTCGGGCCCACCAGAGGCGGACCATCATTGGGACAACCCCTTTGTAAGAGCCCCTTGTCCATGGCGTACACCGTGGGCCAAAGGCAAATATTGATATGTCCACTTCCTCATGTCAAACGCGAGGAGGGCCGAGGGGGGCCAGCCGTTGCCTGAGGATAAACCGGATATCAAACCGACGCTCCGCGTCTCCGACCTCGTCATAAGCGATGAGCATATCACCGTCCCTATCGACGAGGACCTGAAGCTCGCGAGCCGGAAGATGCTCAACGCCAAGGTAAGCATCGCCCTGGTCCTAGATGCGGAGAGCCGGGTCGTGGGCGTGCTCAGGTCCAACGACATCCTGGATCGCGTCTTGGAGGGGCTGGTCCCCGAGAAGACCCCCGTATCGGCCATCATGATACGTGACTTCATCAAGATCAGGATCGACGAGGACCTGGCCAAGCTCGCCCCCAAGCTCAGGAAAACGGAGCAGAAGCACATGGTCGTGGTGGACGCCAACGGTAGGTACAAGGGCTATTTCTCCCTGAACGACCTCCGGCACTCGCGGGAGATACTTGTCAAGATGGGCTACAACCCCTTCGATGAAGGGTAGGGGGCCCTGACCAAGGAGCACTGGGTATGGCACTAGAGACAATCGAGCCGCAGCACAATCCCGAGGGCTTCGAGGCCCTCAAGCACAAGATACTCACCGAGCGCGGATTCGACGTCTATCAATACAAGGACAAGTTCCTCATCCGGAGGTTCAAGGCCAGGATGCGGAACCGGTGCACGCTCACCTATGCGGACTATATGACCCTGCTCGACCGCGAGCCCGCGGAATACATCAAGCTCTTCGACAAGCTGACCATAAACGTCACCGAGTACTACAGGAACCCGGAGATGTGGGAGGCCTTCAAACGCGAGGTGCTCCCTAAGGTCCTTGTGAGACCGGAGGAGAAGCGCATCGTCCGGTTCTGGAGCGCGGGCTGCGCCTCTGGCGAGGAGCCCTACACGGTCGCCATGCTCGTCGACGAGCATTTATGTAACAAGGCGCACAACCTACAGATCGCCATACGCGGCACCGACCTCGACGAGGATGTGCTCAAGGTCGCCAGGGCCGGCGTGTACCAATGCGACAAGCTCCGGAAGGTGCCCGACCATTACAAGAGGTTGTACTTCAAATCCGAGGGCGAATGCTACACCATCGCAGACAGGATAAGGGAGATGGTCCGCTTCATGAGGCACGACCTGATAAGCGGCAAGAAGAACAAGTACTTCGACGTCATCCTGTGCAGGAACGTCATAATCTATTTCACGAGGGGCCAGCAGGTGAAGCTGTTCCACGACTTCCATGACGCCTTGAACCTGGACGGCTACATGGTCCTGGGAAAGACCGAGACCCTTTTACAGGAATGTAAGTGTCTGTTCAAGGTCGTCGACAGCCACGAGAGGATCTACCAGAAGATGGAATGAGCCTCACAGGATCCT
>Ga0315274_10007934_pt1 | contig 15342 bp, 10 predicted proteins | sample YL17G02_20_MG_FD_203700 | JGI IMG/M metagenome (GOLD analysis project Ga0315274, IMG submission 203700) | Sediment microbial communities from Yellowstone Lake, YNP, Wyoming, USA - YL17G02_20 | ecosystem: Environmental > Aquatic > Freshwater > Lake > Sediment | place: USA: Wyoming | collected... | reverse complement strand
GACGTAGAACTCAAGTATTACAGATAGGGAATGAACTGCCCTGCAACAAACAACAGGATTTAAAAGTTATAAAGAAGTATATCCTGCGAAGCAAGCTTCGGCGGACTGATCCGAAGAAGTTAAACATGAGGAGGCATGAGAGACCGATGAAGGTAAATATGCAACAATGGGTACAGAGAGTCTTGCTTTCCGATGAAAGGCTGGCATTCCCTCTCATGGCTTCTACGATAACGTATAATATTTTTCGCACTTTCTGATTTCTGATTGAAAAGGGTCCTCACTTCGGAGAGAAGAATTTTGGGAAAAACTCAAACCGAAGGAGGACCGTTAATGAGTAAGAAGAATGGTAAGGATGAGGGGAAGTCAAGTCAAGGGAAAATCATCCAGATCGATGAGCAGCAGATCAAGGGGCATCTGGATGAGATGGTACGGGGCACGGTAGAAGAGATGCTCAATGGCCTGTTGGATGCCGAGGCCGAGCAGCTTGTGGGAGCTGGCCGGTACGAGCGGAGCGCAGACAGGCAGGATACCCGTGCTGGGCATTACGAGCGGAGTTTTGATATGAAGGTGGGGCGTATCAAGCTGCAGATGCCGAAGCTGCGGAAGCTGTCGTTTGAGACGTCCATCATCGAGCGGTACAAGCGACGGGAGAGCTCGATAGAGGAGGCGCTGATCGAGATGTACCTTGCTGGTGTATCGGTCCGGCGGGTGGAGGATATAACCGAGGCATTGTGGGGAACGCGGGTATCACCTGGGACGGTGAGCAATCTGAACAAGAAGATCTATGGGCAGATAGACACGTGGAGAAACCGGCCTCTGGAGGGATTTTACCCCTTTGTCTACCTGGATGGCATCTGGCTGAAGCGGAGCTGGGGAGGGACGGTCGAGAACGTCTCCGTCCTGGTGGCCATTGGAGTAAATGCAGAAGGGTATCGGGAGATCATTGGGGTGGTGGAAGGCGCCAAAGAGGATAAGGAGAGCTGGAAGAACTTTTTGAGGCATCTCAAGGACCGAGGTTTGAAGGGCGTCCATCTGGTGATCTCCGATAAATGCCTGGGTCTTGTGGAGTCGTTAGGCGAGTTCTATCCGGATGCGAAGTGGCAGCGGTGCGTGGTGCATTATTATCGGAACGTGTTCAGCCTGGTGCCCAAGGGCAAGGTGAAAGAAGTCGTTGCTATGCTCAAAGCGATCCATGGGCAGGAGGACCACCAGGCAGCCCAGGAGAAAGCGGTACAGGTGGCCTCACGGTTGGATGGGATGAAGCTCCCTTCTGCAGCCAGGCTGGTAAGAGAAGGCATAGAAGAGACACTCTCGTACATGTCCTTTCCCCGAGAGTTCTGGCGGAGGATCCGGACGAACAACCCCCTGGAACGGATCATGCGGGAAATACGGCGTCGTACGAGGGTTGTAGGGTGCTTCCCCGATGGCCACTCGGCGCTGATGTTGGTGGCTGCCAGGTTGCGGTACATAGCCTCCAGCAAATGGGGAAGCGGTGTTTATCTGAACATGAAGAGGCTCTCTGAGGAATCCATGCAGGAGGCTGCATAGGCATGGGCTCTCGCCATCGTATGAGGCCTGATAGCATGGGCAGAGAGCGCGTCAATGCCAGACTCGCTTCGCTTGTGCCTTCGGCAGCATTGCCCCGCTCTCTTTGCCCATGCTGCTGTTGAATCAGGCCGATGGCGAAGGGATGGCCTCTATGGACCTCGAGCAAAGGGATATTGGATAAAACAGGAGGCACTACTCCGGAGGACAGAGACCCTATTCAAAAGTGCGAAACAATATTGACATTACCTTTGAATGAGAAGAAGATTGATTTTAAATTTAATTTAACTGAACATTCGAATAAATGAATTTATAAAAAAATAGTATGATTCAGAAGAATCGTAACAGAAAGGAGAAAAAATGTTATTAGGCGTAGAAAATACCTCATTGCGAAAAGAGCTCACAGATGAAATACGAAAACGTACACCAGTGTCCGGAAAACTTTACAAGCGGGCCTTGGAGGTTTTACCCGGAGGCGAGGTAAGTGGGGTCCGTATGTTCGATCCTTGGCCATTCTATGCTACCAAGGCAAAAGGGGCGTATATCTGGGATGTTGATGGTAATCAGTACCTAGATTGCTGCATGTGTTATGGAGTTTTGCTCTGCGGTCATCAACCGCCACATATACTTAGTGCACTAAAAGCACAGCTAGATTTATCAATACACTATGGAGCCCCGCTTGCAGGGGAAGTCGACCTTGCCGAAAAGTTTATAAAGTGTGTTCCTTGTGCGGAGCGATTGATATTGTGTAATACCGGAAACGAATCCATTCATAAGGCTATAGCAATAGCTCGAGCATATACAGGAAAAGACAAGGTAGCTAAGTTTGAGGGTTGTTTTCACGGTTCCAACGAGTATTCGTCTTGGAGTGTGTTAATCTTTGAAGAATTCATGGGACCTTCTGATCGACCCAATAAAGTTCCAATGTGCGCAGGTATGCCGATGTCTGCTGAAGATAATCTAGTGTTGCTTCCGCAATCAGAATCGGCATTTGATCTTATTGAAGAATATGCGAATGAGCTTTCAGTAGTTATACTCGAAGTGATGATGGGCCCTGGTGCACTTTCTTTTGATACTGACTATCTAAAAAAACTCAGAGAGATCACATCGCGTAACGGAATTCTACTTTTATTTGATGAAGTAATTACAGGCTTCCGTTTAGGTCTGGGAGGTGCTCAGGAACGGGTAGGTGTTATACCGGATATAGCTACTTTCGGGAAAGCCATGGGAGGAGGAACCGCCATTGGTGCTATCGGAACACGGTGGGAGATTCTCGATAAATGTCTCGATCTTATGCCGCCTCTATTGCTTTCAGGAACATTCAGTGGAAATGCCCTAACAGTTGCTGCAGCCAATGCCCAACTAGATTATTTGATGAAAAACTCACCACAAATTTACCTTGATTTAGAGACGAAAGGAGATCATTTGCGCAACAGTTTTAATGAATTTGCTGAAGCTGAAGGATATCCAGCAAGAGCTACGGGCCTTGGTTCAATGTTTCAGGTACACATGATGGCTCCTGCTCCAGTTAAACCGCGTGATCGAATAAAAGAAGATGTACAAAAACTTGATGAATTTGCACTCAGACTTCGGTTAGCGGGAGTATTCCTTCCCTACCCTTTACATATTGGTTTTATCTCAACAGCACATACCGATAAAGATATTGAACAACTTCTCTCTACCCTTAAGAATACATTAAAGGCAACTTTTAAATAGATTTGAACATGAGCAATTCCACTAAATTTGTATCTCTTACCAAATATGAAAGGAGAGAAATATTATGGAAGAAATAATGACAGTTTTAGGTCCTATACCACCAGAGCGGCTAGGGCTGACCTCAATGCATGAACATATTCTCTATGATGGGACGGTTTATAGAAAAAGGCTAGAGGCCTTCCTTCCCAATGAAGAGCTTCCTGTAAAAGAAAATGAGCCTGTGAATTTGGAGAACATAGGGTATCTTAGACATAATTTTATATTAACATGGGATGCTGTAAGTATGCATGATGAGGGGGTAATGGTTGCCGAGCTAGCCGATTTTAAAACTTCTGGGGGCTCCGCTATAGTTGACATGAGCACACCGGGGCTTCGGAGCAATATCTCTGGAATACGTCGCATTTCTGAGAAAACAGGGGTTCACGTGATAGCAACAACTGGCCTGTATGCTGAGGATTCCTGGCCAGAGAAATTTTGCAACATGTCTACCGAAGAGTATACCGCGTTTATGATGGGAGAAATAAAACATGGTATTGCAGACACTGGAATAAAACCAGGTCACATAAAAATTGCAATTGAGGAGGGCCCAACTCCACAAGGAGAATTGTTGCTAAGGGCTGCTGCTCGTGTTTCTCAAGAGACTGGATTTTCTGTTACGATACATCAAGGAACTTTTATGACAGATCAAGAAGTTCGGAGAATAATTGATGTGATAGTTGAAGAGGGGATAGAACCCGAAAGAACCATCATTTGTCATGTTCAAGATTTCTTTGTTCCGTGGGACCTGAAAACGCTTGTGCTAGATCCAGATTCATGGCGTCTACAACTTGATTTTCCAAAGGAACTTCTTGATCGGGGCTTTAATATATCGGTTGATTGCTTCGGCCATATCTGGGATATGGAGCCTTTAGGGTACATTAATCAAACTGATTGGCAACGTCTTGCAGGGCTTGCAGCTTTGATTAATGCTGGATATTCCGAAAAGATCGTGTTGGGCACAGATACATATCTCAAGATATTAACCCGTCGTTTCGGAGGGGAAGGCTATTGCCGTCTGACAAAATCCATCATTCCAATATTAAGGCAGGTAGGTGTTTCAGAGGATGACATACAGAAGTTGATAGTGGAAAACCCTGCACGTTTACTTGCGTATTAGTTATCAATCGGAAAAAAGGAAAGGAGAGATTTAAATGTTAGATGAACGTTTAAAAAGACTTTGGGTAGAAACCGCTTTACAAGAAGAATTTCACATGTATGAACCAACATTTGGGGTATACCAAGTTAGAATTAATGGAGATACCCCTTCCTTTATGGGGGTACCAGTTGCTGTAAGTGCAGAGGAACTTAAGGGTTCAGATGTCGCATTTATTGGTATTCCTTGGGAAGGTCCTGTAGGGACAGGTACAGGCACCTGGGCCTCGTTTGGCCCTAGAGGAGAATATTCAGATAAGGTTGAAGCGAGAAGTGGTGCATACGATTCACCCAATTATATTCGAAGATATTCAGTTCAGTATTCTATCCATGGAACCGGCGGTTGTTATCCAGAAGTAAGGCCGGATTTTAGACTCGTTGATTATATTCAAATTGTTGACTATCGAAATGTTGAGACTAAGGAATGGGATGTTGAAGAAACAGCAAAAAAAACTGTCGAAAAGGTTAGTGATATTGTGAAGGCTGGAGCAATTCCTCTTGTTTTTGGTGGAGATCATTCTATACCCTATCCAGTACTTAAGGGTATATCTGATAACACCGACGGCAATATTGGTCTTATCTGGTTTGATAGACATTATGATATAGGTTACGGAGGACCTGCTCCTCGACCTTTTGATGAATTTACCAGATTAAATGCTGAGAATGCTCTATACAAGATACTGGACAACTGTAAAGTCGACCCAAAAAATGTAGTGATTATTGGAATTGGTGGAGGTGACTTCAATACTCCTTTAATGAACAAGGTCATTCAGGAGGCTGGAATAACGATTTTTACTGTAAATGAGGTTGTGAAGATGGGGATAGAAAAGGTCATCAAAAAGGCGATAGAAATCTCTCGCCGTGATACAGAGCGGATCTATGTCACCTTAGATGTTGATGTTATGGATCCTATTTCCTTTCCCGCACAGAAGTGGCCTGAGCCCTTTGGTCTCCATGTTCACGATATTAGAAAAGCGTTGTCAATAATCGTGATGGAAACAAATTTAGCTGGATTTGATATGTGTTGCGTTGGTCCACACTATGACAATCAAGGAATTGGAGGACAAACAGCTGCAAGGCTTTATATCGAGATTCTAATAGGATTGGCTCTAAAAAAGGAGAGAGGAAGCTAAAGAAGCCACCATGAAGAAGCAGACAAAAGAACATTTGATGGAGGGGAGGCATTTTCTAGGGCATGCTTGTGGAATAGGGTGAAAATCGCCATTGGAGAAGCATTCACGTACGAGAAGCTTGTAGGGGAAATAGGTGTTGATGCATATGGCGCTGATGCTGTTCAGGCAGTAAAAATTTTTGAGGATTTGAGCACAATACACTAGCTATGGGGCATACCAGATGAAGCTGTATTGTTATGGAGGTTTTAAAGATGAATAAACAAAGAAGTGGCAAGCTTCCCCTTTCGGTAAAGTTCGGCTATGGGGCTGCAGAAGGGGCCAATTCATTAACATTTACCCTTTTCTATGCTTATGGCATGTTTTTCTTCACAGATGTAGTGGGATTGAGTCCTGCGTTTGCAGGCATGATCCTGGCTGTGGGAACCATCTGGAATGCAGTTTGCGGAATAGTTGTAGGGGTTTTTTCAGACAGTATAAAATGGAAATGGGGAAGAAGAAGGCCGTTTATTCTCGGAATGGCTGTTCCATTTGGACTTTTTAGCTGGCTTATGTTTACTGACTTCAAACTCTCTCCTATTTTGACAGAGGTATATTTTTTCATCATGGTACTTGTATACTGGACAGTATTTACCCTTTTAGAAGTCCCCTACACTGCGCTTGCAGGAGAGATGACCCAGGACTATGACGAAAGGACGAGCCTGAATGGTTGGCGTGCAGGGTGGAGTCAGGTAGCAGCAATTATAGGTGCAGGCACACCTTTGATCATGGCAGGATATTTTGGTGAAATATGGGGAGGAAAACATTTCGGATGGTCTTTCGCAGCATTTGTATATGGTTTAGCAAGTGTTCCTTTAATCCTTATCGCATGGAAGGTCACAAAAGGCAGGGAGCTGTTTCCTGAGGAAACCAAGGTGCACATTAAGGACGTGTGGTATGCAGTATTCAAGAACCGCTCTTTTCCATATATTATGGCCGTATATGCATTTGCGCTCATTGCCATGACCATTGCAGGATCAGTAGGGGTTTATTTTATGACCTATTTAATGGGTTTTAGCCACATCCAAATATCTATCGCGTTTCTTATTCTATTTGGGTTGACTGTTTTTTGGATTCCCGTAATAGATATTATTTCTGAAAGGCTTGGAAAACGTGTAGCTTGGATGATTTTTATGGGCATGTGGGCATTTGTACATGTCGTTCTGATACAGTTCGTTGTGCAACCTGGAAACATTATCTTGTTTTATATTGGTCTGGCCCTTGCCTCAGGAGGAGCGGTTGCGATCTATCAGCTTGGCTGGTCCATGATACCAGATTGCGTAGAGGTTGATGAATACAAAACAGGCCATCGTAGGGAGGGGCTTTATTATGGGGTTGCTTCTTTAGCACAAAAGGCCGGCTGCTCCTTGTCTTTATGGATCGTCGGAGTAATGCTTTCTTTGGTGGGCTATGCTCCGAATGCAACTCAAAGCCAGAGTGCTCTTTCTGGCATTAGGTCATTGTATGGCATTGGTGTAGGCAGTTTTCTCATTTTAAGTGTTATTGTCGCATATTTTGTGCCCATGACAAAAATGAAACATACTGCCCTACGAGAATGCATCACGCTAAGAAAGGAAGGAAAGGAATATGATGAACAAAGCATTAAGGATATCATCCGTTAAGAAGAATAAGATATTTATTAAATAGACACCGAAATATTCAGAAAAGGTATGACATGAAAGTTAATCTTAAATATTTGATAATCCTGTGTTTTGGAGCCTTTTTAGGTTGGTGGCTTCCAAGGAAACTCATTGAAGTAATCATCGAGAGGCTGGTTTTGAGGGAGATGAAAGATCTTGATTTCCCCTTTCATACATTAAATACATTCAGTCTAAGAACATTTTTAGGAGATATTAATTCAAAGATATACCCTTATCTGAGCGATGAAATTATTTCTAAGATAAATAACCGTTTGCGCAATGATAATGCATTTGTAATTGAATCAGCGATAAAAGGGATCTCTTCAGATGACAGGATAATAGCATATCTTGACAAAATTGGATTGTTAAAAGAACTGGACATGCCTACTGAGGAAGCCCTGAAAAAAATTTCATTGCTAGACTGGACGAAAAATAAATTTTTGTCAAAGGCAGCATATGCACGATACTATCCAACACTTCCTCCTGAAAGCCCAATAAGTTTTCCTGCTGAATTCGAGCCTATTGGTGCAGTGCTTTTATCATTTCCCATATACTATCCGCATTGCTGGAAAACACATGCAGAGTTTATCAGACAGATCGTACCAGAGGCAGATGCATTTGTAACAGTTCCGAATAAATACTGGCAAAAGGCTGTGATGCTTTATCTTGCGCAAAAGGAAATACATATGGAAGCTGTAAAATTCCTTCATTTTGCAACCGATGATGTATGGACGCGGGATTACGGGCCGACAAGCGTACTTGTTGGTGCTCGGCAGGAGCCTGCTTTTATATGGAATCCATATTATATCAGGGCGCAGAATTATTATAAGTTCGATGCAGAAGCAGCAGCAGTTTTAGCAATGAAAATGGATATCCCCGTCTATAGATTGCCCATGGTAATAGAAGGCGGAAATATTATCACAGATGGCAAAGGGACAATAATAATTACCGAGTCTGTTCTAGATGTTAATCCGGATATCGACAAACAGAAACTCAGAAATATTTTCAAGGATTACTTTGGCTGTACAAGACTGATAACCTTTTCTCCATGCAAGGGAGAAATCACTGGCCATATTGATATGATCGTAAAATTTGTTAATGAAGACACATTGATGGTTTGCAGCAATATAAAAAAATATAAATGGTATAATGATTTTGAAACAATAGCACAAGAACTATCCAAGATGAAATCGGTGAATGGAAAACCGTACACTATAATACGGGTTCCTATGCCAAAAACAGGTAATAATTCGAAGAATGTTTGGAGTTACATCAATAGCCTGACCTTGAACAATAAAGTAATTGTTCCAATTTTTAATGTTCCTGAAGATAAAGAAGCTTTGGATATTTATCGATCTGCCATGCCAAACCATGAGATAGTAGGCATTGATTTCCGTCGGTATCCGGTTGGTTCAGTTCACTGCCAGTCGAAAGAAATCTATCAGAAAGTCCTGAATTACAATGGATAGAAGGAACTGCATGAATGAATATAAAGCATGTAAAGGAGATCGGGCAAGATGGAAAGAGATAAGGTCGTGATTGCTGCCACGCAGATGGCCTGTTCATGGGATGTGAAGGAAAACATTGAAAAGGCAGAGCGGTTGGTCAGGGATGCAGCAGCAAAAGGCGCAGAGATTGTTTTGCTTCAAGAGCTGTTTGAGAGGCAGTATTTCTGTCAGAAGGAAAAAATGGAATTCTTTCAGTTCGCTACACCATTGGAAGAAAATCCTGCAGTAAACCATTTTAAAGTAATAGCAAAAGAACTTAAGGTTGTTCTTCCAATCAGCTTTTTTGAGAGAAGCAATAATGCATGCTTTAACACTGCTGCTATCATTGATGCTGACGGTACGATCCTGGGGACATACCGCAAGATCCATATACCTGATGGGCCGAACTATGAGGAGAAATACTATTTTAATCCTGGGGACACTGGCTTCAAGGTCTGGGAAACGCAATATGGCAAGATCGGTGTAGCTGTTTGCATGGATCAATGGTTTCCAGAGGCTGCACGTATCATGGCCTTGATGGGTGCAGAGATCATTTTCTATCCCACTGCCATAGGGTCTGACCCGCAGTATCCTGAAATTGACCAGAAAGACCAGTGGCAGAGGGTTATGCAGGGTCATGCTGCAGCTAATCTTGTCTCTGTGGTTGCATCAAACCGGGTTGGAAAAGAAGTTATAGATGATGCTGCGATAGAATTTTTTGGATCATCCTTCATAACCGATTCTACTGGCGATAAGATTGCTGAAGCAGGCAGGACAGAAGAGACCGTGGTGGTAGCTGAAGTGTATCCTGAACTGGCAAGACAAATAAGGCCTGCAACCGGCTTGTTCCGTGATCGCAGGCCAGAGATGTACAAGCTGATCCTGACCCTTGATGGAAAGGAAAAATAAAAACAATTTTTAATATCAAGCATAGAGGAGGATGTATGGCAGAAACAAAATTGCCCCAAAAAGGTCTTAGTCATTATGAAATCCAGGATCGTCTTATTGCATTTGAAAAGGCATCTCATTTCGAGGCATTTGAAAAAAACCTTTTTGATGAAGGGCCACATTTAACATCATCGACAGCCCTGCCCTGGGGCGATGCTATTCGCGAGCGTGTGGTGCAAGCATGGGTCAGGTTCATGCATGGCGAGATCTGGCATACAGGAGTTGGAGCGCGCCAGATGGAAAAAGAAATTAGTTTGATGATGGGCGGTATCTTTGGCAACCCGGATGCAGTTGGTTTTATCACATCCGGAGGCTCAGAGTCAGACATTTGTTCTTTGATCGCAGCAAAAGGCAAAGCATTTCTGAAGCGCTACCCAGAGGTCGATCCATCCAAGATTGAGGCAACCTATGATGTAGTATTCAGGATACCTGAATTTGAAAAACAGCCCAAAAGCATTGTCATGCCATACCATAGTCACTATTCCCTTTACAAAGGATGCGCAATGCTTGGCTTGGAAGCTATTCCTGTAATGCCGGAAGAAGGAACTTTCTATAAAATCAATCCTGATCATGTTAGGGCAGCTATCCGGGAAGATACTATTGGTATTGTAGGAACAGCAGGGACATGGCCGTTTGGAACCATTGATCCTATTGTAGAAATGGGTAAAATTGCCGAGGAGTTTGATCTCTATTTCCATGTAGATGCCTGCTTTGGCGGTTTTATTATTCCTTTCCTTGAGCGTGCTGGCTACTACAAGCCACAGATTGAGCCCTGGAATTTTAGGGTGCCTTCAGTGTGTTCTATAAGCGCTGATTTCCATAAGAATGGTATGGTTCCTCCTCCTGCGAGCAGCCTGTACTTCAGGGATACAAAGACAAAAAATTACGCACGCTTATTTGCACCGCCTTTTGGTGCAGTGAGCGGAACCCGCGCAACTGGCCCAATTGCTGCATGCTGGACCATGCTGATGAGCGCGGGGGTTGAAGGATATACAGCGATTTCTCTGCATTCAATAAAATTACAGGAGCACCTGCGGGCAGCTGTTTCAAAGATTCCTGGACTCAAAGTGCTGCCAGATTCAAAAATAAACTTAAATGTCATCTATTCTGATGAGATAGATCTCCGGCCTGTCATAAAAGCCCTTGCTGCAGAGGAATGGAATGTCTCGGCCCATGATGAGCCTGCTCCTGTGGGCATATGCATTTGCTGCATGCCGCAAAATGATGGCCAGGTTGAGACCTTTGCTGCTGCATTGGAAAAGGCAGTTAAGGAACACGGTGCGCCAATCGGCTCTCTTGGGGAAGAATACGAGTTCAGCCTGTACGGTCTGGACCTCGACTAGGAGGTCAACTTTTAGTGCAGGAATAAAGGTATGAAAAAAGAAAATAAAATAGTTTTAATAACCGGCGCATCATCAGGTATTGGAAAGGCCTGTGCGCATTACTTGTCCAGAAAAGGCCATACTGTGTATGGCACAAGCCGCAATGCCCCCGCTGAAGGCATAGCCCAGTCAAATGGCCGGAACGGACCATTCATTATGCTGAAGATGGATGTGTGGGATACTGATTCAGTTAAGGATGCGATTCGTTCAATTTATGAAAAAGAAGGCAGGCTCGATGTTGTGGTGAACAATGCCGGCATATCCATTCAGGGAGCAGTTGAGGATATGTCTGTTGATGAATTCAAGCAGGAGTTTGAAACAAATCTGTTTGGACCTATTCGTATTTGTCAGGCAGCGCTCCCCATCATGCGGGAACAGCGGTCTGGGTATATTGTCAATGTTAGTTCGTTAGCCGGGCAGATAGGCATACCTTTTGACAGTGGATATAGCGCAAGCAAGTTTGCCCTTGAGGGATTGACAGAGACATTGCGCATGGAAGTCAAACCCTTTGGGATAAATGTTGTCTTGATTGAGCCAGGCGATACCAGTACAGGCATGTCATCACACAGCCTGAAAGCAGCAAATGCCTTAAAGAATCCTACATATCAGGAGAGATTTGAGCGCGCTGATTTTGCAACACAAAAGAATGAGAAGAACGGATCTTCGCCAGAGACAATTGCTGTTTTGCTTGGGAATATCATCAGCAATCCATCTCCCAGGTTGAGATATGTTGGAGGATCTGCCTTTGATAAAGTAATCCTAATACTGAAAAAGTTTATCCCGTCAAGATTGTTCGAGTACCTGGTGATGAAAACATACAACATAACTTAGTAAAAACAAATAACAGGAGGAATAAACACCTGGCCGAGGCGCTCCAGTACCGGCCGGAACTGGACGCGTTCTAGATCATCTTCCTGCAGACTCATCCTCAGTCTCCCTCATTTTTTAAGGGAAGAAAAGCACGTTTCCAGATCAGGAGGAAGTCAAGTCTCCATTTGTCTGTAAAATAGCATCTCCAATATAGGCACTATGCCGCCAGAAGAAGTCAAGTCCCAAATTTTCTGTAATTTAGCATCTCCGATATAGGCATTATGCCACCAGAAGATCTTCCATCTGCTTGGCCTGATCCGCTATTGGAGATGCTAATTTATTGAGAATGGAGGGCTTAACTCTGTATCCTTAATGAGCAAAACCATATCATCAACTATATCATTTACATTCTCTCTATATAATTTTGCTTCTGGATGAAGAAAGAAAGGCTGAATTAATTCTTTTATTTTTTCACTAAATAAGTTCCAGTATTCTATTCTTTTTTCCCTCGACATTTTAAGAAGCATAGCAGTCAAAACTCTTAATTGAGCGTTTACTAAGCCGGCTGTTTTCATCGAAACATTGTACTTCTTAGCAAAATCGTAATCATCATTAATGGCAGCGAACATGATATCCCTTAAGATCATATTCCATTCATGAGTCGTTTGTATTGATTCCTCCGTTAGGAGTATTTTTTTAATCCGCTCTCTGAATTCTGGCATACAGTATTGATCCATCATATCTAATTTAAATTCTTTTCTCTCTATTACTTCTGCTTCATAACGAAAACGAGTCACCCAATTTCTCAACCATTCAAAATATGAAGCAATAACGCCTGACTGATTTGCCAGAAAATCGTATAGAACTATTTTTCTTCTTCTGCTTAATATGATCTCCGCTTTTGAAGTATTTGGCCCATTGCTCCCGCATACTATTATCTTTGCCTTTACATTACCAGCATTCTTGGCTGTAATAGCATTTTCCAATGCTGCAAGGACTAAAATATCACACTCTCTTTCTAAAATGACAGATCCTTCCTCAGCACCATATATTCTTTCATACACATTTTTATTAGCCCCTATCATGGTGCTTCTTTTGAATTTGTCAGAATGGCTTCGTGAATTCTCTACAGCTTGCAAGAGGTCTTCCACGTCTAGATGATCACCAATAACTGCACCACCCGCATCAGAGACTGCAACCACATTCACCCTATATTTGCTCAATTCGCTTAAAATAGATCCCCCGACCTTTCCCGATCCCTGAACAATCACCTTTTTGTTTTCTAGTAACTTTCGATAAATATTTTTATTTAAAAGATCCCATTCTGTCTTATTAATTAGTTCTTCACCCTGCTTTCTCAATATCTCAGCCTCATTAATGCGTGCCACCTTCTTTAACAGCGCATTCTCTTGATCTATCAGTTTATCTTCAATACACCATTCCCCATCTAGATACTTTCTGGTAACAGCGGCTAAAATGCTATAACATAAACCCCTGCCGGTAGCTCCTTTACGTGCTGCAATGCCCATGTTAGGTTTCCCTGTAATCTGGGCTGCAACAACAAGTTCCAGATATTTCTCACTGGTCGTCAGTTCTTTTAAGAAAGTTTCATTTTTTACATCTATATTAAAATTATCAGATAGTATCTTTCTTGCGTGTTCAATAGTTATTATCTTGTTGCCTATGGATATGGGAGCTCTCTTAATCCCATAGACCATGAGCACAAGATCACGAAGTGCTGACTTAAATCCTTCCACTAGAGTACTTATCTCCTCAGGACCACATCCCACATCGCCCGCAGGTACGTCCTTTGCTGGACCGGTAACTAAAAAAAGTGCCTGGCCGAAATTAGCCAAGGTATCGAAAAAATCTATTTTGTTGTTATTAAAATCTTTAGGGTTCAGCATCAAGCCACCCTTGGCACCCCCATAGAGTATCTTTGATCGTGCACACTTCCACGTCATGAGAAACGATAATGCTGCAACCTCCGTGAAGTTAACCGTAGGATCAATCCTAAGGCCACCCTTAAAGGCTTTCCCTCTGATTAGATTGTGCTTTATCCTGAAACCTGGTTTATTGCTTGTCGTGTTACCTGTTTTACCAATAACAAAAAACTCATCAAATGCTTCAAAACCTAACAATAATCTTAATATGTTATGGTTGTTTTCGATACCGAGAAATCTCGCTGCCTCTATAAAATCACTATATATATTTAGAAGCAGATTTTTTATCTCATCGCTATTGTTTATATCTGTATTGACACAGATAAGCGCTTTTAATTCATTTATGCATTTATCCAACTCTTCAGATGATAAATCTTTTGAGCTTAGTTTCCTTACAATAAACTCGATTCTCTTTTCAATATCCTTATTTTGTTTCGCTTTATTTGATAATGGATTTAACTCAACATCTGTCAATAATCTTATTGTTTCACTAAGGTCTATGTGCTTGCCCATGTAGACAGAAACAATTGCAACAATGTCACATAAATCTCTATGTGCAAATGTATCAAGGTAAGAGCGATTCATATTGATGTTGTTCTCTTTGAATTGCTCTAGTACTTTCAAGATAAGATCACTATTGGGATTTTTCACCCCCACCGTAATCCTTTTCTCGCTTGTATCTATTTTTTCATTATCAAGTTCCCTTGTTGTATCTTCAAGCATTATGAATCTATCTTTGGAGTTTATAACCTCCTCGTATACCCTCTGGTGTCTTATAACTCTTCTGGGATATATTAAATTTTTAAGCTCTTCGCTCCAATAATTAGACGACAAAGTCTTCAGGAAGTCATCTGTATGCTTGTAATTATTTGTGCGGCCAATTAACCTCAACTCTTCCTCGATCAGATCAATCTCAGCCAATTCTTCCTTCGAAAGACCAATTTTTGTTCTCCCTTCCTTTTCAATAGTGATTATTCGTATTCCTGAACTGGTCTTTACAGAATCATAAGAAACGATATCCATGTCTTTATTCTCTCTAATAATTTGAACCAGCCTACCTGGAAAATCTCTACCTACATTGAGAAAATAGGTAATGGCTTTACCATCTTTACTCTCCAATGCTAGGTATTCGATATTAGAATTTAGGAACTGGCTAATTATTAATATATGGTCCGCTATTTCTTCGGCTGTGTTGCTGTAGAAATACCAAGTTGGGAAAAAATCTTCAGTGAAATATATTTTTAATATCTTCTCTAAGAGATTAATGTCGAGCTTATGATTTAGCTCAAAATAGTCATGAGTTGCTTTCTTGAGACCCACAATTTGTTTTACGATATTTTTTAAATAGATATCTTTTTGTTTAGCGTCAATCATAGTTATAGTTACACTCCATATAGAATTTCATTCGTTGTATGATTCTGTAATCTATATTAGACTCGCAGGAGTTTTAAAAAAATTCCAGGGAATCACATAATCTATTCAATACCAGCCTCCTGGGTAAACGAGATAAA
>Ga0315274_10007932_pt1 | contig 15343 bp, 13 predicted proteins | sample YL17G02_20_MG_FD_203700 | JGI IMG/M metagenome (GOLD analysis project Ga0315274, IMG submission 203700) | Sediment microbial communities from Yellowstone Lake, YNP, Wyoming, USA - YL17G02_20 | ecosystem: Environmental > Aquatic > Freshwater > Lake > Sediment | place: USA: Wyoming | collected... | reverse complement strand
GTGACACCCAGGAAGCCCTGGACACGCTGAAGAACCCGACTGCCGTCGATATCGCCCTGGCGCAGGCGCAGGTGAACGATGCCCAGGAAGCCCTGGACAAGATCAAGAATCCGACAGCCGTTGATATTGAGCTGGCCAGGCAGCGGGCGGCAGATGCCCAGGACACGCTGGATAAAGCGAAGAATGGCCCAACCAGTGATGATCTTACGGTTGCTGAAACGCGTATTGTCGTCGCACAGGCAACCCTCAACCAAACCTCACTGACTGCCCCCTTTCCGGGTACAGTCACGGACATACAAGTAATGCCGGGCGATATGGTATCCCAGGGACGGGTTGCTTTTCGGATCGACGATTTGTCTTCCCTTTATGTTGAGCTGCAAGTATCCGAGATCGATGTTTATCTGATCCAGGTGGGTCAGCTGGTGAGTGTGACTTTCGATGCTATTCCGAACTTGGAATATGCTGGAAAGGTGAATGATATTGGCCTGGTTGGGACGTCACTCTCAGGGGTAGTCAATTTCCCGGTAACGGTGCAGCTGGCCCACGTAGATAGCGCGGTGAAATCGGGTATGACTGCGGTTGCCAACCTGATCATCTCCCAGGTAGAAAATGTTTTACAGGTACCCAACCGCGCCATCCAGACCAAGGATGGGAAGAAGTTCGTATATATGTGGCGCCAAAATGATAAAAGCTATGTAGCAATATCAGTCCAAGTGGGTTTATCCTCAGACACGATGACTGAAATTAGCTCAGATGAACTGAACATCGGTGATGAGATCTTGGTTACGGTTCCGACCAGCATTCAGGGAGCAGGCAGTATGTTTGGTGGTAGCGGATCTGGAGAGCATCCATGACCGCGCCAGTGATCGAATCGAAGGGCTTAATAAAAACCTACCGGATGGGAAAAATCCTGGTGGAAGCCTTGCGCGGGATTTCTTTGGAAATCCAGCGGGGAGAGGTGATCGCCATCATGGGCCCCTCCGGATCGGGAAAATCTACTCTGATGAACCTCCTGGGCTGCCTGGACCGTCCTACCAGTGGTGAATATATCCTGGATGGAGAAAATGTGTCGCGGTTATCCGATAATAAACTGGCTGTTATCCGCAACCGAAAAGTGGGTTTCATCTTCCAGAGTTTTAACCTGCTTCCGAGGGCGTCAGCAACGGAGAATGTAGAGTTACCCTTACGTTATTCCGGTGTGAACCACCATCGCCAACGAGCGCGGCAGGCTCTCGAAGCCGTGGGATTGTCTGACCGGATGAAGCACCGTCCCTCCGAGCTTTCTGGCGGGGAGCAGCAGCGGGTGGCAATCGCGCGAGCGCTGGTCAACAACCCGGCTATCGTCATGGCGGATGAGCCGACGGGTAATCTGGATTCAAAATCAGGCCGGGAGATCATGGAATTGCTGCTTTCACTCAATAGGGAGCGTGCCATGACCGTCATTATTGTTACCCACGATCCAGCCATCGCCTCGCAAACCCAGCGAATCGTTCGCTTGCGAGATGGATTATTAGAGGAAGCATCATGAACATTCTCCATCAATTTCTCGAGGCTCTCAGAGGCTTGGCTTCGAATAAGCTGCGATCAGCCTTGACTGTGTTAGGAATTGTGATCGGTGTTGCGGCAGTGATAGCCATGCTGGCGATCGGCCGCGGCGCACAGAATTCGATCAGCAGCTCTATTGAGAGCATTGGTACTAACTTATTGTATATAACCTCTGGCAACAGGAATGTACGCGATCTACGGAATCCGAAACCGCTTACGATCAGCGACGCACTTGCCCTGGCGGATCCGACGAACGCACCATTCATCCTTCGAGTAGCTCCGGTGATCCAGGGACGGGGAGATGTATCCTACAGCGGTGAAAGTACCAACACCGGTATTTATGGGGTAACGGCAGTTTATGCCCTCGTTTCCAATCTAAAAGTCAGTGAGGGCGAGTTGATCTCGGACAATCACCTCACCAGCCGTGCGCCGGTGGCAGTCATCGGCGTGGATGTAGCCAACGCTTTGTTCGGACGCTCCGCCAACTTGGTAGGCGAGACAATCCGGGTGATGGGACAACCCTTCCGCGTGATTGGTGTATTGGAAAGTAAAGGCGGGGGAGGGTTTGGATCCCAGGATAACCAGATATTGGTACCGCTTACAACAGCCCAGAGCCGCCTCTTGCGACGTGTGAACCGTGACCAGGTGGACTCGATCTCGGTCCAAGCTGTCGACGCCAACTCGGTTTCAAAGGCAGTTGAGGAAGTGACGCAAATACTGGCGACACGCCATCGCACGCAGGTTGGCAAGGAAGATTTCTCAATCCTAAACCAGCAAGACATTTTATCCACAGCGCAATCGATTACCGGTGTGCTAACCATCTTCCTGGGCGGGATTGCCGCTATCTCGTTGCTGGTCGGGGGGATCGGGATCATGAACATCATGTTCGTATCAGTTACCGAGCGCACCCGTGAGATCGGTCTGCGCAAGGCCGTGGGGGCGCGCAAGCTCGATATTATGATCCAGTTCCTGGTGGAAGCGTCGGTATTAAGCCTGATTGGCGGTATGATCGGCATTTTGCTGGCCTGGGGGATCGCAACTGTGGTCGGTCAGATCGCTTCGGCAAGTAATGTCAACATCCGCCCCGCAATCCAGCTGGATATGGTGTTGCTGGCAACGCTTTTCTCCGCAGGCGTGGGGATGTTTTTCGGATTTTATCCATCCCTACGTGCAGCAAACCTCCAACCGGTTGAAGCGTTGCGGTCAGAATAAATAATTCGGATATGAGAGGAAGGTTCCGGTCTCCTGAGGGATTCACCCCCCCTGAAGGCATGAATCCTACTACTGGTTTACCCAACCTGCCTCGCCCAGGTGAATCCCCGGGCAACCGGGTCGGGACGATGTTAATCGTTATCTGTAGTGTTGCCGTGGTAGGCATCCTTGCAACCCTCACGGTTGCCTGGGGATTGTGGAAACTTAAGAAATGGAGCATGTTCCTGGCAATCGTTGTGGCTGTGATATTCATCCTGGGTTCCATTGTTTCAGGTGGTATCCTGCTGATTGGTCGGGGCATGCTCTGGCAAACGGTTGTACGAGTGGCGATGGCGGAAGCAGTTATTGTGCTCGTGCTTCTGCCGGTTTCGCGGCGCGCTTTCGCAATGGAAGCACAAACACAAAAAAGTGTCGTGTAGAAGCTTACTTGGTGATAAACCGGGTTGAGGATGTCCCATGAATATAAAATATTTCCTAAAGTTATGGTTACTGCTGGTATTTCTGACAGGTTGTTCCAGAGTGAAACCTACACCAACCCTGGCACCATTTACGACGAATTCTCTCCCTGAAATCAATCCTGTCGGCAATAACTTCGAAATAGTGGATTGTTCCACATTGGAAAACCAACAACCCGATCAGGCGAACCGACCACCGGACCAGGATAATGAGAATGATTCGACCCTGTGCGGTTACCTTACAGTTCCTGAGGAGCGGCGTTTATCGGATGGGCCAAAGATTAAGATCGGGGTTACGGTTATTAAAAGTTCGAGTCAAACACGTCAACAGGACCCGCTTGTACTTATCGGCGGTGGTTCTTACTTGGGAGGAGGCCGTTATTTCGGGTTCCCAGGTATGTATGATGAGATGGTTCTTGATCGGGATATCATTATGTTTGATGTACGCGGAATGGGCCATTCCCAACCTGCCTACAGCTGCCCGGAATATTCTGAATTAACCGACAAGATGACATCCGAGAATATCTCTATGGCACAGTGGGAGTCTGGCTACATTGGTGCAAGCCAAGCCTGCCGTGACCTGGTGGAAGGTGCGGGTGCCAACCTGTCGACTTATACGTCTTCAGCGGTTGCAGCTGATATGGAAGATTTACGCCAGGCTTTAGGGTATAGCCAATGGAATGTGTATGCCAGAGCTTATGGCACCCGGATTGCTTTGATCCTGATGCGTGATTATCCGCAAAGCCTGCGTAGTGTCGTACTCGATTCGGTCTGGCCTCTGCAGGTTGCTCCCCTGGCGGAGCAGGCGATCAATGCCGAACAAGCTCTTGGTGCACTTTTTCGGTATTGTGTGGAAGATGAGCAGTGTAATCAATATTATCCTTTACTGAAAGATTATTTTTACGAAGATTTAGAGGCGCTTAATGCGCAGCCCATCACAATTCATACGGCTAACCTCAATTCAGGTGCTCTATTGGATATCGTGGTAGATGGCAACCGGTTGTTGGACTTTGTGTTATCTATGATCTCCTCCTCTCGTATGGAACAACTCTCAGAGGTACCTCGTATGATTTACCAGCTTCACGATGGTAAAACCGAGGTGATCTCCCAGTTATTGGGACAATCCACTGGTGATAACCGTTTCAACGGAGGTATCGAGCAGCTAATCTTATGCAATGATGAAGCACGTTTCAGCTCTTTCGAGGCCGTTACTACTGCCAGTGCAATAGTGGATATTCGGATCCAAAAGTATTTCGAGATCATATCAGAAGCAAATTGGCAAGCCTGCGAAGCATGGAAAACAGGAACCTCTCCAGCCAGTGAGAATATACCCGTAACGAGTGATATATCCGCGCTGCTGCTGGCGGGCGATCTCAATTGGCGGATACCCTCCTCCTGGGCCACTCTCGCAGCGCAGACTCTGAGCCACTCCTATACCGTTGAATTTGCCGGAGTTGGACAAGCCTTATCTTCATCACGTAACTTGTCCGAATGTTCAAATGCAATTGTAAAGGCATTTCTGACCGATCCCAGTGTCCAACCCGATCTAAAATGCGCCTCCGCGAAGCCCCATTTCGTCTGGATTACCTTGCGATAACCCGGAAAGATGGTTTGCGATGACAAAAACAATTCTAGTCATCGATGATGAATCACAAATCGTGGAGATATGCCGCGACTATCTGAGAGCTGCCAATTTCGATGTACTCACATCTGGTGACGGTCTCTCTGGACTTATATTGGCTCGTCGCCACCATCCTGATTTAATTGTTCTTGACCTGATGCTGCCCGGAATGGATGGATTGGATGTGTGCAGAGCGCTTCGGCGCGAGGGAAATATCCCCATCATCATACTTACTGCGCGTGTAGAAGAAACCGATAAGCTTATAGGCCTGGAACTGGGCGCTGACGACTACCTCACCAAGCCTTTCAGCCCACGCGAGCTGGTGGCCCGCGTGCGCACTGTGCTGCGCCGCGCCAGCGGAGCAGATCTGAGGGAAGTGATTCGTACAGGTCAGCTCATCCTCGATCGCACCCGTTACCGGGCAATCTTACCTGATAGGGAAGTGACGTTAACCCCCACTGAATTTGATATCCTGGCAACATTGGTCAGCCAGCCGGGCAGAATCTTCTCGCGCGGCCAATTGCTTACAGCTGCCCGCGGCGTGGCATTCGAAAGTTACGAGCGCGCCATTGATTCACATATCCGTAATCTGCGCCGTAAGATCGAGCCATCTGAAGGCGAATCACGCCATATCATCACCATTCATGGGGTTGGCTACAAGTTCGAAGAATAGTTTCAAGCGTACTCCGAGGAACCATGAATCCCGCGAACCCAAAACCAATACTGTCTTCTTCTGTACGATCAATACAGCGCCGCCTGTTCGTTCTACTGCTGAGGGCTCTAGTAACTGTAATATTGCTCAGTGTTATTTTCCTCTTTGTATTAACCGGGTTGTTTATTGGACGGATGGCAAATATCATCCAGTTTTTTGGGTCGCCCCTGTTTACTTCACTCGAGACCTACTACCTGGCGCGTGGAAATTGGGAAGGTGTCAATACGGTATTCGCTCATCAGGCGATATCCCCCTTTCCCAAAGCACTTCCTCACTGGGAAGATGCTTTACTATTGGATGAAACTGATCGGATCATAGTGGACCGTGGGCGCACCGACACATCCTTGATAGGAACCGTTTACCGGGCTCAGAAGGGTGATTTTAAACAGAATTTACAGGTGAATGGCAAGCAGGTGGGTGCGATAATCCTGTGGGGTAATGAATACCATCATACCTGGCCTTTTATTTTCGGAGTTCTCCGGCCAGTGGCTCTGCTTTCATTTTTACCGGCGGTGCTTACATTGGTAATTGGAATGCTGCTGATGCGCCGAGTGGTGGCACCTCTTTCTGAAGTGATCGCGGCAGCACAATCTGTCGCTGGAGGTGATCTTTCTACGCGAGTTCAGGCGCGCGGCCCGGACGATTTACGTGCCTTGAGCGATAGTTTCAACCACATGGCTGATGCTCTCGAACGGAACGACCGTGAGCGCCGCGAAATGTTGGCGGATGTCGCCCACGAGCTGCGCACCCCATTGACTGTGATCCGCGGCCGGTTGGAGGGTATTTTGGATGGGGTGTATTCCGCTGAGGAGGCCCAAATTGCCCAGGTTCTCGAAGAAACTTACCTCATGGAACGGCTGGTAGATGATTTACGATTACTCACCCTGGCCGAATCCCGCCAGCTTCATTTTGACTTTAAACCGGTTAATTTAGGAGATTTGGCCGAACGGGCAGTCAGCCTGTTTGAGGCTGAGACTGCTGAGCATAATATTGCTCTGACTTTGACGATCGAGCCAGGATTGGCCCCGATCCAGGCTGATCCGCAGCGCGTGGAGCAGGTGATCGGCAACCTGCTAGGCAATTCTGTGCGTTACGTACCGGATGGCGGGAGGATTGAAATTCGTGTAGCCAATGTGGCGGGTGCAGTAGAGTTGACCATCAGTGATAATGGCTCCGGTATCTCGAAGGCTGACTTACCACACATTTTCGATCGTTTCTGGCGGGGAGAGAAGTCTCGTACACGTTCAGCAGGCGGGGCTGGTTTGGGACTTACGATCGCCCGGCAAATGGTTGAAGCTCAGCGGGGATGTATTTATGCCCGAAACAAGCCTGATGGGGGCTTGCTGGTAGGGTTCACACTTCCCATCCAGCCAGAATAATGAACGTGCTATAATCCTACCCATGACGAAGCTTTCCCACCTGGACGACTCTGGCCGCGCTCGTATGGTTGATATAAGCGCCAAGCCGGATACGGAGCGCCTGGCAGTCGCCAAAGGTGAAGTGCTCATGCGGCCTGAGACGCTGGAGTTGATCCGCGATGGGGCTCTTAAAAAGGGGGATGTACTCACCGTAGCGCAGCTGGCAGGTATCATGGCTGCTAAACGTACGGCTGAGCTGATACCGCTCTGCCATCCCATCCCGATCACACAGATCGCCGTTGATATCAAACTGGCTGACGAATTACCAGGGGTTCGTATTACTGCAACGGTATATACTGTGGGTAAAACCGGTGCAGAGATGGAAGCACTCACCGCTGTTTCGGTGGCTGCACTGACAGTATATGATATGGCTAAGGCGGTCGAGAAAACCATGCGCATAGCCAACATAAGATTAATAGAAAAGCATGGCGGTCGGAGCGGTGATGTGATCAATGAGAGTGAACAGCCATGAGTGTAAGCAAAGTTTTGTTTTTCGCCACCCTGAAAGATCGCGCGGGTGTTCAGCAAGCCACGCTAGAATTACCCGATGGGGTTACTGTACGTCAGTTGAAAGCCATTATTCGGGATAAATTTCCTTCTATCACATTTGATTTACCGACTGCGCTGATCGCAGTTAACCGTGAGTATGCCCTCGATGACGACCTTGTCCCTCCTAGAGCTGAAATCGCCCTCTTCCCTCCGGTTTCGGGCGGTTCATAATAATTTATTAGTATATTATGGCCACTTTTCCCACCTTTTGCTTTTTAACTGAAGGGTCAATCGATCTAAACGCGATCGTTGCCCAAATCACTGCACCAACTACCGGCGCAGTAGTGACATTTACTGGGATAGTTCGGGCCGTAACCTCCCGGAATAAACCGCATGAGACTTCATATCTGGAGTATGAAGCCTATCAACCGATGGCAGAGGTAATGATGCGCCAGATCGTTGATGAAATCCGTACCCGTTGGCCGGAGGTTGAAGGTATTGCCATCATCCAGCGTGTAGGCCGGCTTGATCCGGGTATACCAACCACTGCGATCGCCTGCGCTGCGGCTCACCGTGATTCGGGTGTGTTCGAGGCCGCGCGTTACGGCATCGAGCGGTTGAAAGAGATCGTGCCGGTATGGAAAAAGGAAGTTGGACCGTTTGGGCAGGAATGGGTTGAGGGGGAGCACCTGCTGTCAACAACTCCGCCGGTAAAAACTCCAATGCAACAATAGCTTCTATCCATATGATCTCTTGTACGAGCTGCAGAACACCTTATCCTGACCAGGGTGTTCCTTACCACTGCCCAGCATGCGGTGGTTTATATGATGTCTCAGCCTTTGCATACCGGCCAGAGGATCAGCACGTTAAACAGATGCCCGGCATTTGGCGTTATCGCCATACTTTCGATTTACCAGAGATTGCGCCGGTCGTCAGCCTGGGGGAAGGGAACACTCCGCTGGTCTGGGCGGAGGTTTTTGGCCTGAACGTGGCCTTTAAATGTGAATACCAGAACCCCACTGGCTCCTTCAAAGATCGTGGCTCAGCAACGATGGTTAGTTTTCTCAGGTCGCGCAGCGTTACACAAGCGGTCGAGGATTCTTCCGGAAATGCGGGAGCGTCGTTGGCTGCATATGCCGCGCGAGTGGGGATCAAGGCCTGCATCTATGTGCCCGAAACAGCTTCTGGGCCGAAGCGCAAGCAGATCGAAGCATATGGGGCTGATGTGGTTACTGTACCGGGTTCACGGTCAAACGCGGCTGAGATGGTTCGACGAGTAGCGGATACGGGCGCGGTCTACGCCAGTCACGCATATTTACCCTTCAATTTATCCGGTTACGCCACGATTGCCTATGAGATCGTTGAACAGTTGGGTGAGTCCCCAGGATCATTCATCTGCCCGGCGGGACAAGGGGGCTTGCTGCTTGGAGCTGCGCGTGGGTTTACAGCCTTACGGAATGCTGGAATAATCCGCCGACTCCCGAAGTTGATTGGTGTGCAAGCGCTGGCATGTGCGCCGTTATACGGGCTTTTCCAGCGTGGGGCTGCGGGGTTGCAAGCCACCCAGGAGGGATCTACTCTGGCTGAAGGGGTTAGAGTTCGCTTCCCACTGCGGGCGCAGGCTGTGGTTCAGGCAGTAAAATCCTATCAAGGTATTTTTAGCGCTGTTGCTGAGCAGGATATCTTGCCTGGACGCGACGAGTTAGCCCATCGGGGGTTTTATGTTGAGACAACCTCTGCAATCGTGTGGAGTGCCTTAACCCAGGCGATTGCAGCTTATGGAACGATACTTATGCCTGAACCGGTTGTAGTGGTCCTGACAGGCTCAGGATTAAAGACAGAGTAACGTGGAGGTATTATGGAACGGATCGTAATCACTGGTATGGGAACCGTCAATCCCATAGGGCTAAACGTAGAGGAAACCTGGAAAAATATCCTCGATGGAGTATCGGGGGTTGGACCGATTACCTTATTCGACTCCAGCGATATGCTTGTGAATATAGCATGCGAGGTTAAACATTTCAACCCAGAGCTATTTATGCCCAGCAAGGAGGCACGTCGTCGTGACCGGTATGAGTGGTTTGCGATTGCTGCCAGCCAGGAGGCCATCCGTCAGGCAGGGATAACTGCCTCTGAAGCAAATGCCGGACGAATTGGAGTGGTTTATTCGTCCGCTATCGGTGGGATTGTCACACTGCTTGATGCTTTCGATATCCTGCAAAAAGAGGGTCCACGCCGGATAAGCCCATTTGTAATCCCGCAGTTCATAACGGATGGTGCTGCTGGTATGATTTCAATTGACAATGGATTCCGCGGGCCGACAGTGAGTGTTGTTTCGGCGTGTGCCTCAGGGACAGACGCACTTGGCATGGCCTGGATGATGATCCGGGCAGGGATGATTGATGTGGCGGTCGCTGGAGCCAGCGATGCAGTCATTTCTGAGTTCGCGATGGGATCGTTTGACCGGATTGGAGCCTGCTCGCGGCGGAATGATGATTATTCGATGACCCCCCAGCCGTTTGATAAAAACCGGGATGGTCTTGTGATTGGTGAGGGCGCGGCGGCTGTGGTCTTGGAAAGCGAAAACCATGCACGTGTTCGCGGGGCTGAAATACTGGCTGAATTGGCCGGGTATGGTGCGACATCGGATGCATACCATATTACTGCCCCGCGTGATGACGGTACTGGCGGTGCACAGGCCATGTTAATGGCATTACAGACAGCGGGTGAAAACCCTGACGCATTAGATTACATCAACGCACATGGCACATCGACTGCGTTGAATGACGCCTCAGAGACCCGTGCTATTAAAAACGCGTTTGGGAATTTAGCGTATAATATCCCCGTTTCTTCCACCAAGTCAATGACCGGTCATATGATGGGCGCGACTGGTGCCTTAGAGTCGATCTTCTGTGTGCAGGCTATCCGCTATGGTGTGCTTCCGCCTACTATTCACTACCAGACACCCGATCCGGACTGCGATTTGGATTATATTCCCAATCAACCTCGCCAAAAGCCAGTCCGGCTCGCCCTCAACAACTCGTTTGGGTTTGGAGGACATAACGCAGTGATCGCAATCAGAAAATATGTATAAAAAACCCCAGGTGAATTTAAAACTGGGTTTTCGTAAAATCTAGCTCAGAACTAATGGATCGCCAGCTGCTCAGCTCTATGTTGGGCGTCTGGCGCTCCCTGAGTTCGCAGGAGGTAATAATGGATTCGCCTCAGGGAAACCTGGAGGAGCAAATCACTCTCCAGGAAATGGCCCAACGTCTTGATTTGACATTTCACGATGTTCATCTTTTCCGACGTGCTTTAATTCACCGTTCGTATGTAAACGAGCATCCCGAAGTATTGCAAGATAACGAGCGCCTGGAATTTTTAGGTGATGCCGTGCTGGATTTCCTCGTTGGAGCGTGGCTTTATAACCATTTCCCAGAAATGGCAGAGGGCGCGTTAACTCGCATGCGTGCAGCCCTGGTGGGGAATCAACAACTGGCTGAGTTCTCCCGCCAGATCGGTCTAGGGCCGTTGATCTTACTCGGCCGCGGAGAGATCGACGGTGGTGGGCGCGAGCGTGCCCCACTGCTCGGTTCACTGTTTGAGGCTCTGGTTGGGGCTATTTACCTCGATCAGGGAATCCCTGCAGTGGAACAATTTGTCGACCCGTTGCTGGAAGCCGGGAGTCGTCAGATCCTTGCCGAACAGAAAGATCAAGACCCGAAGAGCATCTTACAAGAATGGGTGCAGTCACAAGGGTTTGGCACACCCCAGTACCGGACTGTTTCCTCCGAAGGCCCGGATCACGAGAAAATATTCAAAATTGAAGTATCCGTGAAAGGGCAGGTATTTGGTGTAGGTCAAGGTTCCAGCAAACGTGTCGCTGCCAAAGAAGCAGCTCGGGCAGCTTTGCGTTTTTCCGGTCTCGAATAACGATATTTTCTTTATTTGGATCTCATCACCAGTCAATGACTTCACGCCTTAAATCTCTTGAACTCCACGGTTATAAAACTTTCGCCTCGCATACCAACTTCGTGTTTGCAGAGGCGGTGACTGCTATTGTGGGCCCAAACGGCTCGGGCAAATCGAATATTGCCGACTCAATCCGCTGGGTGCTCGGTGAGCAATCATTCAGCTTGTTGCGCGGCAAGAAGACCGAAGACATGATCTTTTCTGGCTCTGAGCTGCGACCACGGGCGAGTATGGCCTCAGCCACGCTTATTTTTGATAACTCCGATGGGTGGCTGCCGATCGACTTTACCGAAGTAGCAGTTACCCGCCGCGCCTACCGCGATGGTGAGAATGAATATCTACTCAATGGGCAGCGCGTCCGGTTGAAAGATATATCCGAGTTGCTGGCCCGTTCCGGTCTGGCTGAGCGGACCTACACAGTTATCGGGCAAGGATTGGTGGATGCCGCCCTGGCTCTCAAAGCTGAGGAACGCCGCCGTCTTTTTGAAGAGGCCGCTGGTATCAGTCTATACCGCTCTCGTCGTGAAGAAGCTTTTCGTCGCCTGGAAACCACACGCCATAATCTTGAGCGAGTACAAGATATCCTGGCTGAGTTATTACCCCGTTTACGCAGCCTGGAACGCCAGGCCAAGCGTGCTCAAGAATATGATCAGGTGCGCGCGGATTTACGATTGTTATTGAGGGATTGGTATGGTTACCATTGGCACCAATCTCAACATGAACTCACCGATACTCGCGAGGTTGTTCGCCAGGCTGAGGCTGCTCTTGAACAAGAATACCAAGATCACGCGCTCATCAATGAAAAATTGGTTACTTTTCGTGAGCGCCTCACCGGGCTGCGTGCGCGCCTAAACTCCTGGCACCGTCAGTCTTCCCAATTACACAGCCGGCGAGAAACCATCAGCCGCGATCTGGCAGTATCAGAGGAGCGAACCCGGTCTGTACTCGAGCAGCAGCAAAGCTTACAAGCAGAGTTAGCTCGCCTGGACGAAGAATTGGGATTACACCATGAACGATTAGAGAACGCGAACCGTGAAGCGAATTCACTGACAATCGAGCTTGAGGAGGCCCGCACCCACGTCGAATCAGCGCGTCAGGAGTTACAGGCCCGCCAGTATGAACGTACCACTGCCGAAAATGCTGTATTAGAAGCCCGGCAAACCCTTTCGGCCCTAATAACCCGGCAGGGCAACATGCAAGCGCGTCTGGCTGAGCGGCAGGCACAAGCCCAACGGCAAGAAGAGGCTATACAGATTTCCATTCGAAATGTCGAAGCTGCTGACAGAGAGTTGAACTTACTCGAAGCTCAGCTGGAAAAAAAATCGCAAACACACCGTCAGGCCGAAATATCTCGCCAAACTATTGAAGATGTTCTACAAACTCATCGCCAGCAGATTGCAGATGGCGAGATCGCGCGACGTAAGACGCTCGAAACACGTTCTGCTCTCCAGACTGCATTCGCCCGTTTAACCGCACAGTCTGAAGTGCTTGAGCAAGCAGAAAATACCTTCACCGGATATGCCAATGGAACACGACTACTTCTGCAAGCCGCTCGAGAAGCGCGGTTGAAAGGAGTGCACGGAGCGCTGAGTAATCTACTTGAAGTTCCAGCGGAATACGAAGCCGCGATTGCTGCTGCCCTTGGAGAATACATGGATGCGGTTATCCTGGAGGGAGAAGCGAACACTGAAGATGCCATGCAAAAGATGTCTACAGAAATTGCTCGCGCTGCGCTGCTGCCCCTCGATACATTAATTCCTTCTGATGCGATTTCTTTTCCTCTCCCGCGGGAGGCTACTTTAGCTTCTAGTGTAGTTCAATGCGCTCCTGAATTCCGCCCAGCTTTAGATTTACTGCTTGGAAATGCCTGGATTGTTGCAGATCGAAGTATTGCGCGAGCTCTGGTGCGAAAATTACGATCGAGTGGGCAGGCAGTTCCCACCGTTAGGGTAATTTCGATGCGCGGTGAGGTATTCCACGCTAACGGGCCTATTCTAGCCGGCCAGGAGTCGAAAGCGGGTGTGTTAGGTCGTCCACGTCAACGCCGCGAGTTACGCGGAAAATTGGGCGATGTGGAAACACAGTTGCTAAAAGTGGATGACACACTTCGACAGGTAGATCAGGCATTTGGCCAGCTTCGTACTGAGGAGGAGTGGTTAAAACTTGAGGTAAACCGAGCCCGTGAGGCAGAGAAGACTGCCCAATCTGCTTACTCACAGGAAGAATTAACGGTTGAGAGGACTCGCCGGCAGCATCAGTTCCTTCAAGAGCAGTATATCCGCCTTAACAGTGAGATCTCTCTTGTCTCCGGAGATACACAATGCATGACCGAGGAACTGGTCGGGCTGGAGGAGCCAATCCTACAGGCCCGTAATCAATTGCGTGAGCGGAGTGCTGTCCTCAACGAATTATCACTGGATGAGCTGCAAACCCAACTATCCCATTGGTATACGCGGACCGCGGTGGCTGAACGGGCAGTCGCGGATGCACAAAACCGCTTGCGCGAGCAGCAGGTATTATGTAATAGGGTAGTAACAGGAAGGCAAGAAGCTCAAGCGCGATGGGCGGAACTCCATTTGGCGCATGATGCGCATGAAAAGGAGAAAACTGGGTTGCGTGCAGCACAAGGAGTGGTTAATGTTGAGATCGGAGAATTGCAGTTGTTGATCGATCCATCCGAGAAGGAGCTTGAGGTTGTTGAAGGTCAGCAGGAGCAAGCCCAAACAATTGGGGCACAGGCCCGGCAGAAGTTAAGCCAGGCCGAGCATCACCACGCCCAGGCACGCATTAACCTGGTCCGCCGCCAGGAAACATTGGATGGGTTAAGACAGCGCATTGAAGATGACTTTGGCCTGGTGGCGTTCGATTATGCCGATGAGGTTTCAGGACCTACCCCTCTGCCGTTAGATGGTATGGTTGAACAGCTGCCGAAGCTGATCGATCTGCCCTTGGATTTGGAGGAGAATATCAGACGCCAGAGAGCCCAGCTCCGCCGGATGGGTCCGATCAACCCTGAAGCACAGAAAGAGCACGAAGAAGTCCAACAACGTTATGAATTCCTGACTGTGCAAGTAGCTGATTTACACAAAGCCGAGGAGGGGATTAAAGAGGTCATCGCTGAGTTGGATTTGTTGATGGAGCGGGAATTTCGTAAAACATTTGATGCTGTGGCCAGGGAGTTCCGTGAGATATTTTCCCGTTTGTTCGGCGGAGGAACAGCGCGGTTGGTTTTAACGGATCCGCAAAATCTAACCATGACCGGGATTGATATTGAAGCGCGCTTGCCAGGTCGTCGGGAGCAAGGGTTAACGCTACTCTCGGGGGGTGAGCGCAGTCTGACAGCTTCAGCCTTGGTATTTTCTTTGTTGAAAGTGTCGCCTACTCCATTTTGCGTTTTTGATGAAGTGGATGCTATGTTAGATGAAGCGAATGTGGGGCGTTTCCGTGAGTTATTGGAAGAATTGAGCCAATCTACCCAGTTTGTCATCATTACGCATAACCGCAATACAGTCCAGGTAGCAGACGTAATCTATGGGATAACGATGGGCCGCGATTCCGCCAGCCAGGTAGTGAGTTTGAAACTGGATGAAGTGAGTCGGATAGTGGAGTGAACTGTTTATGTAAGAAACCCGGGTGCAGTGGCGCAACAGAGCCACTGCACCCGGGTTTTTAATTTCTACCTCTCACCCTTTTATCAGGGTGTGGGTGTTCCAACTTCTTGAGGCGTTATGATTATTTCGGGTATCGTTTGCGTAGGTTGTGCCTGTGCAGTTGGCAGCGGAATGATAGCAGGCAGGTATTTGAGCAATTCCAAGTCGGTTGAAGTCGAAATTTTTACGGATTGCTTCTGTTGATACAGCCAATATTGGAACTTCTCCTGGTCGGAGGCGAAAGGACGGTTTTCACGCCCCAACAGCTG
>Ga0315274_10007931_pt1 | contig 15343 bp, 10 predicted proteins | sample YL17G02_20_MG_FD_203700 | JGI IMG/M metagenome (GOLD analysis project Ga0315274, IMG submission 203700) | Sediment microbial communities from Yellowstone Lake, YNP, Wyoming, USA - YL17G02_20 | ecosystem: Environmental > Aquatic > Freshwater > Lake > Sediment | place: USA: Wyoming | collected... | reverse complement strand
CTTCCGCCGCCGAAGGCGCGGTCACCCGCGTGAGTCTGTAGCGCCGCGTTTCCCGGCAGTGCGATTTCGCCTGCGTATTTTGGTTCGGATGCAACATGATCCGCTGTGAGCAAGCGGCAATTCCTTGCCGCTCGCGTGGGTTTGTGCCAGAATCAAATCACGCGGGGCAGCGGCGATTGTGCGGACCCGGTCGGCCGGGGCGTGGTCGATTGTCAGGAGCGGCATTGCATCCCGAACTCAAGACGGTCATCGAACTCCAGCAGTTGGACCAGAGGATTGCGGAGTTGACCGCCCAGATCGACGCCTTGCCTTCCGAGATTCAGACGCTGGAGGCCCAACTCCAGGAATTCATCCACGCGCACGAAGACCGCAAACATCGCCTGGCCGGGAACCAGAAGGAGCGGCGGGACCTGGAAGGCGAAATCCAAGTCATCCAGGTGCGTATTTCCAAGCACAAGGACCAGCTTTACCAGTTGAAAACCAACGAGCAGTACCGTGCGATGGTCAAGGAGATCGAGGGCGAGGAAGCGAAGATTCACGAGGTTGAGGACCGCATCCTGGAAAAGATGATTGAGGCGGAACAACTGGAGAAACAGATCCACGACGCGATTTCGCGGCTGGAGGGTGAGAAGGCCCGCGTGGCGGCCGAAACAAATCGTCTCCAGACGCTTCGTCAGACAGACGTGGAAGAGCGCGACCGGCTGCTGGTGCGGCGGGCCGAGGATGTAACCGCGCTGAGCGCGGAGGTATTAGAGCTTTACGAGCGCGTGCGGAAGGGGCGCCGTGGCATGGCGCTAGCGGAAGTGCGCGACGGCTCCTGCACCGGCTGTAACGTGCGCCTGCGCCCCCAGGTCTATAACGAGGTGCGGACCAACCAGGCGGTCTTCAGTTGTGAAAGTTGCAGCCGCATCCTTTATTACGTCGAGCCGCCCGCCGGCGAAGCGGCAGATGCCGGTAGCTCACCGGACGCGACGGATCACGCAGTTGCCCAGAGCTGAGCACCGGGCGAAGCAGGCACCTCTCCTCCACAGGACTCTCCCAGCATGTCAACGCGTGAACGTTCAGGCACGGTCGTCATGCACATTGACGGGGGCTCGCGCGGCAATCCCGGCCCGGCGGCGTTTGCAGTGGTGGTTGAAGATGCACAGGGCGCCCCGCTGGATGCTTTCTCCAAGTCCCTGGGAGAAGTGACCAATAATGTGGCGGAGTACGAGGGGCTGCTCGCAGGGCTCAGCTACGCTCTGCGTCATCACCATCCGCGAATCAAAGTGATTTCGGATTCGGAACTACTCGTCCGCCAGATGCAGGGCCGCTACAAAGTGAAGAGCCAAGACCTGAAGCCGTTGCACGACCAGGCACAGGAAATGACTCGGCGGCTCGAAGCGTTTACCATTGAGCACGTCCGCCGCGAGCAGAACCGCGAGGCCGACCGGCTGGTCAACGAGGCGCTGGACACGGCGGAATCGGGGTTAAAGAAAGCATCCCTGGTCAGAGACCTCACCGTTGCAGCAAGACCGCTTCGGGTCAAGGCGAAATTCGTTCAAGGGGCGTTGGAGTTCCATACTTCGTTGCCTCTCCGAGAAGGGGAAGAGGTGGACGTCGAAATCCGCCGCAAGAGCTAACACCTTCAACTTCCGGAGGCGCTCTCCTCAATTCGCCCATCCCGGACGGCATGGGCAACAGGCTCGCGCCCCGAGCAGGGGCGGGAAGACCCTGGTGATTTGGCCACGCCAGACGCCACGCCGAGAGTCGTGGAATCTGTTTTCTCGTATCCGCACATTCCGAAATCGATCCCCGTCAAATTCTTAATTTTTCCAGATCCAATCACCATTCGAAAGGCATCAGACGGAAAAATATTTCTTCTTTTTTTTCGAATCAAGTTGATTAGACTTACACCCTCCTCCAGGGAATGCTTTAGTTAGGCAGTTGTCCTGAGAATCGTATTCAACGGAAGGAGAAATAACTCGATTCGACGGAGTGCGTCTCGTCTGCTGTTTCTTGCGCTGCTTGTTGTGCCAGGCAGCCTGTTCATGACTAGTTGCGGGCAGGAAAGCACTGTTCCCGCCCCTGCCGCCGTTACGGTGTCGGTATACCCTCCTGCGGCGAGCGTCCTGGTGAGCGGGACCGTTCAGTTCGTCGCCTCGGGGGATGGTACTTCGTACACCTGGTCGGTCAACGGGACAACGGGCGGCGACAGCACCGTGGGAATGATCTCTGCCAGCGGTCTCTATACGGCCCCCAGCGTTCCCCCTTCGGGCTCCGCGACGGTCACGGCAACGTCTGCGGCCAGTGGCAATCCCACCGGGAATGCCCTTGTCACCGTCACGAACCCCGTGCCGGTTGTTACTTCCGTATCTCCGGCCACGATCTTTACCGGGAGCAATGATACGACCATTACGGTTCTGGGCAATCAATTCCAACCTTCGTCTACGGTGATGGTGGGGAACGAAACTCTGGTTACAGAGTACTGGGGCAGCACCCAATTGAAAGCCGTCGTCCCGGCCTTCTTATTGGCGGATGCAGCCGCGCACACGATTACCGTGGTGACCCCAGGGCCCGGCGGAGGCCTTGACAACTTCCAGGTGCTCACCGTGCTGTCCGCGGGTGTGGTCACGGCAACGAGCCACCCTCTCGTCGCGAAGTACTCAATCTCCCTGCCCCGCGACGGCCAAGTGACTATCGAGTTCGGCCCCGATACCTCTTATGGAAAACGAACGTGGTCTCGCCCCGCTCCCGCGGGCGGCGGCCAGGTAGATAGCCTCGTGGCGGGCATGCGACAGTTCAGCACTTATCACATGCGGGCCATTGTTGAATTCCCGGAGGGCACGCAATTCCTGGATGCCGATCATTTCTTTAGTACTGGCGGCCTGCCGGCGGCTCGTGTGCCTCAAATTACGGTCACGCACCCCAACCCGGGCCCCTTGAACGGGGGTGTCGAACTGCTTGACCTTCTGGCCGGCACGACAAACCAAGTGCTGGCAGCGGTTACCGATCTCGATGGAAACTTGATCTGGTACTACGATTTTGACGCGGCGACGCTTGGCGCTCCGTTTCCTTTCAGACCGTTGCCGAACGGAAACATCCTGATCAATCTTTCCGCCCCCGGTGCGGGGGGATTGGGGACGGCAGGGACGCTGCGTGAAATTGACCTTGCCGGGAACACGGTTTGGGAGATAACCAGCGATGAAGTTAACACTCGCTTGGCGGACGCAGGATTCAGCCTTTACATCGATGCCATCCATCACGACGTGATTACCCTTCCCAATGGGCATTTGATGCTCCTGGTGAATTCGCATCGGACTTTCACTGACTTGATCGGGCTTCCCGGCGATACGGTGGTGACTGGCGACGCGTTAATCGATCTCGATTCCGACCTTAACCCGGTCTGGGTCTGGGATGCCTTCGATTATTTGGATGTGAACCGTCACCCCTTCGGATTGGTAGGTGGGGATTGGACGCATGGCAATGCCCTCACCTACTCGCCGGACGACGGCAATCTGCTTTACTCGTCCCGGCACGAGTCCTGGGTCATCAAGATTGATTACCAGGACGGGAACGGACCGGGAGACATCCTCTGGCGGCTGGGGTATGAAGGTGATCTCACCATGTTGGGCGGGGGGCCAGAAGCCTTCGCGTGGGGCCAGCATTTCCCCATCTTCGTGAGCCCGAATTCCACAGGCGTTTTCGATCTGGCCTTGTTCGATAACGGCAACGATCGCATCTTGGACTCGGCCGGGACGGTTTGTGGAACCACCGGCAATCCCCCATGCTACAGCCGCGCGCCGATCTTCCGCATCGACGAGGTCAACAAGACTGTCCAGGTCTTGTTCGACGGCAGGATGCCGATCTACTCGTTGGCCGTCGGGAGCGTGTCCGTGTTTGGCAACGGCAACGTCGAAGGCGACATGGGGATCCTCTTCCCCACGTCCGCCCGAATCGTGGAGATGACCCAGGACGCTGTCCCGCAAATCGTCTGGCAGATGGATATCACCGGCCAGTTTGTATACCGCGGCTATCGCATCCCGATCTTATACCCGGGCGTGCAGTGGTAATGCCGACCGACTGGCGTGGGTGATGGACCCTCGGAGGTTGGTGGGCCGACATCCTGATTGGAATTTTGTGGTCCCTGAGGCGTCGCCGGAGACTGAGCATCGGCGACGCCTTTTCTATTTTTCCCTCCAAGTTGAAATGGCTCGCCGCCCGCTGTAGGATTCGTCCACCCACGACGATGGGAGGATGATTATGGCTGAATCCGCCGCCACACATGTCCCCGCAAACCCGCCTCTGACGCAGCTCACCGAAGAAGAGCAGATGTTCCAGGCTGCGGCGCGCGAATTCGCGGAGAAAGAAATCCACCCGCACGTCGAGGAGATGGATCGCGAGGGCGTCTTCGAGCATGAGCTCATCGAAAAGTTCTTCGCGCAGGGCTTCATGTCGATCGAGGTTCCCGAACCTTACGGCGGCAGCGGCGGGACGTTCTTCATGTCGATTCTGGCGATCGAGGAGTTCTCGCGCGTGGATGCCTCGGCGGGGGTCATCATCGACGTCCAGAACACCCTCGTGAACAATGCCCTGATGCGCTGGGGCAGCGAGCCGCAGAAGAAGACCTTCCTGCCCCGGCTCGCCCGCGACATGGTGGGTGCCTACGCCCTCTCGGAACCGAACGCCGGCAGCGATGCCTTCGGGCTCGAGACGCGCGCCAAGGGAGAAGGCGACGACTTCATCCTCAACGGCCGGAAGCTCTGGATCACCAACGCCAAGGAAGCGGGTTTGTTCATCCTCTTCGCGACGGTCAATCGCGACCTCGGCTACAAGGGCATCACCGCCTTCCTGGTCGAGGCTGGAACGCCGGGCTTCACAGTGGGCAAGAAGGAAGACAAGCTGGGCATCCGGGCATCTTCGACCTGCGAATTGATTCTGGAAGATTGCCGCGTGCCGAAGAGCAACGTCCTGGGTGAAGTCGGGAAGGGATACAAGGTGGCCATCGAGACGCTCAACGAGGGCCGCATCGGCATTGGCGCGCAAATGGTGGGCGTGGCGCGCGGGGCGCTCGAGCACGCGGTCCGTTACTCGAGGGAGCGCAAGCAGTTCGGGAAGCCCATCGCGGACTTCCAGGCCATCCAGTTCCAACTCGCGCGACTGGCAACCGACGTCGAGGCGGCGCGTCTGATGACTTACAACGCCGCGCGGCTGAAAGAAGCCGGCAGGCCCTTTCTCAAAGAGGCGGCGATGTCCAAGTACTTCTGCTCGCAAGTGGCCGAGCGCGTGGCGTCGGAGTGCATTGAAGTCTACGGCGGCTATGGATACACGAAAGATTATCCCGCCGAGAAATATCTGCGCGACGCCAAGATCGGGAAGATCTATGAGGGCACGTCCTTCATGCAGCTTCAGACCATCGCCAAGGTGATCCTGGGCCAATAGGCGCAAGTCCGTCCGACCGGGACCCGCCCTCACGCGTCGTTGGGTCTAAAATCCTTGCCAATATGCGCGGAACCGGAGTTGATATGACAAACCAGGTTCAATGGAGCAGGTTCAAAGTGGGGGGAGCGGTTGTCGCGGTCGCGCTGTTTTCCGCAATCACCCTGCATGCGGCGTCAAAGGCGCCTTTGCGCGTTCTGGTGGTGACGGGTGGGCACGACTACGCCACCTCGTTCTACACCGTCTTCGAGGGATACGACGACATCCAGTGGCAGCACGCCACCTCAAATCACGAGGCGTTCAAGTCCGGGATCCGAGATCGATTCGATGCATTGGTCCTTTACGATATGTCCACTGAAATCTCCGAGGCGGAGAAAAAGAATCTGGTGGAATTCCTGGAAAGCAACAAAGGCCTGGTGGTGCTTCATCACGCCATCCTCGATTACCCGGAGTGGGGCTGGTGGTGGCGGGAAGTTGTCGGAGGAAAGTATCTAGCAAAACCGGAAGGTGGAATGCCGGCGTCAAGTTATTTACACGATCAGGAACTGCTCGTCGAGCCCGTTGCTGAACACCCAATTCTTGGCGGCATCGGGCGTCTTCGCATCAATGACGAAACGTACAAAGGCATGTGGATTTCGCCGAAGGTCACCGTCCTCTTGAAGACCCACAACCCCACCAGCGACGCCTCCGTGGCCTGGATCGGTCCTTACGAGAAAGCGCGCGTGGTGTACATCCAGCTTGGGCACGGCGAGCCGGCTCACCGCCATCCCGGATATCGCCGGCTGGTGCACAACGCCATCCTGTGGTCCGCAGGGCGGTTGGGCGAGGACGGGAAATAGATTTTCTTGCAGGCTCAACTTCAGTGCGCGGCCGTCCCGAGCTTCTTCAAGTGCGCGCGCACTTCAGCGGCGTCCCCGGCGTCGGGCGCGTACTGAAGGTAGAGTTGAAATTCCTCGCGGGCGCGGTCCAGGTTCCCGGCACTTTCGAGCGAGACGGCAAAGTTGTAATGGGCGCTGGCAAGGTTGGGGCGGAGGCGAATGGCTTCCTGGTACTCGCGGATGGCCCCTTCACGATCGCCCTTGCTTCGGAGCGTGTTGGCAAGACTCAGGTGAGCTCCCGCTTCCAGGGGGCGGAGCCGCAGGTACTCGCGGTAATCGGATGCCGCTTCATCGAGGAGTCCCTTCTGCCGGAGCGCGTTGGCCAGGCTCAGCCGGGCTTCTGCGAACTCGCTTTTGCCGCGCAAAGCCTCGCGGAATTCTTCCAGCGCTTCATCCACTTTGTCCTGGTGGAGGCGTGCGACGCCCAGGTGGTAGTGCGCCTCGGCCAAATTCGGCGTCAGGCGCAGGGCGGCCTGCGCCTCCTCGGCCGCGCCGACGGGCTCGCCCATCTGGTTCAGCACGTTGGCCAGGTTGGCGTGAGTTTCGGGTGACTCCGGCCGCTTCTTGAGCACGGCGCGGAACGCTGTGGCGGCGCCCTTCCAGTCTCCGGCGCGCATCAGCGTGAGCCCGAGGTTTTCCTGCGTAACGACATCATCCGATCGCGCGATGCCGGCGCGGTAGGCCTCCTGGGCGCTTTGCATATCGCCAATCCGAAAGAGCGCGTTGCCGAGTTCGCGCTGGTAGTCGGCGTTCGCGGGCGCCAATCTCACGGCCTCGCGGCATTCCGCCAGCGATCCGTTCAGGTCGCCGCTTTCCCGCAGGACCGTGGCGAACCGGATGTGCAAGGCGGCATCGTCGGGACGCAGGCGGAGCGCGTCACGAAACGTCGGAGTGGCAAGCTCGTAGTTCTTTTGTTCCGCCAGCACTTCACCTAGCGCCACCAGAGCCTCAGGATAGTCGGCACGCAGTTCGACGGCGCGTTCGAGCTCCGCCTGGGCCTCTTTGATTTTTCCAGAGGCTCTCAAGGCTCCCGACAGGTGATAGTGCAACTCGGGGCTGCGCGGCCGCAGGAGTGACGCCACGCGGTATTCCCCCAGCGCCTTTTCCAGGTCTTTGTCCGCCTGATAAGCATTGGCCAGGTGCATGTGTGCGTCAGGGTCCTCGGGACGCAGTCGGACTTCCTCGCGATATTCCTGGATGAAGCCTGCCACATCACCCGAAGCCTGGTACGCCTCGGCCAGATTGCGGTGGTAGTCCGCGGAACTGGGCAGGAGTTCCACGGCCTTCCTCAGCTCCGGAATGGCTCCCACAAGGTCGCCGGTCTTTCGCAAGACCAGACCGAGGTTCTCGTGCAGTTCCGGGTCATCGGGTTTCAGGCGCAGCGCCTCACGGTAAGAGGCGGTCGCCGCCGGATGGTTTGAAGTGGAAAGATAAGTCGCGGCCAGCTCAGCGTGGACGGGTACAAGGTCGGGTCGCTGCCGGATGACCTGGCGAAACTCCTGGATGGCGCCTGCGAAATCACCCGCCTGTCGCAACGCCAGGGCGAGCTGAAATCGGTAGTCCGTCTGTTCGGGGCGGAGTTCCACCGCTCGGCGATATTCCTGGATGGCGTGAATCAAGTCATCGGCCGCCCGCAACGCCGCCGCCAGCGTGTAGTGCAATTCGGGGTCGTTGGGGCGCAGGCGGGTCGCCCTGCGAAATTCGTCAATGCCCTCGTGGATCCTCCCTGCCTGGGTGAACGCGTTCCCGAGGCCCGAATGGGCGAGGGGATTGTTCGGCTCCAGCGCCGCGGCTTGGCCGTACTCCGCCATGGCGGCGGAAGGGTCGCCCGCCTGGAGCAGCGCGGCGCCAAAGGCCAGGCGGATCTCCGCGTCGCGAGGATTGAGCGCCAGCGCCTGCTTGTATTCCGTCGTTGCTTCCTTGAATTCGCGCCGGGCCGCGAGCCCATTCGCCAGGTTAGAGTGCGCGTCGGCGCTGGACGGATGGAGACGAAGTTCGGCGCGATACTCTTCGATGGCCTCCGCCAGCTTTCCCTGCGATTCGTACACGGCGCCCAGATTCAGGTGAACGCCGGGGAAGTCCGGTTTCTGGCGCAGAACCTCCTGGTATTCGCGGATGGCTTCATCAGTTTGTTGTTGTGCCACAAAAGCAATGGCCAGGTTGTAGCGGGCCTCGGGATAGACGGCACGGAGTTCGATCGCCTTGCGATAGGCGCCGATGGCGTCTTTCCACTGACCCCGACGTGAGAACTCGTTGCCCTGCTGGAAGAACTGGTCGGCGCTGGCGGGCTCGGACTGCTGGGAATGAAGAGACACGCCCAGCAAGGAAATCGTCAGAACTGAAGTCCACAAGCACCGGCGCATGGGGGTTGCAACTCCACTCAATAGCATACACCCGGCAGCGCCCCGTCAAAACGTTGACATCCTTAGGAGCCTTCCGCTATTCTCGGCGCGATTCAGCGGCCAAGCTCTCCACCCGCGCTTGCCGTATCTCACTCGGGATCGAGCACCCGGATGGAGCCAGTCCTCCAGTTTTTCCGCCGGCGGCCGACGCTCCGCACATCGTCGCTGCTGGCCGGAAGCTTGTTCTGGCTGGTGGGTTTCTTCCTGATTCCCATCTTCTATCTGCTCGCCGTAAGTTTTGCCGAGCGCTCTCCCTACGGCACGATCGCCTGGGTGCTGGGGCTGCGGAACTACGCGCGGGCCTTCCAGCCTGCCTATCTCGAAATCTACTGGCGGTCCATCTGGATGGCCCTGCTCACCACCATCCTTTGCGCCGTGCTGGGGTTTCCCGTCGCCTACGCGATCGCCCTGCGGGTCCCGGCGGGCTGGAAGTCGGCGCTGTTGCTTTTGGTAGTTATTCCGTTCTGGACGAGCTTTCTGATCCGGACTTATGCCTGGATGGCGATATTCCGCACCGAAGGCGTGATCAATACCTTGCTCCTGGGCTTGCACTTGACGCACGAACCGCTGCGCCTGCTCTACACGCCGTTGGCCGTTTTCATCGGGCTGGTGTATGGCGAGCTGCCCTTCATGATTCTGCCGCTTTACGCCGTGCTGCAAAAGATCGATCCGTTGTTGCTCGAGGCCGCTCAGGACTTGGGCGCCAGCCGCGTGGCGACCTTCCTGAAGGTCACGCTGCCGCTCTCTGCGCCTGGACTGGTGGCGGGTGCGGTGCTGGTCTTTATTCCTTCCGTCGGCGCCTTCGTCACGCCGGACTTGCTCGGCGGCGCGCGCACGATGATGGTGGGCAACCTCATCCAGAACCAGTTTGCGCTGGTGCGGGACCAACCTTTCGGCTCGGCCGTGGCTTTCCTGCTGACCTTCGCGGTTCTCGGGGTGCTGCTCAGCACGCTGCGCAGCGCCCAGCGCGTGACGCGGGAGATTCTCTGATGGCGAAAGCGAATCGGCGAGGGCTGGGGCTGGGCGCGGCGACGCTGGCGGTTTACCTATTTCTTTACGCCCCCATTGCCGTGCTCGTCTTCTTTTCCTTCAACCGTTCCCGCCTCTCGGCCCGCTGGCTGGGGTTCACGACCGAATGGTACGCCGCCTTGTGGCGCAACGACCAGATCTTCCAGAGCCTGCTGAACAGCCTGGTGGTTGCGATGGTCGTGACACTGATTTGCGTCGGAGCCGGGACCCTCACCGCGCTCGTCTCGGCGCGCGCGCGCCTGCGCGGCCGGGCCTGGCTCGACGCGCTCGTTTACCTGCCGCTGGTCATCCCGGAGATCGTCATCGCCGTGGCGCTGCTGGTTTTCTTTGCGCTGCTGCGGTTCGACCTGAGTTTGTGGACCATTATCATCGCGCACATCACGTTCTGTATATCCTACGTCATCATCGTGGTGGGCGCGCGCCTTGCGGGCATGGACCGCTCGCTCGAGGAAGCCGCGCTCGACCTGGGTGCGAATGAATGGACCGCCTTCTTCCGCATTACGCTGCCCGTCGCCGCGCCGGGAATCCTCTCTGCCGCGCTGCTGGTCTTTACGACCTCTTTCGACGATTACCTCATCACCTCGTTTGTATCGGGGGTCGGGTCCACCACCTTGCCGTTGCAAATCTATTCCATGCTCAAGCGGGGCATCACGCCGGAGATCAACGCCGTCTCGACCGCCATACTCCTGGCCACCGTGCCGCTGGTTTACATCGCCCAGCGGCTGGAGCGCGGCGCGCTGAGAGTGCAGGCGGCGTTGGCGGGCGTAGCCGGGGTTTTTGTCTTCATGGCCGTGCCCCTGGTGGCGCGCACCTGGCCCAGCGAACGGAACCTCCCCCAGCTCAACATCTACACCTGGACCACCTATCTCTCCCCGCGGGTCGTGCGCGGCTTCGAGCGCGAGTTCCACTGCAAGGTCAACTACGACCTCTACGATTCCAACGAAGCCCTGCTCGCCAAGCTGCAAGCCGGCAACGTCGACTTCGACGTCATCACGCCCACCGACTACATGGTGGAGATCCTTATTCAGCAGGGGCTGGTCGCCAGGCTCGACCAATCCAAGCTGGCCTCCGCCTTGGCCAGCGTCAATCCCCGTTTCCTGGGGCTTTCCTTCGACCCGCACAACGAGTACTCCGTCCCTTATGCGTGGGGCACGACAGGCCTCGCCTATCGCTCCGACCTGGTGAAAGAGAACGTGAACAGCTGGGCGGTGATGTTCGATCGCCGCTACGCGGGGCACATCCTTTTGCTCGACGACATGCGCGAAGTCTTCGGCATGGCCCTGAAGAAGCTTGGCTATTCGATGAATTCGACCAACCCCGAAGAGATCCGGCGCGCGCGCGACCTGCTGCTGGCGCAAAAGCCGCTGGTAAAGGGTTACAACAGTTCCAACTTCGAACAGGACCTGATGGCCGCCGACGCCTGGATCGCCCAGGCCTATAACGGCAACCTGACGTTCGCCATGCGCGATGAGCCGCGCATCCGCTACGTGATCCCTAAAGAGGGCTGCACGATTTCGGTGGATGGCGCCTGCATCCCGCGCAATGCGTCGCACAAGGACCTGGCGCACGAGTTCATCAAATACGCGCATCGCCCGGAAGCGGCGGCGGCCTTTATCAACGATTCCGGATTCAATTCGCCCAACCGCTTTGCGGCGAGCCGCGTTGAGCCGTGGATCCTCGCGGAGCCGGCGATTTTTCCGCCCGAGGATTCGCTTGTGCATTGCGAGTTCATGCGCGACGTCGGTCCTATCGTCGCGCTCTACGACCAGTACTGGACCGAAATCAAGGCGCGGTAGTGGGTCCAGAGAATTCGTGTAACGCCGCCCTTTGGGGCGTCACCTGCCGGGCTAAAGCTCGGCGCTACGTCAGTGTGTTCAGCGTATTTTCTCGCCAAGGAGGTTTAGAAAATGGACTCACAGGACAACCGCTCAGACTGGTCACGAAGGTCCTTCCTTCAAACTGTGAGCGCGGGTGTTCCCACGCTTACGCTCGTCCTGAACGAAGCACACGGCGGGACGGGGCCGCTCCCCGGGCCAGCCGCTTCTCCAGGGCCGTCTGCTAAGTTCACGCCGATTGACTTAAGCAGAATCTTCAATTGTTCCCCCAAAGATTTCGGTCCGCGCGACGCTGCCAAAGAACTGGGCAGTGAGTCGGCTCGTGACGGATTAGTTCGCATGCCTGCCAGCAACCAGAACCTTCAGGGAATTCCTTTCCAACTCGGCCCGGAAGGCCTCGATAAAAAGGCCTGGGCAGTCTTGAGCACCCGCCCAAATCCCTTCTCAACTTCGTCTCTTGAAATACCGCTGCGCGCGAAAGCGAATTTCCTCTGCCTCGCCTCGTTCTGCGATTGGGACGAGAACGAAACGCCCCCGCCCAATGTGGACGTCGCCGAAAAAGTTGGGCAGCGCCTCGCCGACGGCGTCCTGGTATACGCCGACGGTAGCGAACAAGTCTTTCCCATCCGCCGCCGCTTTGAAGTGAGCGCGCCTTCGTATCCCTGGGGGCACCTGAGCTATGCCAGCCTGCCGCATCGCCAGGACGCGCCGCGCAAGCTGACCGACGCGCTGAGCGACGCCACAGGTTGGGGAGACCTTCAGACCGCCGTCTGGGACAACGCCTACGCCGGAGGCCCGCTCGGGACGCTCTGGATCTGCGCGCTCGCGAATGCGCAACCGGAGCGGGAACTCAAGGCGTTGCGCTTGAAAGCCGCGAGCGACGACCTCCTGGCGATCTGCGGGCTCACGCTTTATCACGGCCATGGGAATCCCTTGCGCTATGAGCGCCTCGCTCTCTACCGCCTCGCTCTCCCCGAAGCTGCTGAGGACCGTGAGCGATGGAAGGTGGATGTCGATCTGGGAATCGTGGCGCGAACTTACGTGCTCAATGACTTTGAGCCTGCGTCATGGCTCGGGGCGCCGGGAAAGGGATTGGGTGAGCGCCACAAGCCGGTGAAGGGCGCGCAATATCTCTACGCGGAAGTCACCGCCGGCCCCGACGCCACGCTGACGGTCGCCGATTCGAAAACCGGCACACGATACGAATTCGAGCTCGGCCAGGTTGTGCCCGGCAAAGAACTGGAGGCACGCCCAACGGGGGCCAAAATCGAAATCCTCGAGCGCGAAAAGGTCTGGCTGCACGGTCAGGTACTCGACGCCGGCACGCGGCGCCCCACGCCGGTGCGCCTGGCATTTCGCTCCAGGGACGGACGGTACATCCCTCCTTATGGTCATCGCGCCGAAATCAACGACGCGTGGTTCCAGGACTACGGCGCGGACGTCAAGCTGATGGACACCTCCTTCGCCTACGTTGATGGGACCTTTCAGGTCGAGTTGCCCGTCGGCGAAGTGTACGTGGAAATGACCAAGGGCTTTGAATACGACGCCGTGCGCAAGCGGCTCAACATCGAACCCGGCCAGCGCGAGCTGAACCTCGAGATTGCCCGGCACACGGATTGGCGTTCCAAGGGTTGGGTAACGGCGGACACGCACGTCCATTTCCTCTCGCCTTCGACGGCGGTGCTGGAAGGCCAGGCGGAAGGATTGAACCTGGTCAGCCTGCTTGCAGCGCAATGGGCAGACCTCTTCACTAATGTCGGCGACCTCTCCTACGGGCCGCTGGTCTCCAAGGATGGCGAGACCATGGTTCAGGTAAACACTGAGAACCGCCAGCACATCCTCGGACACCTCGGGCTGGTCGGCGGGCATGGCGCTCCGGCATTTCCGATGTCCGCGAGCGGTCCGAGCGAGAGCTATCTGGGTGATCCGGTCTGGAACAGCCTCGCCGAATGGTGCGACGCGCAGCGGAGCCGCGGAGGCGTGGTGGTGGCGGTGCACTTCCCGTATCCCACGGCGGAGCTTGCCGCAGATATCGCGCTGGGCAAGATCGACGCGGTGGAACTCTATCCCTATGGCGAGCACTTCAATACGCTGCGCTTCCTGGATTGGTATCGCTATCTGAATTGCGGCTATCGGCTGCCCGCCGTCGGCGGCACCGACAAGATGGGAGCGTACATGCCGGTGGGGGCGAACCGCACTTACGCCCACCTCGGCAAAGACGAATTCAATTTCGAAAACTGGGCCAAAGCCGTGCGCAAAGGCAACACCTTCATGACCACGGGCCCGTTGTTGAATTTCAGCGCCGACGGGCACGCGCCGGGTGAGGAGATCGTCATCGGCCCGGGCGGGGCAACCATCGAACTCCAGGTGGAGGTGCGAAGTTTTGTGCCGTTCCATCGCGTGGAGTTCGTTTGGAACGGCAAGGTTATGGCGGCGCATGAAGACCGTGCCGGACGGCGCGATTTTATCTTGACCGAAAAGATTCAGGTAGACACTCCGGGCTGGATTGCTGCGCGCTGCGCTTCGCGCCTGGGGCCCACGACGAGCTGGGGACTCGGAATTCAGGCGCACACTTCGCCGGTGTATTTTAAGGTCCCGGGGCAGGAACTCCTTTCCGCGCCGGCGGCGGCCTATATGCTCACGCTCATCGAAGGCGCAGAAACCTGGGTCAACAATCTTGCGACCCGCCCCGACGCCGACCATTTTGCGCGCGTCCGAAAAACCTTCGCTGACGCTCGCGAGGCGCTGCACCGCCGGATGCACGAGCACGGGATCAAGCACTGACTCATTCGCAAGATTAGGAGTCAGGAGTCAGAAGTCAGAAGCCAGAAGAAAGACGGGAAAGATCGGCCAACCTTTATCGAAGACGTGCGCCTCCAAGACCCGTTGCAGTCCTCTCCCCTTGAGGGAGAGGGTGGCCGCCAAAGGCGGGCCGGGTGAGGGGTATTTAGCCCTTTCGCCATTTGGGAGCGCGCTTTTCAACCTCCTGGCATGCCGTTTGACACGCTCATAGCGAAGGCGTAGTGTCTCCGGCAACAGGTTTCCCGGGACGGTCCGGTAGAGACTCGCGAAAGGAGACTCACGATGGAAAAGGATATCGTCCGGTACAGTTATTGGCTGGGCGCAGCCTCGATGGTGCTGGCCTTCGTTTGGCGCGGACTAAACGTTTTCGGGCTGAAGGGCACGGTCATGACCATCACCTATATGACTTTGTATAAGGGAGCTCTGCTCTTTTTTCTGACGGCGATCGCCACCACCAGCTACGCCTGGCTCAAGAGCCAGAAACCGTAGCGTCGAACCTTCGTCGGCGCAACCACTCCCACACCAATGCACAGGCAGCGGCCTGCCGGCTTGGTGCCCAAGCGTCCCTTCGCAGTTTCAGGCGGTCGGGCCAGTTCGGCCCGCCATCCAGCCAATTGCGCGGTTGCAGTTGAAAGGCCGGTCGGATTAGTATCGGGGCCGCGGGTCATTCCTGCGAGGTGAGGGGTCTGTGCTGGACGCATTCAAACTGGACGGTTGTGTGGCGCTGGTGACAGGAAGCGCGACGGGAATCGGCCGCGCGGCGGCTCTGGCGTTGGCGGAAGCTGGCGCCGACGTGGTGGTGCTCGGACACGGGCACGATCCCGCCGAAACGCGCCACGCCATCGAGGCGCTGGGCCGTCGTGCGCTGAGCTTCCGCGGCGATCTGAGCAAGGCGGTGTTTCGCAACCTGGTCGTGGACGATATCCTCCGCCGCTGGCAGCGCATCGATATCCTGGTGAACAATGCGGGCACGATCGCC
>Ga0315274_10007928_pt1 | contig 15344 bp, 13 predicted proteins | sample YL17G02_20_MG_FD_203700 | JGI IMG/M metagenome (GOLD analysis project Ga0315274, IMG submission 203700) | Sediment microbial communities from Yellowstone Lake, YNP, Wyoming, USA - YL17G02_20 | ecosystem: Environmental > Aquatic > Freshwater > Lake > Sediment | place: USA: Wyoming | collected... | reverse complement strand
CGACCACGTTTCCAAAACACTCTTTTCCTCGGGAGACAAGACGATTTTGGGGGCTGTTCTGCTCATCAAGCATTAGCTTACACCCAAAAACCTTATATGTCAAGATATTTATGACGCACTACACTAGGTTTCATGGCTTACCTAAAAACAAAACTAGCCCTCTCCAAAATTTTGTCACTGAATTGTCACTAAAAAATGCCTAAGGGAGCCGAATCCAGCTAAGGGAGCCTAAAAGAAAAGAAGCAAAGATTTTGTCTTTTCCAGGGAATTTCTTGAGAAAAAGGGAATAGCGGGGGTTGGATTTGAACCAACGACCTCCGGGTTATTAGCCTGACGAGCTACCAGGCTGCTCTACCCCGCAGTGACCCGTATTCCCCCGAGAAATTGCCTCTTTGACTTTTATCTCCCTCAGCTGGAATTAGGCGACTTTAGACGTTTCTTTGTGACAAATGGGTGACAAAGGGAGAAGCTTGTCTTTGTCCCCAAATTGTCCCCACGGCGAGTATAGAGGGAAGGGTCTGACGTTCGTATTTGACTCACTTTTCTAATGGTGCTATTATCTTGACAAACAGCTGTCTGGGGAAAAAATGCTATTAAGTTTCCCGAATGTCAGATTGAGAATTATTGCGCTTTTATTCCTCGTTTCGATCTTTGTCGGAGCACAGAAAATTGAGACGGTGAACGGCGTCCGCATCGTCCATAATAAGAAGGGCGGACAATGGGGCGCCAACCTAGAAGTCAAGCTAGAATTGGTCCGGACGATTGGCGGGCTTGACGCCGAAGAAAATCTATCGTTCCACGAGCCTTCTAATATCGTACGAGATTCGGTCGGGAATCTCTATATCCTGGACTCCGGCAATAACCGGATTCAGAAACTCGATCCGCAGGGAAAATTCATCAAGACAATCGGCCGGAAAGGCCAAGGCCCGGGGGAGTTTCAGGGCGCTAGGTCAATGGATATAGACGAACAGAACAACTTGTTTGTTTTCGATGTGAGGAGTTGGCGAATCGAGGTTCTTTCGTCCGAAGGAAAGTCTTTGAGGACTATTAAATTCCGTGCCTTCTCGCAGAATCAGATTCGGCTGTTGAAGCCAGGTCTAATCGCAAAAGGAGGTTGCCTTGATAGCGGGATCATGTATGGCACGCTGAAAAAGCTCCCGAAGCTCCTGGAGATGGTGGACTTGGGCGGAAAGACTAAACTTGCCTTCGGGGAAGCTACTGATTATAAGGACGGGAATACCAATTGGCATGCCAACCATTTCTATCTCGATACGGATGCGGAGAAGAACATTCTCCTAAGTTTCATGGTTCAGAACAGAATCGAGAAATACTCGCCGGACGGGAAGCTCCTCTGGGGCATGGACCGGCCCCTGAATTATGGGACGGATGTCATAGAAAAGGGATCCATCAGCCAGCGAAGGGGATATGTGGGAGTACAGGGCCCAAAGATGAATATAGTCTCTAGGGGGATCGCTGCAGACGGGAAAGGCCGGATCTGGGTCATTACCTTATGCCGCCAATTGGCCGACGAGGAGAGAGCTCCAGGCGGTTCGGTCGTAACGACGGATGCAGGAGCCGTATCCAGAAAAATTCCGTCCCAGCCCAAGGTCGTGAAGGGGGACGTCTACAAGCTCGAAATATTTAGCCCGGACGGCGTGCTTCTTGGCGAGATTCCCCTCACCCATCATGCCCACGGCATCAGGATTTTCGGCAATAATCTTTTCATCCTAGAATCTTACAACACGATATTCTATCAGTATAAGATCGTCGAGAATGAGAGTCATTAAAAGTCCTAAACATCGGGCCGATAATCTTGCTGAAAGTGTGGAGGGGATTATGAAAATGCAAACTTGGTTTTTATTGGTTAGCTTCTTTGTTTTTGCCTTCATATTTGCCGAGGCAAGGGAAAATCAAAAGCCCGAGTGGAAAGGCAAAGTTGAAACAGAAAATGGCGTCAAGGTCATAAAAAATCCGAAGGCGCCGCTCTATCCGGCCGGTATTTTCCGTCTTGAAGAAGAGCTTTCGCTGGGCAAAGCAGATGGCGAAGAAGCTTATCTTTTCTCCAGAATCAACGGCCTCGATGTCGATGATAATGGAAATCTTTACGTCCTCGATTACCGCTCCGCCCATGTTCGGGTTTTCGACGACCGAGGCGTTTTTTTGAGAACGATCGGCCAAAAAGGACAGGGACCCGGGGAGATGGAAATGCCTGTATTCGTCCAGGTCGAGCCTTCGGGCGAACTCGCCGTTTTCGATTATCTAAGACGAAATTTGATCACGTTTTCCTTGGGCGGAAAATATCTTCGGCAAAGCCGAACCCGAGAGTCCTTTGTTCCCCTCAGAATCGACCCCCAAGGAAACATCGTCGGTTCGGTCAGCCTCGCTCCCGCTCCGATCGGCGGGCGGGAATTGAAGAAATACTTCCTGACGAAAGATCAACCTCTCGTCATCGCAAGGGAGGACCAAGACAAGAACCGACAGAAAACGGAAATGGCTGTCGCAAAACCCACTTTGGCCTGCGCTGTCTCTCCGCAAGGAAAGATCGTCTGGGGCAAGTCCGACGATTATGAACTGCGGGTTCTCGATCCCCAAGGCGCTCCGATCCTCTTCATTCAGAAAAAATACGATCCCGCGCCATTTTCGGAACAAGATCGAAAATTTTATCAGGACAAATATGCGGATTGGATTCGGGCGGGAGGGAAACTGGTCTTTCCGGATCATTTACCTGCGTTCATGGATATCTCTGTCGATGCTGAAGAGAGAATCTTCGTTAAAACTTACCAGCGCATCGAGGGGACAGCAGATAGCCGATATTTCGATATATTCGATTCCGACGGCAAGTATCTCGCCAGTGTTCCGATTCGAGCGAATCTCGACCACGGTTCCGCGTGGAAGAAGAACAAGCTTTACACGATCGAAACCGACTCTGCCGGCAATCCTGTAGTGCGGAGATACGGCGTCCATTGGGAATTCCAGTAATAAGCCCGCCCCGGCCTTCCCGGTTGCGAGAAGGACGCATTAATGCGATTTGTCGCCTAGATAGGATAGACGAATCCTGGAAGGGGAAATTCTCATTTTAGATGATAGAAGGAGGCATGTGTTGAAGTGCTATTCAATCCGTCTTTTTCCTCTGATTGCGGCTCTTCTTATCACCCTGTCTGCTTCCGCTGCCAGAATGGACCGAATGCTGTTCTTCAGGCAGACTCAAATCACGACCAAGGAAAGACTCGTCGTGATCCGGAACGGGAAAAAACCCGCGCCTGAAGCCAAGGCCGAACTCGTTCTTAAAGAGGAATTTACTATAGGTACAGAGGCTGCGCCTCTGATAGTCACCCTGGAGGATCCTACTTACATTGCCGTAGGAGACGACGGCCTGATTTACGTTGCCGACCGGAAGGCCGTCCAGGTAAAGGTCTTTGGTCCAAATGGAAAATTTCTCCGTTCCATCGGAAAGCAGGGGCAGGGACCCGGCGAAGTCGGGGGCATCCGCGACTTCTCTTTCACCCCATCCCGGGAGATCCTGGTCAACGACACCCGGAGCAAACGCCTTCATTATTTTACTCTGGAAGGAAAATTCTTGCGGACTGTACCGGCTCCCAGTACGATCGGTTTCGAAGGGCCCAGCCAGGATCCGCGCGGCCGGATATTCGCTGTCCAGACCGCTATGGTCACGGACAAGGCGATATCCGAGCTGGTTGAATTCACCGCCGAAATGAAGAAGGTCCGGACCCTGTTCTCCATCCAAATCGCCAAGTATCCGGACTTCAATCCCGTCGGACCGCAAATCCGGTTTCTTCCGGCGGCTGATGGCGGCCTGATCTGGGGCGTGACGACGCAGTATGAAATCAATGTTCTCGACGCTGATGGCCAACCCGTGAAAAAGATCCTCAAGGATTACGATCCCCTGCCTGTCACTAAAAAATATCGGGACAAACTCATGAAGGAATCCCGATATGATCCAAGCTACGTCAAATTTTCGGATCACTTCCCCGCCTTCCTTGATTTTCGGAGGGACGATGACGGTCGTCTCTATGTCCGCCTCTACGAGACCACTCCGGATGAATCGGGACATGTTTATGATGTCTTTGACCGGGAGGGCCGATACATGGCTCGCGAGGTCATCAAAGGAACCAAAATGCCAGCTTTCCGCCACGGCCGGATTTACACAATCGAACAGGCACCGGACGGAACACCCTTCGTCCGCGTTTGCTCGGCTTCCTGGAAGAAGGCCGCATCATAATCAGTGGAATCGCCAAGGCGGTGCTTAACTCCCAAGCCTCTCGAGAACCTTTAAGACCGCCGAATTCTATCCAGGAAAAGCGCGTTCAAGGTAAACCCTGGGAATGATCCCCCCTCCGTCCTAATCCACAAAGCGCTCGAAGGCAAATATTTAAGATTCCTCAAAGAATTGCAACGTAATATGGTCTTTGCTAGTTTCACAATAACGAGAGAAGGAGGATCAAAATGAAAATAAAAAAAGAATCTATTATCACGTTTTTCCTCATTCTTCTGAGTCTCTCTTTCCTTAGTTTCGGTCAGCAATTCAATAATGTCGCTGTTATCGACTCGGCGAAAACCATGCAGATTTCCATCGAAGGAAAAAGGGTCCTGTCAGTGCTGCAACAGAAGGAACAGCAAATCCTGAGCGAACTTTCCAAGCTGGACAATCAGGCCCAGTCTTTAGAAACCAGGCTTTACACGCAGAAATTCACCCTTGCCATAGAAGCCCGAGAGCAAATGGCCAAGGACCTAGAGGCCCTAAGAACAAAAAGGAAAAAAACAGAAGAGGAATCTACAAAAGAATACAATCAGCTGGAGTTCAATCTGGTCACTAAGATCAAAACAGAAGTCTTACCTCTGATAAAAGGCATTGCTCAGGAGAAAGGATTAAGCCTGGTCCTGGACCTCCAGGCAAGCGGTGTTGCTTATTTCCTGCCTACCATTGATATCACCGAAGAAGTGATAAAGAGATACGATGTCCTGAAAGCAGTCAAGAAAGAAGGTTAAGTATAAAAGACCGGGCTTTTGGGACAGCACTCAAGATAAGTTTATTTTAGGAACCCAAAGCTGGGTCAATTGGATATGTGCATCTGCTCCGTTACCCTGTGGGCTTGAAGAGATAACAAACAGCCTGAGAGAATATCCGAGACCCCCGAATCTAATCGTGGCTGAGCAAAGCGTTAACGCTTTGCTCAGCCACGATCACCACTTCCCGGACCCTCGTTCTTTTGCCCGTCTTTCGCGTCAGCCGTGGCGCTGAGACGGGGTTTTTCCTTGGATCTCCGGTCACCCCCCTACCTCCCCTACGTCCTCGCCCTTGACTTCTTCACGATCAGGCACGATATTAGAGACAGAGGGGAGGATGAGATTTCTAGCGATCTTCTTCCAGGTTCTCGGCTATCTGTGGCTAGCCGTCGCCGGAGTCGTGATCTTTATGGGGTTCATCGGCATTGAGATAAAGAGCGGATTTTCCGCGATCCAAAAGCTCCTCAGTCCGTTCAACCTTCCAAACTTGGTCGTTACGCTTATCACCCTGGCTCCTGGAATCGGGCTCCTTATCATCGCCGATATACTTAGACAGAAGATAAAATCAAAACGCTTTTTCTAGCCATGGTCTCCCCCTGGGCCTTTGCTTGACGTCAGCGAAATTCGGACAGGGATTGATTTTTCCTAAGCTATGGTTTCCAATAACAAAACCAAGCTAGGAGGAATGAATGACTGGGAAACAGGGAAGCTCACCAGAATCGATTGTCCGGGAGATCAAGCGACAGACCCGCCGGAAGTTCAGCGCCGAGGAAAAGATCCGTATCGTCCTCGAGGGACTGCGGGGAGAAGCAAGCATCTCCGACCTCTGCCGGAAGGAAGGCATCCATCCCACGATGTACTACAAGTGGAGTAAGGCGTTCCTCGAGGCCGGGAAAAGACAGCTCAACGGGGATACCATCCGGGAGGCGGGCTCAGATGAGGTCAAAGAGCTCCGGACGGAGAACGTCGCTCTGAAGATGCTGGTGGCGGAGCTGACGCTTCGGAACCGGACGCTAAAAAAAACCTTGCAGGGTTTGGAATCCGAATCCATCGATACATGAGATTCACTCAATCGGAGAAGATGGAGATCATCCGGATGGTCGAGGAGTCCTCGCTGAGCGTCAAACAGACATTGAGAGAGATGGACGTTCCCCGCAGCTCCTTTTATGAGTGGTATAGGAGATACCAGGACGAGGGCTACGATGGACTTGCCTCTCAGCCTAAGGATCTGCGGCAGGTGTGGAACAAGATCCCGGAGTGGGAGAAGGAGCGGGTCGTCGAGGTCGCCCGGGAGTATCCGGAGAAGTCCTGCCGCGAGATCGCCTGGCTCATGACAGACCAGAGGGAATACTTCATATCAGAGAGCAGCGTCTATCGGATCCTCAAGGCTTACGACCTGATTACATCGCCGGTGTTTACCGTGGTCTCGGCCAAAGACAAGTTCGAACATCCGACAACCCGGACGAACGAGCTGTGGCAGACGGATTTTACGTATCTGAAGGTCGTCCACTGGGGCTGGTATTATCTGTCGACGGTGATGGACGACTTCTCGCGCTATATCATCGCTTGGCAGCTTTGCCGGACCATGAAGGCCGCGGACGTGAAAGACACCCTGGATATGGCTATCGCAAAAACCGGGGTGGAGCATGTCCAGGTGGTCCAACGGCCGAGGCTTCTTAGCGACAACGGGGCCTGCTTTATCTCCCTGGAGTTGAAGAAATATCTCGAGACTCGCGAGATTCGGCATATTCGGACGAAGGTGTATCATCCCATGACCCAGGGGAAGATTGAACGGTACCATCGGTCGATGAAGAACCTGATCCTGTTGGACAATTACTATGCCCCCGCGAAGTTGACCGAAAGGATCCGGGAGTGGGTGGATTATTACAATCACCAAAGGTATCACGAGGCCATCGACAACGTGACCCCCGCAGACAAGTATTATGGAAGGGACCGCATGATCCTGGAAAAGAGGGAAAAGGTCCGCACAGAGACCATGAAGTTGAGGAGGGATTTGAACCGATTGGCTATGATTGAAGCATTGCCAAATGGAGTCAGCTAAATTATCATGAGAGACGGAATCCGTAGCTTAAAAAATCAATGCGCGAGTCCGAAACTGCCTGACGACGAACACCCGCCCTGTCCCCACGGAATTGTGGAGGTCTAGGAAAGTTCAACAAGAATGCCGGCCCGTACACCGGAAGCAAAACAGACTCTACACCTTAAGATAATCCGCCCGGCCCGATCAGCCGCCCAGAGCCGTGATAACCTGGTTGGCCCAGGCAATTATCTGAGCGGCAATTTCCGGAGTGATCTTCTTGTCTGCCTGGGCCTCAACCTGATTGACCAAGGCCGAGAGATCGCTCATGGCCACCATGGCGGCACTCTTATTTGCCTTCGCCAGGGCCTGCGAAGCGGCTGCGACTTTGGCCAGCAGACTCGTCTCAAGTTCCGGGTCTATCCCTCCGGATGCAACAGAGTATTGGATCAATTTCGCCAGGTTGGCAAGCTGGTTTGCAGGTGAACCCGGCACTACCGTAACCTTCTGTTGTGTGGTCGCTACATTCCCGGAGTCGTCGGTAGCCGTCCATGTAATGATTGTTTCGCCAAGAGGGAACAAGGGGGGAGCGTTATTCTGGACGCTCGGGCTGGGATCACAGGCATCGGTGATCGTTGGCTGACTCAAGTTGACCGCCGTACCATAAGGGTCGCTTTGATCCAAGGTTAAATCCGCCAGTGCGGCGATGGTAGGAGGTGTAGTGTCCCGGATGGTGACCGAAACAGTATCTGATGAATTCAAACCATCAGGATCTGTCACCGTGAGGGTGAAGGCATAAGTTCCAAGTGCCCGGCTCAGAGGGACAATCGATTCCGTCCCCACGATATTGCCGTTCCCATCCTTCCAACTATAAATGATCACGTCACCATCCGGATCGCTGGAGTTCGTGCCGTTCAAGGCGAAGTAGGTCGACTGGCCAGTGGCCTCAATCACCTGATCAGGGCCCGCGTTGGCAACCGGAGGAGCGTTGAACCTAAGCTTTACAACAAAAGCGTCTACTTCGCAGCCTTTGGTCTGTCCCGGGAAAGTGCCCCAGGTACCTCCGGCCACATAAATCCCGGTTGAGTCAACCGATATCCCATAGACAGCATCCGGATCATATGTGCCGAACTGGCGAGTCCAGAGCTCAGTACCGCTGGTATCATATTTGCGCACAAAGCCATCCGCTCCGCCGGCGCTTGTCTGTCCCGGGAAAGTGCCCAGGGTATAACCGGCCACATAAATCCCGGTTGAGTCAACCGATATCCCTTCAGCATAATCATTTTGACTTGTGCCGAACTGGCGAGTCCAGACCTGAGTACCGTTGGTATCATATTTGCGCACAAAGGCGTCTTGGCCGCCGGCGCTTGTCTGTCCCGGGAAAGTGCCCGGGGTAATTCCGTCCACATAAATCCCGGTTGAGTCAACCGATATCCCATAGACAACATCCCAAGCATATGTGCCGAACTGGCGAGTCCAGCCCTCAGTACCGTTGGTATCATATTTGCGCACAAAGCCATCCGCTCCGCCGGCGCTTGTCTGTTCCGGGAAAGTGCCACAGGTAACTCCGGCCACATAAATCCCGGTTGAGTCAACCGACATCCCTTCAGCATAATCATTTTGACTTGTGCCGAACTGGCGAGTCCAGAGCTCAGTACCGTTGGTATCATATTTGCGCACAAAGCCATCCGCTCCGCCGGCGCTTGTCTGTCCCGGGAAAGTGCCCGGGGTATCTCCCGCCACATACACCCCGGTTGAGTCAACCGATATCCCACGGACAAAATCCGAACCATATGTGCCGAACTGGCGAGTCCAGAGCTCAGTACCGTTGGTATCATATTTGCGCACAAAGCCATCCGCTCCGCCGGCGCTTGTCTGTCCCGGGAAAGTGCCCAGGGTAATTCCGGCCACATAAATCCCGGTTGAGTCAACCGATATCCCATAAACAAGATCATTTTGACTTGTGCCGAACTGGCGAGTCCAGAGCTCAGTACCGTTGGTATCATATTTGCGCACAAAGATATCCGCTCCGCCGGCGCTTGTCTGTTCCGGGAAAGTGCCATAGGTAACTCCGGCCACATATAGCCCGCTTGGGTCAACGGATACCGCATTGACATGAGTAGTATTATTTGAGCAGAACTGTCTTACCCATTCGATAGGCGGCGGGTTCTGAGCAAACGCCGCAGCCGAAAGCCCCAAGAATACCATGGCCCCAAAAACGATGTAAAAACGCTTCATAAACCTCCTCCTTCTTTAGAAATTGACAATAATGCCATTCCTTCTGGCCAAAGACCGCCCCGCCGGGTTATAGCCATAGCCGAAAATCGCATATGGCCAAACAGCATTAGGGAAAATCTGCTAATGCGCCTCCCTTCTTAACTTCAATATAGGCAGATACAGGAGATATGTCAAGCGTTGTGAGAAAATGACCGATTTTGTTTCTTTATGATGCTATTTTGTCCCATCTTATTATGTCTGGACGGCTCTGCACTCCTCTCTGGCCACGACAATTTGGACTACTTTCGCCTCTCTTAGCACCCTCAGGCCAACCGGGCAAGGGGGGCAAATAGGCCTTACAGGGTCTTTGAACAGGACCCGGCACGTTTCCCGCTCAGATAGACGCCGATCCCGGCCTCCCCGAGCTTGACGATGCCATGGAGAAGCTGGCGGGGCTGAAGGGTATATGATTTAGGTGAAGTTGAGGCGCGTGGGAAGCCAGAGGCCCGGAGGCATGGCTTCCCGGCTGCGAGAAGGACGCTTGACGCGATTTAACGCCTCGATAGGATAGACGGAGGCGGGGAGGGGAAGAAAGGATAACGCCTGGAATCCTGATCGCGTCCGTGCGCTTTCCTGGTTCGCCTCCTGCTGTTTTGCTCTCAACTTGACATCCGATCACGCTGCGATTTATCATCCCCAACGATGGGATGGGGCAAAATCGGCACATAAATCCTAACCCAGCCATCGCAGCTGAAAAGGAAATTATTATAAATCAATAGGCAATCTGTTTTTTGTCCTAATCTCCAATTCCTCACTTTTAAAAGCGTTAACAATATCCTTAGCGAACTTTACGTTTGCGAACTCGTTGCTAAGATACTCTGGATGTTCCCTAAATTCGTCGTTCTCAAAATCGTTTAGATATTCAACAAATATCTTTACGCGATCAAGACGGCCTCCCAGATCGGTAAATTGGCCAGCCCTTTAAGGCGACTGGCTGTCCTATGATCCGAGATGGGCGAATCAACGTAAACTGAATCAAGATAAACAAACTCATGCTTAAGGTGCTTTAAATAATACTGCCCCGAAGCGGTAATTTTTACAAAAGCAGCGGATTTTATTTCGGTCTTGGATTGATTATCATATTCAACCAAATTGAACCCCGATAATCTTAAAAGGGAATCCGTTATTACTTCTTTTTTAATGAACACAGATGACGCAACATTCACCAAATCCGATATATCAACGTACCCGCGGCCAATGCTAGACCCAACGTTTGTTCTCTTCAACAAATAGTGCAAAATTCTGAGCAAAATAAAGTGCGAATCCGATATCGAAGTATCAAAATCATATAGGTTCATGATGTGGCTTCGGCTCTGTACATAGTATCGGTACTCGCCAAGCATGATCGATTTAAGGTATTGGTGATACGCAATTTGATATTCGCCAGTAACATCAAATATGCAAAATATTTCATCGATGTTTGTATTGCCTGAAATGATGAATTTGTTAAACATTTCTAGTGCTTCTCTCATATTTCCAACAGACACATTATGCATAAACCTGACTATTTTTCTGGATTGCTCATTCATTTTACGCAAAGAATGTTTGATGATTAAAAAATATTTCTCAAGCTCCTTCACATCTGTCTGAGTGATCCTCGGCAATAATTTTGATATTGCCCCTGCACTGATCATGCCGATGGTGAATTCTATTCTCTTGGTGATCATTTCTAAGAAATTTGGAGAAGCAATATGAAATTTCGGTATGTTATATGCATCAAAGATGCCCACTTTCGTCGACAAAACGAAAGTTTCCTCCCGCATAGAAACGATGGTTATTGTTCTTAGCACGTCTGTTAAATGTTGGCAACACAAAAATATCTTTTCTTGAAATGAAGCATTGTGGCGATCGACATTATCAACCACTAATGTTATTGAGAACTTCAGCAAATTGAGCAATCTAAAAAGCTTTGAAAAATACTTCTTTTTATCTGTCGTGTATGCATCGAATCCGTAATCTTCAATTATTGGCCTGATTTCCGGCGAATATCTCCCCTCCCATTCTTCAAGTATCTTACCGAGTATGAATTCTTCTATTTCCGTCTCTTTCGGCGGGGCAAACTTGAAATCTACAAAGAACCATAGGAGGTTTTCGTGTTCGGCCAACACGAGCCGGAAAAATCTCAACAAAAACGTTGATTTGCCGGCACCTATGCCGCCCAACAATACTAAGAGCGAGCCTTTTGCCCCATCAATGGGCTTGTCCTGTTTAAAAGCCTGTATGATATATTCTTTCTCGAATGACCCCGCTTTTGATTCTCGTTCAATGATGTCTTTTATTTTAAATTTCTCTGCAAAGTGTGGCAACCTATCGATGAAATAATCCTCCATATCCTTACTAAGTGGGTTAGTGCTTCGGCCATAGACGTAGCAGCGCTTTAGTACGTCTGCCCTGGCCTCATCCAATATTTCGGTAAAGACAAAATCCGATATTGGTCTTATTTGTGAATATAACCGGTTACGTGCCCAGGACTGATCTGGGAAATGAATATCCGCAATAGTCTTTTCGAATGAGAGTTCTCTTTTTCCCTTTTCAAAATGTTCTATTAGAGAAGATCGGATAATTACTTGCTCATAGGCTAACATATTCCAAAATAGGTTGAAATTTTCTTTAATATCTACCAGAGAATGAAATACATAACAATAACCGTCTTTCCAGTTTTTTCCCAATGTTATAGCTGCAAAAATCACCAATTGATACCCGTTACAAACAGCAGCGTACTTGCATCCAATGTCGTCGCAATATCGCCTGGCTTGTTCAAGCGCCTGCGTTAAATTGGCAACTGTCTCTATCGCTCCCTTAAGTTTATACCGTCTATTCATCATGCTTTTAGGAATATCGAAATATTCGCCTGCCTTTTTGGCCTCAACTATTATGATAGGAACGTCTTGGTACACTAATTTATAGTCAATTCTTCCGGACTCAACATTCTCTTCTCTTCGTATGTTTGCTTCGCTCCAACCCAAGCATTCTCTAAGAATCGCATCTATTATCTTTGCTCTGGTATCGGCTTCATTGAAAATATGGATTTTCTCATTGTAAATGCTGAATAACTTTATGAAATTTTGATAGCCAGTATCTGGATGCATTACAACTCCTCTCAGGCCTACTCAGACTCCCCTCAGATTGTTATCAAAAGAAGTAGAGATGCAATAATATTACTGCCGAGTTTAATAATAAGTCAATATGGCGAATCGAGTCATTTAAGATCTAACCGTAAAGCTATATATTTTGTCATTTATAATCTAATCGATAATGACGAGGGTTTGGCAGTGATGATAAGTGATAAGAATTTGGGAATAAGATAACATGATGATGTTATGCACCTCCTCGGGGAGTCTGGTAGACTTCCCATTGGAAACATTTTTTAAGGAGGTACACAGATGAATTATCTCGGTATTGCCATCATCGTCAATACTCGCATCTGACGTTGATGGATCAAAACGGTCGCGTGCTTCGATCTTTCCGGGTTCCCGACCTTCAAGCCAAGATAGGAAAGTTTCTCGAAGGTTTCGAGGCGCCTGGAAGCCGGATAGTCCAGCCTCCCATGGCATAGATGATGCTTATGCGGATAATCGCCTCAATGGGAAAGACGAATCCGGGGAGGGGAAATTCTCATTTTCAAGATACGGTTGATATTAGTTTTTTAGGTATGTTATATTTCGTTTAGGAAGTCAGCGTATACAAGATCATGGCAAAAGGCACAAATTAATCCTAAAACAATAGAATGGGCATAAAGCAAATTTTAGAAAAAAGGTGAATTTCGCATGGGGGTAAACACCGGGGACTAAAAATGAAAAAGAACATAATAGCCTTAATCTATGATTTCGATGGAACGTTGAGCCCTCAACCGATGCAAGAATATACGGTATTTCCAGAATTAGGAATAAAGCCTAGAGTGTTTTGGGACGAGGTTAAACTAGAAAATAAAAAAATAAGAGGGGAAGAAATAATTACTTATATGATGTTAATGTTAAAGAAAGCTAATAATGCGCACCTAAAAATTAGCAAATCAGACTTAGGCAAAATGGCGGGTAATGTAGTTTTTTTCCCTGGCGTCGAAAATTTTTTTAGACGAATGAACAAGTTTGTATCCAAAGAGTCAAAAGGCAAGATCAAGGTAAGGCATTATATTATCTCTTCAGGACTTAAAGAAATCATTAATAAAACTAAAATAAAAGGGAATATTTATAAGATCTTTGCTTCAGAATACCAGTATGATGAATATAATGCACCTTCGTATCCAAAGCTTGTTGTAACCGATACGGTAAAAACACAATTTTTGTTCAGGATAAATAAGGGGAAGGAGGATCTGTTGGAGAGCATTAATGAATATATGGCAGAGGAAGACCGCCCCATACCGTTTTCAAATATGATATATATAGGAGACGGTTTGACTGACGTTCCTTGTATGACGGTTGCGACGAAAAATAACGGATACGCGATCGCTGTCTTCAAGCCAAAAATAAAGAACGGATTGAAGACATGCAAAATGTTATTCAGTAAGGCCAGAGTAGATTATATAGCGCCGGCAGATTACAGGAGGAATAGCGAACTTGACAAATTTATTAAAATTCTATTAAAAACTATAATTCAAGGTATAATAGTCTATAATAGTCAAAGAGATATGGTGATCAAGAGAAAAATAGGAGAGGCATAACATGAAAAAATCAGCAAGAAGTCTCTCTGAAAAAGAAGAAAAAAGGGTTAACGCGGTATTTTATTGCAGGTACAAAAGTATAAGCGGATATGCAATTAGAAAACGTGTACCGAGACAAATTCATTATGCGATTGCAAAAAAACATAACAATTGTTCAGGCAAATGACTGAGCAAAAGACGGTTTGCTACATCTATCAGACGAATTTTGTTTAATCTCTCGAAAATCATTTCTGCCCAATCCTTAAAAATTCCATTAACAGGTGATTTAAAGAACTGAAAGCGGTCTATTCGTTTTTTGGGCACTCGCATTTGTCTGCAACGATGATTAAATTGCGCCCATGTCGCACGCTCGCTGCTTGACGTCAGCGAAATTCGGACAGGGATTGATTTCTCCTAAGCTATGGTTTCCAATAACAAAACCAAGCTAGGAGGAATGAATGACTGGGAAACAGGGAAGCTCACCAGAATCGATTGTCCGGGAGATCAAGCGACAGACCCGCCGGAAGTTCAGCGCCGAGGAAAAGATCCGTATCGTCCTCGAGGGACTGCGGGGAGAAGCAAGCATCTCCGACCTCTGCCGGAAGGAAGGCATCCATCCCACGATGTACTACAAGTGGAGTAAGGCGTTCCTCGAGGCCGGGAAAAGACAGCTCAACGGGGATACCATCCGGGAGGCGGGCTCAGATGAGGTCAAAGAGCTCCGGACGGAGAACGTCGCTCTGAAGATGCTGGTGGCGGAGCTGACGCTTCGGAACCGGACGCTAAAAAAAACCTTGCAGGGTTTGGAATCCGAATCCATCGATACATGAGATTCACTCAATCGGAGAAGATGGAGATCATCCGGATGGTCGAGGAGTCCTCGCTGAGCGTCAAACAGACATTGAGAGAGATGGACGTTCCCCGCAGCTCCTTTTATGAGTGGTATAGGAGATACCAGGACGAGGGCTACGATGGACTTGCCTCTCAGCCTAAGGATCTGCGGCAGGTGTGGAACAAGATCCCGGAGTGGGAGAAGGAGCGGGTCGTCGAGGTCGCCCGGGAGTATCCGGAGAAGTCCTGCCGCGAGATCGCCTGGCTCATGACAGACCAGAGGGAATACTTCATATCAGAGAGCAGCGTCTATCGGATCCTCAAGGCTTACGACCTGATTACATCGCCGGTGTTTACCGTGGTCTCGGCCAAAGACAAGTTCGAACATCCGACAACCCGGGTCAACGAGTGTAGGCGGCAATCAAAAGGGAGCCAAAAACGGCAGCAATGGCGTCGGGCGGAAAACGCTTAGTTCAAGCCTCTCTCCATTTTTATATTTGCGGGACGCAGTCTAGGGTTCTCGTTGGCTTCATC
>Ga0315274_10007927_pt1 | contig 15345 bp, 15 predicted proteins | sample YL17G02_20_MG_FD_203700 | JGI IMG/M metagenome (GOLD analysis project Ga0315274, IMG submission 203700) | Sediment microbial communities from Yellowstone Lake, YNP, Wyoming, USA - YL17G02_20 | ecosystem: Environmental > Aquatic > Freshwater > Lake > Sediment | place: USA: Wyoming | collected... | reverse complement strand
GCAGGGAAAGGGCAAGGCGAATGTCGTACGATCGGTTCCGCTCGGCCCTCCGAACCATCCATTCGGGAGCGGGGGGTGGGGGAGATGATGTCATCGGTTCGCGGCCCATCCGAATCCTGGGGTGCTTGGTTGTTGTCCTGATTTTTAATATAGAAATAAAAAGAATGAATTTCAAAGGCAAAAAATATTCGTTCAAAGCACTGAATGTCCCAGGGGGGAAACGGGGGAATGGTTTTTTAGGAGAGAGAACAAGTGCCGGGCACCTCCGAGGTGCCCGGCACTTACTTATAACGGAAGTTTGAGGTCGTAGCGCACCGCATCCGTTCATTTGTCCGTATTTTCAGATGAAAAGTTGTCCGGTCTACGGACCGGGAATAGGACGGGTTCGCCCGTTTCCGCGATTACATCAGTCCGATCGTTTCCAGCAGCAGCTTTTTCACGTTCTCCACGTTCATCTCGAAGATGCGCAGCACCTCGCCCCACTCGACGGGCGGCTCGTCCGTCTTCCAGCAGTCATAGTCGGTGGACATGGCCACCGCGGCATAGGGAATTCCCGCTTCGTTCGCGAGCGCGGCCTCGGGCGCCACCGACATGTTGATGACGTCGGCGCCCCAGATCCGGAACATGTTCGATTCGGCGCGCGTCGAGAAGCGGGGTCCTTCGATGGTGACCACCGTGCCCTTTTCATGATGCCGAACGGCGAGGCGTTTCGCCGCGGAAATGAGATGATTCCTGAGCGGTTCTGAGAACGGATCGGCCATGGGCGTATGCCGTGCGTTTTCGGCTCCGGGCGCGAATGATTCAAAGAAAGTGATTTTTCTGAAACGTGTAAAGTCGATGAACTGATCGAGGATGACGAGATCGCCGCGCCTGATCTCCTCCTTCAGGGATCCGCAGGCGGTGGTGGCCAGAATGGCCGTACAGCCGGCATCCTTCAGCGCCTGGATGTTGGCGCGATAATTCACCGCGGTCGGCGGAAGCGTATGCCTCCGCCCGTGCCTTGCAAGAATCACGACTTCCTTCCCGCCGAGGGAACCGATGGTCAGAGGCGAGCTGGGTTCACCGAACGGGGTGGCCGCACTGATTTCCCTGACGTTCTTCAACAGGCCCGGGTCGTCCAATCCGGATCCGCCGATGATTCCGATTTTGATCATTGCGATCCTTTCATTTCTTCAGCCTCCCATTTTCCGCGAGGACGATGGGAATGACACCGGATATGTCCTCCACTACAAAGGTGGCGCCGCGGCACATCGACAGTTCCGTCAATTCCGTGGGAACCACAATGCAGCGCAGACCGGCGGACATCGCCGCGGAAACACCGCGCGGGGAATCTTCGACCGCGATGCAACGGTCGGGTGGAAGATCCAGCTCATGCAGGGCGGCCACATAGGCGTCCGGATGGGGCTTCGAGCGTTCATAGTCTTCGCTGGTGAGGACCGTTTCGAAAAAGTCCCTGAGATCCGTGAACCGGTGCACCTCGTCAAATTGATCGCGGGGCGAGCCGGTGACGATGGCCATGCGCACTTTGTTGCGGAGCGCCTGCAGCGTTTCGCGCACCTTCGGCCGCAACGACACGCCGGACTCCATCCGCTCCTTCCAAATCCGGTTCCGCTTGTCAACCATGGCGTCGATTCTGTCCGCCGGGATGCCGAGGTCCTTCGCGATGTCCCGGCTGGTCTGTCCTTTTCCGAGATACGTCCGAGCCCAGAGGAGCGGCGTCAGGACAACTCCCTCCCTGGCGAACGACTCCCGCGTCACTTCAAAGAATGCGGATTCGGTATCCACCAGAACGCCATCGTTGTCAAAAAGAATCGCATCGATCATCTGCAACCGCACTGAACTGAAAGGGTCACGCAGGACGCCGTCCTCCGGGTACTTTTAAAAAAGCCGGTCCATTGGGTGAACCGGCTTTTTTGAAGAATCAAGAAAAATGAATACGCTAATTGATCCGGATAAATTCGATTCTCCGGTTTTTCGCCCGGCCTTCGACGGTGTTGTTGGGAGCGACCGGATTGTCCAGTCCGAATCCCTTTGTTTGAATCCGGCTCGCGGCGATCCCTTTGCCCGTCAAGTACTCCCTGACCGCATCGGCCCGCCGTTGAGACAATTTCATGTTCGAAACGCGGCTTCCCATGGCGTCGGTGTACCCGCGCACTTCGATGGTCATTTCGGGGAAGTCCATCAGCGTCTGATAAACCTTGTCGAGTATCAATTTGGCGCCCGGAACGAGCAATGCACTTCCCGTCAGGAAATTCACGCCTTCAAGGACAATCGGAGCTTCTTTTTTGATGATGACTTCAGGCTTCTTTTCAGGCTGGACAACCGGCTTGGGTTCCTTGATCTCCGGTTGAACAATCGGCTCGGGCTTCTTTTCGGGAGGAATGACCACTGCCGGTTTCGTCTCCGGCTGAACAAATACCTCCTGTTTCTTTTCACGACAGCCGAAGTTGATGCTGATGCCGAGCCTGGATTCGATGTTGCCCGTCTGGGCGTCCCCGTATCCGGCCATGTCCAGATCTTGATCGAAAATGGGCTGGTAATGAATGCTCCAATTCAGGTTGACTTTTTTCGACAGGAACCATTCGATGCCCCCTCCGATGTCAGCGAGGGCATTTTTCTGACTTCCATGCACCGATTCTCCGTCTTTCTTCAGGTTCCAGAACAACATTCCCGCCCCCGCGGCGAGGTATGGATTCAGTCTGGATTTCGGGCGAAGGTTGAGCTGCAAATCGGCCAGGATGGGAATTAAAATTGTCTTAAAGGGGGAGTTGGGTTGTTTGGTGTAATATTTTGAGAGACCGCTTTCATCGGGAGATTCCATTGGATACGTCACTCCATACCCGCCGTTCAGGGAAATGGTCAGAGGGGGTATTATCGTATAATCCAGTTTCAAGCCGAACAGGGGTGAAATGACGTCCCAATCATTATGGGGATCGCCCACCAGTTTTTTCGCGCTTCCGTAAACACCGATGCTGCCTTTCACATCGCTGTGCTGGGCCATGACCGGGATCAGGGCCATTAACGCCATGACCGCTACGGGACTCAGGTGTTTCTTATTCATAAAGCCTCCTCAATCGGATGGTGTCCGTTATTTCTTTAACTGATACGTCCGTGTTATCCAATAACGCATGCTGTGTGCGTGGTCAACCACCAACCACTTGAGAAAATAGCAAAAATATATTAAATAGTCAATGCGATTATTTATTAAAATAGCCCCTGTTTAAATTTCAAAGAACAGTTTATTCTTTTGTTCCTATACCCATCCTCTGAGCTTGCACGCTTCGGCCACACGGGCGACTGCCACCACGGTGGCGGCGAGCCTCGGATGCACCTTCTTTTCCCGGATCGCCTCCTGCACGGTGTGGTAGGCCCTGGTGAGCTTGGCGTCGAGCCGTTGATGAACGGTTTCCTCGTCCCAGAAGAACGAGTAGCTGTCCTGCACCATCTCGAAATATGACACGGTCACGCCGCCGGCGCTGGCGACGATGTCCGGGATGACATGGATGCCCTTTTTATAGAGGATCAAATCCGCCTCCGGCGACGTCGGGCCGTTGGCGAGTTCGCAGACGATTTTGGCCTTGATGCGGTTCGCGTTCAGTTCCGTGATCGCGTTTTCCATGGCGGCCGGGTAGAGAATGTCGACGTCCATCTCGAGAATCGAATCGCGCGGTACGGATTTGGCGCCGGGGAATCCGGCGATCGATCCCGTCTTCAGCTTGTGCTGGACCAGCCCGGTCACGTCGAAGCCGACGGGATTGACCAGCCCGCCGCGCGAGTCGCACACGCCGATTAGTATACCGCCCCCGAGAATCTCCTGGTGGAGCAGCGCCGCCCGCTGGCCCGCGTTGCCGAATCCCTGGATCGCGTATGTGCCCGTCGGGTCCACTCCGTGAAGCCTGCAGGCTTCGCGGACCGTGCTGACGCCGCCGCGGGCCGTGGCGTCACGGCGTCCCTCTGTGCCCCCGATCTGCATGGGTTTGTCGGTCATCACGCCGGGTTCGTGGCGCTGCATGATGGTTTCGAATTCGTCCATCATCCAGGCCATGATCTGCGGATTGGTATACATGTCCGGCGCGGGTACGTCCTTGTCGTGCCCGAGGGTCGGCGCGGCCGCCCGCACGTAGGCGCGCGACAGCCGCTCCAATTCTCCTTCCGACATGTTTTTGGGATCACACACCACTCCGCCCTTGCCGCCGCCTAGCGGAAGATCCGTCACGGCGGTCTTGCACGTCATCCAGCAGGCGAGCGCGCGGATCGTGTCAACGGTTTCGTCCGGATGGAACCGGATGCCGCCCTTCGCGGGTCCCCTCGCGAAGTTGTACTGGATGCGGTATCCGTGAAACACGCGCGTGGATCCGTCGTCCATTTTCACCGGAAGCGTGAACTTGAATTCCCGCTGGGGCCAGGTCAGGAGTTCCACCGTGGCCTCGTCGAGCTTCAGGATGCGGGCCGCCTCCAAAATCTGTTTCTGGGCAACCTGGAATGAATTGTACGATTCCATGAAATGGACTTCCTTTCCGCTTACGCTTGAGTTTCGTTCTCGTCCCCGTGCGGCGACAGCCTGTCCTCGAAGGCGTCCAGGATGATCCGGTACCAGCAGCCCTTGCACATGAGCGCCCGGTCGACGCTCAACAGCACGTGCTCCCAGGGACTGAGCTTTCGCCCGCAATGCGGGCAGGTGTCGGGGACTTTCTCGCGTTCCTGCACGTCAGCTCTCCGGTTTAATAATGATGCCCTTGTTCTGGTGTCCGCTCATCATCACGACCACGGGATGGTCGAACCGCAGATGACGCGTGTATTCCATCTTCTCGACCACAGGCCGCGACAGCAGCCAATCCCAATCGATGAAGCTACGGGTGTCGCTCGACTGCACCGTGTAATAGCCGACGAGAAAGGAGTTCAGGTTCTGGAAAAAATGGGATCCCTGCGACGGCATGACGGTGAAGTCCTTGAATCCCGCCTCGACGATGGCCCTCGCCCCCGATATCATGTCCCAGCTCACGGGAATGCCGAGCCACGGATCCATGCTGCCCCAGCGCCCTACTCCGAACAGGACGTATCTTCGATTTTCAGCGATCAGTTTCGAATTGAATTTCCCGATTTCCGCCGCAACCTGGCGACTTTTGCCTCGGTCGTATTTGTTCCGGTCCACGAGGACGATGTCGTGAATGTCCTTGATGACGCCGTTGCCGAGCACCTGGCCGCTCTGGCAGACGAGCTTGTCCTTCTCGAAATCGTCGAGATTCAGCACCTCGAGTTCGCGGTTCAGGACCATGGGCCGCATCTGGAGCAGGCTGAATTCCTTCGGCTGGCCGGGTGGCACGGCAAGGTTCACGGCAAACTCGATTTCGACCGGCGTGCCCATGCTCCATCCGCCCATGTCCAGAAGGAGTTCCAGGATGTCCGTAAGCGGGAACGCCCTGCTTTTGAGGATGGGGGCGAAGGTGACGATCCTCGGACCCGGCCGGGATACGCCGTCGTAAACGGCGTCGTTTTCGCGGGAATAGGTGGAAGCAACCCAGTTGAGCGTTCCGTCCGCCTCCGCTTCCGAGAGCGAGTAGGACTTGACAAAGTAATCCTCGATTTCGCTGTCCCGTCCGCCAGTTCCCCCGATATCCAGGGCGAAGAAATCGTTCTGGAAAGTCCGCATCAACGCCTTGTTCGACAGGTTCATCTCCATGTGCTCGGGATATTTCGGGCAAAAACGCACTGCGGCGCCGCCTTCCACCACCATCTTGCCAAGGCCCAGCGCCACGGCCGCGATGCCGTCCGAGTACTTCTGCGGCGCGATGGGGTAAAAATTGTACGAACGGGCCACGCCGGAAAACGTCGGATAGAACCGGCCGTCGTGGCGGGCGCCGATCATCTTCTGGACGATGACGGCCATCTTCTCGTCCTCGAGTCGGAAGCTGGTCGCCCGTATGTATTCCTTGGCGGACTGGAAGAAGGTGGACGCGAACACGCGCTTGATGGCCTTGACCAGCTCAGAAAGCCGCTCGATCGGATCAGGATGCGTGTTGGGCATCATGTAGGTCTTATAAACGCCGGCAAACGGATGGTTGTGCGAGTCCTCGAGCACGCTGGACGAGCGCACGGCGAGCGGAGCGTCCGTCAGTTCCAGAAACGCGGTCAGGTCGCCGAGAATCTCCTCGGGAAAGCTTTTCGCGCGGATGAAGCGGTTCATGATTTCGTCATCGTCGGTCGAGTGGATCGCGAAATCCCGCAGGTCGTTGTCACGCAGGAACTGGTCGAAGATGTCGGTGCCGATGAGGAGGGCGGGCGGGATGTAGATTTTCACGTTCTCGAACCGGTTCTGCACCGTGTAGTTGTTGATGAGGATGTTGACGAAACTCAGGCCGCGCGCCTTGCCGCCGAGCGCTCCGCCCCCGATTTTAGAGAGGCTGGAGTAGGGGTCGAACGAATCCTTTCCGAACGCCGTGATGATGCCGCGCTGCCGAAGTTTCCGGTATTCGCGGAGCGACGCGATGAGATCGTCCCGAAGTTCGGAGATGGACGGGAAATCGGTCACCTTTCTCGGCCGCAGCTTGTGGGCGAGCCAGAATTCGGTGCGGGCCTTGAGCCAGTGGGAGAAGTGGTTGCGTTCGGCGTGGTATTTCACGCTGCTTTCTGGAACCCTGCTGATCGTTTTTTCGAGCGAAAGCAGGTCCTGGGCGCGGCCCACTTCGCGGCCGTCCGGAGTCCGGAACACGAATTCCCCGAAGCTCAGGTGCTCGATCATGAACTGGCGGAGCTCACCGATCAGGTTCGGTGAATTCTTCCATAGAAAAAGGGCGCCGGCCTCGCGCGATTTCTGCTCGGAATCCGGAAGGCTTGAATGCAGCAGCACGGGGATGTCGGAATGCAGTCGTCTCACCGCTTTAGCAAATTCCAGGCCGGCCTCGGGATCCGGTTTTCCGATTCGCGGGAAGTCGATGTCGGAAATCACGCCCAGGACGGTGTCCTGATACTTCGCGAAATACGCCCAGGCCTCTTCGTAGGTTTTGCAGAAGAGGATTTTGGGTCGCGCCCGCTGGCGGAGCTGACGGTGTGACAGGTTGATCCCCTCCGAGATCAGGCGTCGCGACTGGTTCATGACCTCGATGTAGATCAACGGCAGAAACGATGAATAATACCGGACGTCGTTCTCGATGATGATGATGGACTGAACGCCGACGATGTGCGTGTCGTGGTCCACGTTCATCCGATCCTCGAGCGATTTGATGATCGCGATGAAGAGCTGGAAATCGCCCTGCCAGATGAAGATTTCGTCGAAGGCGTCGGCTTCCTTGTACACCAGCAGGTCCGACAGCTCGCGGTTGTCGAACGCGAGGAGCACGATCGGGATGTTGATGCCCTCCTCGCGCAGGGCCCTGGCGAACACGGCGGGCCGCATGTCCTCGATGTGGAGCGTGGTGATGACGAGGTCGAAACGTTTCTCCTCCCGGATCAGGGTGAGGGCCTCCTTGCCGGTTGCCACGCGCGTGAGTTCCGGAGAATGGCTGAGGTTCAGCCCCTGGTACTTGCTGCGGAGAAGCTCGTAAAGCCGCCCGTCCTCCTCGAACACATAGAGGTCGTAGAGGCTCGAGACGAGCAGGATGTCCCGGATGCGCATCCGCATGAGGTTCTGGAATCCCTGGAACCGGGTGCCGTACCCGTGCTCGACCCAGAGCGGGTCCGCGTGCGGGAGGGATTTGTTGAAGGCGTGGGGCATGGATGGTCCGTCTCAAATTTTTGTGATGCTTGAATCGTACTCATTTTTTTGATTAAATGCCAGAAAAAAATCGACGGAATATTCCGTGAACAGACAATGTGGGAATATGGCGGTGTTCATCCGCGGTACGGAGTAACGTAAAAATCCTTGCTTTTTTAATTCGTCGGGATTAAATTGTACTTGCAATTGTACGCACGAATGAAAAAGGAGAACAAATGCGTTTTGTGAATATCCGTGAATTAAGCAAGTCGCCGTCCAGGTACGTGCGATTTGCCAGCGAGGATGACGATGTCGTGATCACCAGAAACGGACATCCCTATGCCGTGATTTCAAGGATGGGCGATGAGGACATGGAAGATTTTATCCTTGCGAAGCATTTCCATCTGGAAAAGGATTTTGTCAAGGCCGGAAAAGAGCATGAATCCGGAAAGACGCGAAATGTCCGTGATTTGCTGGCTGTGATGAACCATGAAGGCTTGAATGCGGTTTAAGGTCGAATTCACGACGAGGGCCGTGAAAGATCTGAAGTCGTTGTCCCTGGACGCCCAGAAGACTGTTTTGAAGGAATCCATACATCTTGAAACCGATCCGTTTGCATTTAAAAACAAGAAAAAACGCGTTCAAGGAATCAAGTTTCCCTGTTACAGGCTCCGAGTGGATTATGGTTCGAACTCCTATAGGATTTTTTATGGTATTGACGGCGACGCGGTCTATATTTTAAGGATTGTTTTAAAGAAAGATGCCGATAAGATCATAAAACGTATTCATGATGTTCATTTCCCGCCGATAACGTCCAAATAAAAGTAACTTATATTACTGGATTTTAGCAAATTTCTAATTTCTTGTCACCCTGAACTTGTTTCAGGGTCCCATTAAGGATAAGAGGAGATGCTGAAACAAGTTCAGCATGACAATACTTCTTGAAATTTGCCAAAATCCAGTAATATTATTTTGATTCCAGCATCGTGTCCCGCTCCAGCCCGGCGAGATAGGCGAGGGCTTCATCCGAGTTCCTTCCACACATTTCCTCATTGGGCCGCAGACGGACGCAAACTGCCGGGCGGTCCGCACGACCGAAAATCCTGCACAGATTGTCCACTGTCAGCTGTATGCAGCGAACGCCCGCGGGTTTGCCTTCCGGCATTCCGGGGATGGGAGAGGTTATCGAGAGGCCGATGCAGCAGGCCCCGCAGCCCGGGCGGCAGGTCATGGAATCATTATCATAAATGCCTGTATATTCAAAAACAGCAATCTAATTGCATAACGGGTTGCAGCAAGCCGATCATATTGAACTCAGTATCATGGATGTACGCAAGCCGGCCTATACCGGGTATCGTGTCGGCCGGCATATCGATTCTACCGCCGTTGATGCCGATCTTCGCCGGTCCTTCAAGCGCTTCACCGCCGGGATATACAAGAGTGTAGTTCATTTCTTTCATAAAGTTGAATGCCCATCCCAGCACTTCAGAATAAAATTTCTTTGCCCGCTCCGGATCAAAGACATAAATTTCAAAATGCACGACGTTGTTGGCCATGTCTTCCTCCTTTTGTCCCGCAGAGGCAGAGCCTCTGCGGGACGGTAAGAAATCAACGTTCAAACATGCCTATCCGGGTACCGCGAACCGGAATTTCTTACCCATGCGAAATACCAGCGTCCGCTCCTTTGACAAAATATCGGTGGCACGTTCACCGTCGATATGAAAGTTGCATCCGCATGCCGGCAACTCGATACGGACCTCGTCTGTTCTGCGCTGGTCGAGGATTTTTCGGGAAATTGCGGTTGCAGTGGGAACTATTTTCGTTGCGAACAAGACAGCAAGATGGGCAAAATTCCTGATAACGGTTATCTCAAATAAACCGTCATTTATCGATCCATCGACATACACCCTTGCCCCTCCGTAGAACATACTATTTGTAACTTGGACAGTGAAGGCGCCTTTATTGATCGGTATTTCTTCAAGTTGTTCCGTATCCATTCTCTTATATAGAATGCGATACCCGTCGAACGACCGGCGGCGACACATGAAGAACACCGCTGCGAGAAAGTAGAAGATCTCGGGGACGAGGGGAACGTGAAGGACCCAACGGCCAAAGGCCGTTTTCCGGAAACGATGGTAAAAACAGGCTACATCCGCGTCCAATCCGAAGGCGAATGTACTTAGAAAAGTTATCGTTCCATTGAGTTCCATCGTATCCAGTCGCACTTCACGCAAATCGCTATTTACTATCTTTCGCAGGAGACGCGGCAGGCGCCAGAAAATGTTCCAGAAAGAAAGCGGAGGGTAAAATTGCCTCGAAAAATCATTCCCCAATCCCAAAGGAACGACTGTAAAGAGCGTAGGGCGGTCATTGTAGGCTATCGATGTCTGCGCCATTAGGCGAGCGGTCGAGTCCCCACCAATGAATATAACTATATCCCCGTCATGGCTACTGCCATCGATTTCTGCTTGAAAGCCGAAGGGTTTAGTCTCGTTGAACTTCCAGCAACCATTTCCAGTCTGTTTGGCGCTCCTTTTTACAATCCAACTCGCGACCCGCCCCATTTGACCCCTGCTGAAGGGATTCACGACAATTTCTATTTTTTTCGCCATGTTTTCCCTTGCTAATGCTATTTGAAATAGACATTCAAGATATCTTTTGTCCCGCAGAGGCTCGGCCTCTGCGGGACGATGTCTCCCCGAATTGAGACGGTGCGATCGCGGGGGGACCCGGTGCAACCGACGATCTATTTGCCCTTTGCCGGGCTGACCCTAAACGAGAGGTCAAAAGAAAATGAAATATAGGAGAGTTTCACGGGTTTTGCAGTCGCGATCTGCCCTTCAATCACGTTATCATCCAGCCGCGTGATCGACAACTTGACTCTTCCCTCTTCTACCCTTCCGAGACCTACCTGAGTCGCATCTCCCGGGGAACTGAGCATGCCATATGTATTGGTGAGCTTCTTGTCTTTCTGCGAAACGCTGAAGGCCACGGCATAAATGCCCTTCTGCTTCACCAGTTTCTCGGGAATGAACGGAATGGCATTTGCGGGAAGCGGCTTGTTCGAAAGGACAATTATCGGTTCGGCGGGGTCGGTGCGGTCGACGTAGGCAAAGGCCAGAGCGGTCTTCTTCCCGTCTACAATGAGAGTTCCGGACACCGGACTCTCGGCAGAAATCGCGATCCCGTTTACTCCTGCAAGGACAACGATGACTGCCATTATGAATGTTGCTACAGAGGCGTGACTTTTCGCACGGCTCACGGGTGCAGTCCTTTCCGGCGGTTCCTTGATGTGCATCTTCATTTCTCCTTGTCATTGTTTCTCTGATCGCCCTGAACTTATAGTTATTTTATTACATAACGGGTTGCAGCAAGCCAATCATATTGGACTCAGTATCACGGATGTACGCAAGACGGAGTCGATATCGTCGACGGCCACCTTGCAAACAAAGGCGTTTGGGGCGGCCTTGTTCTTTTTCGGCGCCGGATCCGAACGCAGAACCATGCCGCCGTTGATGCCGACCTTCGCCGGCCCATCAAGAACCTCACCGCCGGGATACACAAGAGTATAATTCATTTCTTTTATATAGCTGAATGCCCGTCCCAGCACTTCAGCATAAAAATTTCTTTGCCCGTTCCGGATCATCGACATAGATTTCAAAATGCACGACGTTGTTTGCCATGTTTTCCTCCTGCTGTTCCGAACATGCTTAGCCTCAGCGGCTCCCTTTTCTGATCGCCCTGGACTTCATAGCCCTGGGCGTTTATAGGGTGCTTCCGACTCCTAGCGAGCTGCGAAGCCCGCGATTACCTTTACCCCGGGTTATGAAACCCGGGGCGATCAGGAGGGCCGGCATTATAGCAGAAAGGATTACTGAAATTCTGAATTTTATTTTTTCCTCCATGCTATTGTGCCTGACAACCTGCCCTCACGAGCGGACCCCAATAGTTTTCGACTTACTCAGGCCTCAAGTAACAATCGCCGGCAGGGTTTCATTCACGTATGCGCGGATTAAGCCTTCAATTACCTTATGATTATAAGTTTTTTCGTGCCAGCATAATCCATTATTTGAATCCGGCAGTAATATATCCCTGAAGGAAACCCGGAGGCGTTCCAGATGTACCGGTGTCTTCCAGAAGTCAATTCGCCCTGAATGATTGTTTCCGTCTTCCGGCCGAGAAGGTCATAAACCGAAAGGTTTACTTCCGCCCGTTTTGGCATGGAGAACTCAATGATCGTTGAGGAATTAAACGGGTTCGGGTGATTCTGGTACAGAGCATATCCTCCCGGCAGCGGATTCTTCATCCTCTCAACCGCGGTGACCATTTCCGATAAAGGCCTCCTCCACACGCCTCCGCCATAAGTTCCGGCAAAAAGCCGGGTGCCCAAGACGACAAGAGCCTTTACGTCAGTTTTGATCAGGCCGGAGTCGGCTTCGGTCCAACTGCCGCCGTTGTTACAGGAAAGAAAAATACCGCCATTGGTTCCGGCAAAAATACTCGTTCCCGAAAAAGCGAGAGCACGGACCTTGGTAGCAGTCAGGCCGGAATTGACCGCGATCCAGTCGTCGCCGTAATGTGTGGAAAGAAAGATACCGCCCGAAGTTCCGGCAAAGAGATTCGTTCCGGATATGGCAAGCGCATTGACATTGGTATTGGTCAAGCCGGAATTGGCCGCTGTCCAGCTGTCGCCGTTGTTGGTGGATAGAAAGACGCCGCCGCCGTAAGTTCCGGCAAAGAGATTTGTCCCGGATACGGCAAGGGCATAAACGATCATATTAGCCAAGCCGGAATTAACCGGCTTCCAGCTATCGCCGTTGTTGCTGGAGAGAAAGACACCGCCAGAAGTTCCGGCAAAGAGGTTCGTTCCGGATACGGCAAGCGCATTGACATTGGCATTGGTCAAGCCGGAATTGGCCGCTGTCCAGCTGTCGCCGTTGTTGGTGGATAGAAAGACGCCGCCGCCAGTAGTTCCGGCAAAGAGACGGGTGTCCGAAACGGCAAGGGCCTGGATATAATTATTGGTCAAGCCGGAATTGATCGACTTCCAGTTGTCGCCGTTATTGCCGGAAAAAAACGCTCCCTCATAGGTTCCCGCAAAGAGGTCAGCGCCCGAGACTGCAAAGGACTGGACTGCCGTACAGGTCAAACCGGATTTGACCGGAGTCCAGCTGTCGCCGGTATTGGCGGAAAGAAAAACGCCGTCCGCGGTTCCAGCAAAGAGATTCGCGTTCGAGAAGATGAGGGCACTGACCGTATTTACGGTCAAGCCGGAATTGACGGACTTCCAGCTGTCGCCGTTGTCGGTGGAAAGAAAGATGCCGCCGCCGGAAGTTCCGGCAAAGAGATTCATTCCGGATACGGCAAGGGCATAGACGATCATTTTGCCCATGCCGGAACTGACCGGCTTCCAGCTGCCGCCGTTGTTGACGGAAATAAAGACGCCGCTCGAAGATCCGGCAAAGAGGTTGTCGCCCGAGAATGCGAGGGCTCTGACGTATTGATCGGTAAGGCCCGAGTTGACGGCCGTCCAGCTGTCGCCGTTGTTGGTGGAAAGAAAAACGCCGCCGGCCGTTCCGGCAAAAAGACGGGTGCCTGAGGCAGCGAGGGCCCAGACCTGTGTATTGGTTAAGCCGGAATTGACCGGCTTCCAGATATCACCGTTGTCGGTGGAGAGAAAGACGCCGCCGCCGTTTGTTCCGGCAAATAGATTGGCACCCGAAACGGCAAGCTCCAAAACATAGGTTTCGGTAAGACCGGAATTGACCGCACTCCAGCTGTCGCCGTTGTTGGAGGAAAAAAAGACGCCGCCTTCCGTTCCGGCAAACAGATGGGTGCCCAGGATCGCGAGGGCCCGGACCCTGGCATTGGTCAGGCCGGAATTGACCGCAGTCCAGCCGGCGCCGTTGTTGGTGGAGCGAAAGACGCCGCCGCCATGACTTCCGGAAAAAAGATTGCTGCCCGAGGCAGCCAAACAATGGATAGTGCCTCCATAGGGCCCGTTTGTCTGTACCCACTGCCCGTCGAGCCCGGTTGAACCCGCCAGAAGAAGGGCCAGCGGCACGCAGAACCGATGAGAAAGGCGCATGGGGTCATCCCCTTTCAGGATATTGTACCATACGGTTACAAAAAGCGATATCGCCTGTGGTATCTTTCAGCATGCTGAACCATGAATTTAAACGTCTTGCCCATAGCCTCGAATGTTCCAGAGATCTGTGTGGATATAATAATGTACGGTCGAGGGGTGAATAAGTGCTCTTCTGATGATTCTACCTCAAATTAACGAGAACCGTTCATTTGTTTGCTTTTTTATTTGACCCGGCGCAGGACACATCTAACGGCAAACATGCGCTGACAACGTTATTTCACTGTTTGCTCAGTCCACCAGCGGCCATAATCAAGCAGGGTTTCGTCCGCCCCATGTTGGTGTTGAACTAAGCCAGTTTATTCGATTTTATATTCCATTCTATATGCTTTTATTGGGTTTTTACTGCTTTCATTTACTCGTTCAAATTCTTCAATAACCCTAAAACCAATTGATTTATAACAATTGATTGCTTGTTGATTGTTTTGTCTTACATTTAAATATATCATATTTAATCTAAATTTATTTATTGCTTCTTTAATAACTAATTTTGTTGCTTGTTTTCCTATCCCTTTCCCTAAATAATCTGCAACGCCAATCATAATACCTAAATCATATTGTTTTTTATCATTATTATATTCAACCCAGACAGAACCGATTTCAGTTTCATCGGCAATGATTATATACATTATCCAGTCATTTTTGTTTCCCCTGAATTCTCCAGGTAAATATCTGGACATATTTTCTTGACATTGTTCGCTTCTCCACCATGATTCGACTTTAATCAAATCAGATTCATTGAATTCACGTAAATATATTTTCATTTTATTTATATCGCATAACGGCGCGCATATGCGGCTGACGGCGTTACTCTACGGCTTGTAGAGCGCAACAGCGGCCATAGCCAAGTAGGGTTCAGTCCGCATCATGCGCTTGTTAGCCCATAATTATTTATTTTGTGATTCTTGATATAATTCATTTAACCAAACGAGTAAAACATCCTTAGGTTTCAATTCTAATCTAAATGGAATAAAAGGCTTTATAAATTCATCTTGATTAATACGAGGTGCAAAAACAGAAGTTGTCGTTATTATTCCTTTAGAAACATTAGCAGCCCCAGTAATAACACCTATCATTGAACGTACTTCATCAGCTGTAACGACATGACCAGGCTTATATGCCTTAACTTGATCAAAAATTCTTATTGACCCAATTCCTTTTTTAGTAGCTACTACATCACGACCTTTATCACCGCTTCTCGGTGTAAGAATAACTTCATCGAAACCTGCTTGTCTGTATGCACCAGCAATAATTTCTTCCCATGTTCGAGAATCAAATTGATAAATACCATTTGGGTTTTTACGAATTTCATTTAATATGCTGAACCAAGGAAATGCGACCGATTTGATTAGTGCGCCTTCATTTTTAATATTATCATAAATTAAAAGTGCCTTTATAGTAATGTTTGGCATATTCCGATTGCGATGAGCTCTTGAATCAAGTAAAGTCAATAATGACATATAAACTATCCTCTTAATATTGGCATAACCTAGTATTATACCTGAATCCG
>Ga0315274_10007926_pt1 | contig 15346 bp, 11 predicted proteins | sample YL17G02_20_MG_FD_203700 | JGI IMG/M metagenome (GOLD analysis project Ga0315274, IMG submission 203700) | Sediment microbial communities from Yellowstone Lake, YNP, Wyoming, USA - YL17G02_20 | ecosystem: Environmental > Aquatic > Freshwater > Lake > Sediment | place: USA: Wyoming | collected... | reverse complement strand
AGCCGCGCGCGTGGAGATGTCTCCCGAAGTCCAAACTATTAATTGGCTTTCGCGCGCGCAATTGAAACCAGACAGAGGAAAGAAGGCCACCTAGGGCCCGCATCAACGTGAAACCTCCCAAGGTCCTGGATGTGTCAGCAGTTTGCGGCTTCAAGATTGGGTGGTTTCTTTTCTTATTGATTTCCTTCCGTTCTCAACAAGTAATCTGCAAGCACGGAGAAGGTCAGGTAGCGGAAATGACCCTCATCTGAAAGGTTTATCACAAAGCTTTTGATCTCATCGACTTTCACATGCGGAAACTCTCTTAGGTATCTCATGTACTGGGTATATTCTGAATAGGTTTTGTGAAAGGCGACGCTCACGTAGTCAGCGTTGCAGCCTATTCCCCTCATCGCGGTTATCGTTGGAGACGGATTCTTTTTTTCCATTTCAGCGGCCTGTCTCCCTATGTCTTCAAAGGTCTTTTCGGATGGGGTTTCTTTCAATTTAGCGAATGTTATGGACGCCATTTGATAACCGAGTCTAGCGAAATCAGGTATGATTGTATACTCTTTGATAAATCCTTCCTTCTCTATTTTGTTCCTGGTTCTCGTGACAGTGGGTTGAGAAACGTGCAACTGCTTTGCGAGTTGTCTATCGCTTCTGCGACTGTTCTTGATCAATTCAGCGATAAGCTTCAGCTCAACATCTTTCAAAACAGATTCCCAATAAGCTCTGAGGCAATTGCATATTTAAAACCTAGCGCGCGCGGCGGTGAGGGCCTGAAACTGCTGCTTCGTGCAACTGAAACTGGGCAGAGAAAAGAAGGCCGCCTGGGACCGCATTAATGCGAAACCCCCTGAGGCTCTGGATGTGTCCGCAGTTTACGGCCTTGGAATCGCATTATTTGCCCTGCAGGGGCCGGGGAGGGGTCCGCGTGGGGCGCGCTTGTGGGGGCAAAGTTTTGTCCAACCACCACCAACTAAAACGACGACCGATGAGGAAGGGTTATAGCTGAACCGAAAGAACTAATCAGAATTGAAAAGACATAAAGAAGTCAGATAAGGATGGTAGAATATGTTAAGGGAAGCGAAATTGACACGTGGCATTGGTGTAAGAATTGCACACAATACCCCATTTATATCGACCAAAGACGCTCTGATAGACCGCATTCTAACCTCTGTAACCAATGCAAAGCAAAAGAAGACAACAAAGATTGCACAACATAAAGACCTAACCTCCCGCAATCGCTTAGAAGACTAGGTTTTTCTGAGGCGCACGCGCTAGAAAGACAAGCATAATAAACACCTATCAACTTTACGTCTAATCGTAATTTCCATGAAGACAAAATTCACCTACGTTGGAATAAGAGTCACAAACCCCCAAAAATCCGTCGACTTCTACACTAAACTCCTCAGCATGAAAATCATAAACCGAAGCAAAATCGAACAAACCAAAGGCGAAACCATCGCCCTTCAACCGGAAGACGGCGGCTTTGTCCTAGAACTAAACTACTACGAGCAGGACAGCCCCTACAACACCAAGTACGTTGTAGGCGAAGGACTGGACCACCTTGCCTTCAAAGTCGAAAACCTCGACAAAGCCCTCGAAGAAACCAGCAAAGCTGGACACCCGCCAGTACTACAAATGAAATCTCCAGAAGGAAAATGGGCTTACATAGAAGACCCAGACGGAAACTGGATCGAGCTCTTCTAAAATGACACAAATGACCTAGCGCGTGCGCATAGCCAATAGTCCGAAAAACCGCCTCAGCCTTTTCCTTAGAGGGCAATAAATAGCTTGTATGCGCATGATATCATATGGTAACACATGAAATGGCTAGGAGCAAAGTGCCGGCCTGGCTCTACATCAGCATGGAAGTCCTGGAGACCGCGAGGAGATCGGGCCTGAACCTGTCGAGGGTCTCCGAGAACGCGCTGGTCGAGGCCATAAGGAAGCTGGGTGGGCCTGAAGCCGGAAAGGAGGCTGCAGGAAGCCCCGGGCTTTTGGTGCGGGGGGTGGGATTCGGACCCACGAACCCCTGCGCGATAGCCGCCTCAGGGCGGGACGGCGTCACTCGTTCATTGCATGATGGCGAGGTCGACTGGGACAAGTTCAGGGCCTGGGCGTACAAGGAGTACCGGCCCTTCACCGCTCGCGACAGGTATTTCCACGCCAAGAAGTACGCCCGCTGCCTGGCCAGCGGCGACCTGTCCGAGCTGGCGATGCTCAACGACTGCCAGAGGGTGCACGCGCTGAAGGCGCTGACCAGCCTGTCCAAGTTTCTGGGGGTCTGCGAGGACTGGAAGGGGCTTGTGAAGAACTACGGGCTGAAGTGCAGCGATCGAAGCGCGGACGAGCTCATCATCGACAGGCTGACGAAGGTGGTTAACGCAGACGACGTCTATCAATGGATAAGACAGGTCAAGGAGCATTTTCCGCATCTGAGCGACTTCATGGACTTTCTTGCCGTTACTGGCCTGAGGCTGAACGAGGCGGTCGAGAGCCACAACCTGATAATCGAACTGGAAGCGCAGGGAAAGCTGGACGCTTACTACAAGAAGGAGAGGCAGGCCTTGGAGCACTTCAGGTTCAAGGAGACCTTCATACGCGGAAGCAAGAAGGTGTTCATAAGCTTCGTCCCAGCAGAGCTGGTGGACAGGATGAGCAGGGGGCAAAGGCTGGATTACTGCAGGTTCCAGAAGCCCGTCGCGAGGAAACTAGGTGGTGTTAGGTTCGCGGACGTGAGAGAACTGCACGGCAGCCTAATGACGAAGTGGCTCAGGGAGAGCGAGATAGACTTCCTGCACGGAAGGGTAAGCTCGAGCGTGTTCATGAGGAACTACTTCAACCCCGCGTGGATAGGCGACCTGAAGGAAAGGGCGGCCAAGGGCGCCGAGAAAATCATGGAGAGAACACTGGCGCGCGCCCATGGGTAGTGCTCTCCGACGTGGCCTGCAAGAATCACTGCGTAGAAGACGTCGATTGTCTGGTCATCGTTTAGGTCTGCGTTGGGATTCCATTTTGGAGAGCTAAACATTTGTTTGGAAGGAACAGGGTCTGAACCGTTGGCTGCTGATGAAAAGGTGGGGTCAGGGTTCTTTTTCGTTGAAGTGGTTGCTGAGTATTATCGCGTCCAAGATGTTTACGGATCCGTCGCCGTTTATGTCTGCGTTGGGGCTCCAAGCGGGTTCGCCTGGTTTGCTGTTGAAAGCGTTGCTCAAAAGTATGGCGTCCAAGATGTCAACATCGAAGTCACCGTCAACGTCACCCGGGATCTGAACTGTGACTATTGCCGTTTCCGATTGCTGGAACGTTCCATAATAGCCCGCAGAGAAAGGATACCTGACCATCAATTGAACTGTATGATTTCCGGATTTTCGAGATGTAAAAGCCAACGTGGAGGATGCGTTCCAGACTTCTCTCCCATCCACGTACCATAGGTGCTCATATGGCGGCTTGCCACCTGACACGGATGAGTTGAAGGTTATAGAGCCGCCGAACTTGACTCTTGCCGTCATTGGGCTTATTGACACATTGATGCGCGAGAGAACACATAAAGAAACTGTCAGATTATGATCTCTATCCATCGTCAGTGTAACAAAACTGTTGGAGCTCATGTTTGCGCCGTCCAGTTCCCAGTGATCAACATAGGTCGGATTCGAGAGACGAGTATCAACTCGTATCGTTGAATCTGCCACATAGAAATATGCCCCAGGCCGTGGATATGTCGTATCGTAGAAGCCTTGGATTGGTTGCTCGCCGATGATTCCACCAACTACTAGCGTCACAACTTGCGGTGGGGGGTTTTCAGTCCAAGGAGTCATAAGCGGGTACTGATCTGTATTGTTGACGTCAAAACTATATGGTGTGTCTCCTATGCCATCTTCATTGTCGTCTGTGCCATTATAGCTACTCCAATAGTTACCGCCTGAAGGATAGCCATCATCCCAAGCACTCGAAGACGAGTTCCCACAGTTCCAGAATTCCTGATTGTTGCTTATGAAGTTGTTGTGGAATATCTGGTTGCCAACACTTTCATACATAAACATTCCATAGTTATCCCATTGAAAAACGTTGTTTTTGCTTATAGTGCAGTTTGAAGCAAAAAACGTATACATACCGAAATGTGAGGTTCCGTAGATGTTTTCAGTAGGCCTTCCATTCGCGATTATGTTGTTTGAAAATATCGTGTGGTTTGACCCGCTGACAACTATTCCTGGCCCCAGACCCGACATTATGTTGTTTGATTCTACGAGACAGTTTGAACCGCTAATGTATACGCCATTTTTTTGGTTGCTTATTATGGTGTTATGGCTCACGACGCTATCGCTGCCGACCTCAATCCCTGTATCGAAGTTGTTTGCTATGTAGTTGAAGCTTACAGTGTTGTTGTATCCCCACAGTACTATTCCGTCTTTGTTCGCCGTCACGTTGTTGGAAGTTATCATGATATCCCATGATTTGTCATCTGAATAAATGCCTCCGCATAAGAAATCATAGTTGTTCCAGTTGTCTCTGATACTGTTTTGGCGTATCAGGATGCTACTTGAATTCACAAGCAGAATCCCGTAGTAATTGTTCTTCAATTCTAGGTTTTCGGCAATAATGTTCCTGCAATTCGCGAGTAACACGCAGCCTGCATCTGACGGCACGGTTCTATCACTTACATTGACCCAATAGCAGATAGGCTTGCCATCTACAGTGTTCGAGGCATCAACGTCGCTTGCGCCGCTCCAAGAATAGCTGACCACTCCTGTGCTTGGAACGAAGTTGCACCAGTTGTCAGACATGGTGTTATTCCTCAACACGTTATACGGAGAGCTGTTAAGAATCAAGCCATATCGGTTCCCTACCAAGTTGTTCGAGACTATGATGTTGTTTGGAGAATAGCTGAACTCCAAAGCATACTTCATGACGCCTGTCACATTGTTGAAGCTTACCGTATTGTTTGAGGAGGAGATAAGGTGTATGCCTCCCGCCAGTGAATCTGATACTACTCTGGTTCGGGTGATGGTGTTGTTCCAAGAGTTCTCAATATACATGCCGCCAGAGTGAGTGTGCACATAGTTTTGGCTCAGGACGCATCCGCTTGAATCATAGAGGCGAAGGCTCTCGCCGTTGTGCACAATGTAGTTATTCCTGAGGACGTTGCCATGGCCTTTCATGCTTACGCCATAAGCAGAACAGTTTTCAATGTCAAAACCCTCTATCGTCACAAAGTCAGCGATGATGTTAAGCGTGCAATATCCACGAAAGCCATCCAAGAACACGATTCCATCTGCTGCTAAAGTGAAATTGTCCGTGAGAATGTCTATCTGGCCTTCGTCATAGTAGCCTTCACTCACCAGAACTGTGTCCCCGTCACCTGAGTTGTTTAAAGCTGCCTTTATTGTGGGGTAATCTTCCGGTACCTTCAAAGTAGTTGGAAATCTGACTGCCAGATCATAGTATGCAATGTTGTTCTGTGTAAGAGTTTCACCGGGAACAGGAACCACTTCGAATTTGATCTTGTGGTTGCCCGTGTTGGTTGTGTTCCAAGAGAAGGTCACATTTGTAGAAGAGAAAGCATCCAGTTGGCTGATAGTTATAGAATCTTTTTGCACCTCATTCACGAAGAACCGTACATTTACATTTACTTCATTTTTGATCCCATAATTGGCGACCGCCACATTGAACATACAAGGCCGCTCCGGGTCGACCCTGCGCGGATACTTGCATCCTGCGATGCATACATCGTGCTGCGGCAAGTTTACTGCTTTTCTTGCATTCACTCGACCATTTCCATACATCCTGTCAAAACCCGGATAGCCTAAGTCGTCTGTCGTGTGTTCCAAGATCCATCTTATCTGGTTTGCAGTGCAATTTGGATATACGCTCCAAGCTAGAGCTGCGACACCAGAGACATGCGGACAAGCCATCGAAGTGCCACTGAAATACGCATAACTGTTGCCCAAAACAGTAGAGTAAATGTCGACGCCAGGAGCTGAGAGATCAATCCACTCGCCGAAAGTGGAAAACCACGCAAGGTTATCGCTTTGGTCGGTTGCTGAGACCGCGACAACTTCCTCGTAGGCTGCTGGATAACCCGGACTTGTGGTGCCAGTATTTCCAGCCGCGGCAACCACTAAGACGCCCTGACTGGAGGCATACTGAACAGCATCATGCATCAAGTCTGACCACTCAGAGCCCACTAAGCTCATGCTGATAATCTCAGCCCCACAATCCGTGGCATGGACAATGCCAGCAGCGACCCAAGAATCCCAACCCCCACCGTCACTCCCTAAGACCTTTTCAGCCATTATGCGTACTTGGGCAAGTCCGGCAATTCCCAAGGCATTGTTGATTTTTGCTGCAACAATCCCGGCGCAATGTGTTCCATGCCCATGGTCGTCAATGGGATCCGTGTCGTTGTTGACCCAATCATACCCAAGCGGAACATAGTTTGCAGCCAACTCCTCATGAGTGTAGTCAATCCCGGTGTCAACGATTGCCACAAGAACGCTTGAAGAGCCAATCGTCTTGTCCCATGCAGCGCTTGCTTCGATCTTCTGAGGCCCCCATTGATCGGGCCATGATGGGTCATTTGGAATGTAGGATGCCTCTACTCTTGAGTCGAGTTCTATGTTTTTCACCAATCCATTTCTCCGAAGTTCTTCGGCGAACAGTGATGTACGATCTGGTGGTAGTTTCACCGTGAGAAAATGAGAATTCCTGCCGATCGAGAGTGTGTCAGTGACATTTCCGCCCATGCCAAGAATTTCCGCTTTTAACTCTGTTGCTTGCTCATCTGAGCTGTCGGCCTCAATTATTAGTCTAGCAGATTGATCATGGCTCCAGCTAGAAAGGCTCATTTCCCAACTTCTAAGCCTAAGTGCGTCATCAGGCCTTTCATGGGCGACATCTTCTATACCCAGTGATTTAGCGCCAGATCCTGAATAATATGACAGGTCAACTAATGGTCTGGGCCACAGGTCGCCTGGGTACTTGCTAAATGCCACAAAGAATGAGGTAGACAAGAGTAGTGCCAAGATTGTCGCAAGAAAGGCAAGCCTAGAGATAATGCTCGTGCGGCTCCCCACTCCCCCCTAGAATGTAATCGATTCTGCCTACTTATAGCTTGTGAAAAGAACAGAGCATGAAGCGCGCGCCCTGACCAACAACAGCCTTAAAGGCACAACGTTTGAGACGGCTAAATCATGGATGCGTTCGCGGGCTCTCACATTCGGGTCGTAGAGAATAGGTGAAACTGTTAGCGCGCGCGCTAGACCTTTGTTCCATAAGATTTATAAGGTAACTGTGAAGACAACAATTAGTGAAGGGAGAGATAAACTTCTGGCTGGTGACTTCTGCAGAGGATGAACTGGCTTTTTCTTAGGAGGTTTCACCCTTCGAGAGCGCTTTGAAAAAGGCGCAAGGAAACAAAGCAATATGAACACGAAAGGAGAGAAAGGAGAATGAAAATATCACCCGCAGATAAGCAACCAGAAACACAGGAGTTTGACTGATCATGAGAAAGACGTGTTTCACGATTGTTTGCATTTCAATTCTGATGACTATGAGCATTCTCAGCGCATACGGTGATTACCCCCCCGCTGGTGTGGACTACTTGCCATATACAACGGCCACCATTGAGCTAAGCGTGCCTGAAATGTTCAACGAGACGCTAGTAGTGAAGGGCCCAACCACGATTGCAAGGGGGACGCCGTACGATCCCGGGGACGGTCATATCAAGATTGACACGGAGATTGTCTCCATGAGTCTGACGGGATTCATCATGGGCATAGGAGGACCAATAACAGTCGTTGAAAGCCCAACCAACGAGTCGGACGGAGAAGTACAGCAACAGATCGCTGGAATCGACTTCCCTGCAGACAGTTTCTTTGACGTGTACATTGAAATTCAAACGACGATGCCTCCTCCGCTCAATATTCTGCATACCGACGATCCAGCTCACATGAGTGCAGAGATATGGGAAATACCTCCTTGGAATACAATCTATACAGCTGCACTAGGGATGATTCCTCTTAAAGGCCAAGATGGCTCCATTATCGGCTTCATCACACACGTCATCCACGATACGGGCCCCGATCCGTATCCATGGTACTACAAACCAGCACAAACTGACTATGCTCCAAGCGGCGTTCCAGACTTCGACCAGAGGCAATGGGGAACCTACAACTGGACAGACCCATGGGGCACATGGAGTCACTGTGGCCCTGTAGCTGTTGCGAATTCGCTTTGGTGGCTTGACTCCGAATACGAGCCGAACCCAATACGACCACCGACGATCAATGACGGATTCCCGCTGGTTCAAGCATATGGCCCATGGGACGACCACGACCCACAGAACGTACCGCCACTGGTTGAGCATCTAGCCCGTCTGATGGACACTGACGGACGAAGAACAGGATTAATCCACTCAGGCACAAACGTCAACGACATGGAAGCTGGATTGGCACAATACCTCTCATGGACTGGGGTTAACCCACGAGGGGACGCAAATGGCGATGGAATCGTGGATCAAACAGACAACGCCACTGTCTGGAACGCGTTTGGCAGCTTGCCTGGTATGCCAAACTGGAATCTGGCCGCAGACTTGAATCAAGACAACATAGTGAACATAAAAGATGTGGCTATCGTTGGAGCAAATATGGGCAAGACAGGGCTATTCTATGAGCACACTGTTATGCAGCCTGACTTCCTCTTCATCGAAGGGGAAGTGGAAAGGTGCCAAGACGTGGTTCTGCGAGTTGGCTACTACATCTACGACGGACTAACCGGGGAGTGGTACAGAGAACCCGGAGGCCACTACGTGACAGTTGCAGGAGTTGACTCAAACAACACCAAACTGGCGCTAAGCGACCCTGTCCAAGACGCTTTCGAGTCAGGCCTCATCCCAGAAGGCCGAATCCCAGCTCCGCACGTGCATCTTCCGCCTGAGCCGCCCTACGTAACACATAACGACGCGCAATACGTCTCACAGGACATCTACAGCGTAGCGCAGATAAGCCCGCCGTGGCTTCCGCCGTGTCCAGGCGGGAACTGGATGCTCGTCAACTTTGCCAGCTGGAGACCCGCGCCACCGTGCTTCGCAGTGATAGAATCCGCCGTGGTGACCTCGCCGTTAGCCGAGCATGACCTCGCAGTGATCAACGTCACAACCTCGAAGCAGAGCTGTTTGCCTGCGCCGACTATAGGCCGAAACTACACTTTGCAGATCAACGTCACCGTAGAGAACCAAGGCGGATACGTGGAAAGCTTCTTCGACGTGTGGACTGAGCTCAGCCTCGGCATGCCGCCGCCAATCACGGTTGGACCCGCAACAGTTGCAAGCCTTGGGGTTGGTGAAACGGTCACGTTGACTTTCAACTGGAACACTGCAGGAGTGGCCTACGGCAACTACACAGTGACGGGCGTTGTGGAGACTGTTTCAGGCGAGACAGACACAGGTGACAACCGCCTCAACGACGTATACATATTCGTGACTTTGCCCGGAGACATCAATGGAGACAAGAAAGTTGACATACTCGACGCCATCAAACTAGCGAACGCTTTCGGTTCGAAGTCTGGAGACCCCCGCTGGAACCCGAACGCCGACATAAACTGCGACAACAAAGTAAACATCCTCGATTGCATAGTCCTAGCGAACTATTTCGGCCAAAGCTGGACCTGAAGACCTCAGCCGGACCGTACATCCATTCTTTTTCTTTCGGAACAAGCAGAAGAGGGATTGGTGGAGATGTCTCCCGCAAAACCCTCCTTTTTCTATTATCACGCATCAAAATGTGACATGAATTCCCATCCGCGGTTCATCAAAGCTTTCAGCTGCCACTTACCATACGGGCAGAAACAAGCATACAGAGGGGAAATAGAGCATTTAACATTGAGAAGCTCGCGAATTTGATCAAGATTTGTGGCTTTTTGATGCAGACAAAGGCCTATCTGTTCTGGGAAAGTGACAAAGCGAGGTCTTAAGGCCAGCGTTAGTTGAAATGGCCTGCAAGAATCACTGCGTCGAAGACGTCGATTGTCTGGTCATCGTTTAGGTCGCTGTTGGGATTCCATTTTGGAGAGCTAAGCATTCGTTTGGAAGGAACAGGGTCTGAACCGTTGGCTGCTGATGAAAACGTGGGGTCAGGGGTCTCTTTCGCCGAAGTGGTTGCTGAGTATTATCGCGTCCAAGATGTTGACTCTGTGGTCGTCGTTTATGTCGGCGTTGGGGCTCCAGGCGGGTTTGCCTGGTTTGCTGTTGAAGGCGTTGCTTAAGAGTATGGCGTCCAGTATGTTGACGTCTCCATCGCCGTTGATGTCGCCCGGAATAGAGACGAAAACCCAGCCGCCAGGCAACGTGTTGTCCGTGGTGTTTGTTTCGTCTGGATCAGGCCAAGCATAAGCCCATATGGTGTAGTTGCCCTTGGCAAAACCAGTAGTGTTCCATATGAAGGGGATAGTTGCGTTTTGACTTAGGGTCAAAGTAACTTCTTGTTTTCCGATTTCTGTGGAGTTGGCGTATTCTGTGGAGTTGGCGTAGACTGTGACGTTAAAGGTCTCTGGGAAGTCGCCTTCATTTAAAACTGTAACGTATACATGGGCTGTGTAGTTTTGTCCGATCACTGGCATCGGCAAGCAACCGTCTTTACATGTTGTAACGTTTGTGACTGCTACATCATGCACTTCGCGAGCTTTTACCCAAACGATGCCATCCGTGAAGTTATTGTCAAGCGGGTCTTCGTCGCTTGCAAGTGTTAGTGTGGCATTGGCGCTTATGGTATAGTTCGCTGGTGTAATGCCTGATGTGTTCCATGAGAAACTTATAGTCCCTAGCTTTTGGCGAAGTATGTTAATGAAACTGCTATTAAGAAAATTGCTACCGTAGTAAACGGTGACATTTATATCAGTCTCGTTGAATGTCCCCTCGTTCATCAGAGTTACGTCAATGCTTACGGTGTCGTTTTGATATACCGTGGGCGGTTTCGGAATAACGCTCAAGACAGCTACGTCGTGAACTTCGCTATGAAAAGCGTAGAGGTATCCATCCTGTGAACCCACATAGAGAGTGTCGTCAAGAATGGCGGGTGAAGATTCTACGGGTCCATTGGTTTTGTAGCTCCAAACCTCTGAACCATTTTCTGCAATACTTAGAGCGTAGACCTTACAATCCTTTGAGCCAATGAATACCTTTTCTTCAGCGATGGCTGGAGAAGACCATCCTATAGACATCGTTTTGTTCCATAGTAGTTGGGCAGTCGAAGTCGTGGCATTAAATGCATATAAATTACCGCCAGTTGAGCCAACGAAAACCATACCGTATGCAATAGCAGGCGAAGAGTCGACATCACCATAGGTTGTATAATTCCATTTCTTCTCGCCCGTTGTCGCCTTAAGAGCATACAAGTGGTCATCTTGTGAACCAATGAAGACCGTGCCGTAAGCAACCGCCGGAGAAGACCTGATTGCTCCTCCTGTTGGATAGTTCCATATTACTTCCAAGTTTGTCTCGTTCAGAGCATATACACTACCATTAAATGAGCCAACGAAAACCATACCGTATGCAATAGCAGGCGAAGACTCAATAACTCCACCCAACCCTAGACTTGCATTTAGTTTTGTACCTGTATCCTTGTCAAGGGCATAAATGCACTTATCTTGGGAGGAAACGAAAATCTTGTTTCCACTGATAGCAGGAGACGAATATATAGGATTTCCTAGACTTACCTCTGATGACCATTTAATGCTTCCGTTCGTTGCATACAAGGCATAGACATAACCCTTCTCGCACCCGACATAGACCAGCCCATCAGCATATGCAGGAGAGGAGTAAATTCGGTACCCAGATCTAGGCACTGTTTTCCATTTTATCGTCCCATTGGTATATAAAGCATAGACTTCGGAGCCTGTAGAGTTTGGAGAACTCATGAAAATCACGTCTTCGACAACAGCGGGTGAAGGATACATCCATGCTTCGCTAATCACAGAGGGACCAACTTGTAGCGGCGACCATAAAGTGTCGTTTTTGATAGGTGCAAAAGAAGTGTAGTATCCAGCATGTGTTGGATCGTGGCGAAACATAGGCCAAGCTTCCAAGACTTCTATTAGTTTTGAAGTTGAGTTAGTTACTCCTTTGTTATCGGTCACGTTTAGGGTTACTATGTATATCTCAGCCTTGTTGTAAGCGTGAGTGACGATTTCTCCTCTTTTTGTTTCACCATCTCCAAATTGCCAATACCAGTCTGTGACGTTTCCGTCGGGGTCGTAACTGTCTGAGCCGTCAAAAGTCACGGTTTGACAGATAATTGGGTTCTCTGGATAATAGTTTATCACTGGCACTGGTTTTATGTTAGGTTCTTCAAAGGCGTAAACCTTTTTGTCAAGAGAACCAACAAAAACTTTCTTGGCAGCAATAGCGGGAGAAGACCATACAGCATCGCCAGTTGTATAATTCCATCTTACCTTTCCATCAGTCTCATTCAGGGCATAAACTTGAAAATCCGAGGAACCAACGAAGATTGTGGAATTTGCAACGGCTGGTGAAGAGCAAACCGCACCTCCAGTTGTAAAGTTCCATATCAATGTACCATCAAGTTCGTCTAAAGCATATATTTCAGTGTCGTTTGAGCCTATGAAGACCTTTCCATAAGCAACTGCCGGAGAAGAGTGAACGGGTCCGATATATTCATCTTCATCTGTCGGAAACCTCCACACTTCCTCCCCATTAGTTTCTTTTAACGCATAAATGGTGCCATTTAATGAACCAACAAAAACCATGCCATCCTCAATTGCTGGAGAAGAACTAACCGAACCGCCGGTTTCAAAGTGCCACAGATATCTGAAGGTAGTTGCGTTTAGAGCGTAAACTCGACCATCATTTACACCAAAAAAGATTCTGTCATTGGCAATTGCCGGAGAGGAGCGGACAGGAGCACCTGTTGGAAAGCTCCATATTACCTTTCCATTAGTCTCGTTCAGAGCGTAAACATTGTAGTCATCAGATCCAACAAAAACCACACCACTCGCAATCACTGGAGAAGAATAAACCGAATCTTTAGTTGGGCAATTCCATTTAATACTTCCGTTAGTCGCATTTACAGCATAGACGCTGCCATTTAAAGAGCCAACGAAAACAATGTCACCGTCAACTGCTGGAGAAGAATAAACAGGACCGCCTAATGAAACATTCCATTTTTTGACGCCATTCAAATCAAAAGCATAGAGATTACTGTCATTTGAACCCACGAAGACTGTATCGTTTGCAACTGCCGAGGAAGAATAAACAGCGCCATTAGTCGTAAAATTCCATTTACGTGTAGTATCGCTTCCAGTGGGTGCCAACTCGGTTGAATATCCTGTGTGATTCTCGTCGTGGCGGAACATTAACCACCAATCAACCGAACCCCCTTCAGAACCGTCAGCCCGTGCAACAAAACTAATAGCTGCCAAGTTTATTGCACTTACAAGAAGCAGAGTTAACATTATTCCTGAAACTGTCTTCTTCTCCATAAACAACATACTTCCTTCTCCTGCACAACCATAAAGTATACTCTTCAGACAATTTATGTTTTGTGTAGAAATCTTCTATGCGTATTCAGCCAGTTTCTTTTATCATCTGATAATTGAGTAAGCATTTTATTTAAGCCCACAAATACTCTGCTCAACGTTCCATTTCCAACAATGCTGCGTTGACCAGCAGCGGGACGGGTGTAAGCCGCTCGTGAAGCAACAAGTGAACCTATTCCTGAGGAGCGCCCAGTCCCAAAGCAAAATCAACAGCAGAGATAGCGCGCGGCCTCGGATGCGCGTGCGAGGGGGGCTTCTGGACGGATGCGGCAGCCCGTAGACATCAGGCTTTTTTGGGGCCGTTCATTTATGGGAACAGAGAACACAACCTTTATGATAGTAAATGTCCGTCCGGAAGGGCGCCCCCACGCCCCTCCACATCTGTCCAAAAGTACGCATGTACTCTCTGCAAGCGCGCAGGGGGGCTTTCGATAGCGTCGGCCGGGGGTATAGAGGGACCCTTCCGATGGAACTTCACCTTTTACACCCGGCTTTTTGTTTATGTTATCAAAAGCCCCCTCTCCGCCTGCACTCTCATGCCCCTCCCGCACGCGATCGAAAGCCTCAACGCACGCTATTTACCAGCGGAAGTGTTGTCTTGTCAATGAACAAGCTAGAACTGACCGCTGAATTCATGCCTGTGCCCTGCCCGCTTGCTGACAAAAGCCCCATCGGTTTCTGGATTCGGCAGAGGCCGGAGACGGCCCAGGGCAACTTCGAGCATATGAATCATGTGGTTCTCAATGCGATTAGCAGTTTACGGCCTGAGGTCGCATTATTCACCCTGCAGGGGCCGGGGAGGGGCCCGCGTGGGGCGCGCGCGAAGTGCATTACGTGTCTTCTAGTTTGATGGTTTTGCAAAATCGTCGTTCCAGATGACCCATCAGGTCTACACCAGCCTTAGCTCTCTCTTGTTCTTCTTCAAGGTATTTCTCGAACCCCACTTCTTTGACGCGACTGTGGGCTTCTTTGACAAAAGGATACACGTCCCTCTGATACTCAGTGCTCTTGCAGGTTAGATAGTCATTACATAAAAGACAACTTTGCAGTCCCTTTGCGGGAGCGCACTTTTTGTTCTCGCATGGCGCTCCTCCGCCGTTTAGGCACATGGGACATTGCGAATCAGAAAACCATTCTAAGCCTTTTCTGAATTCGCTAAAGCTGAATGATTTCACTACTTCGGAAACCCAGTCGTAGCGGGTTGTATCGACGAGTCTTTTCAACTCTCCAGCTATCATTTTCACTCTGCCGTTGCCACTTGGACACTGACCGCAATAAACTCCGCATATTCCGTACTGACGATTTTTCTGCTCCATTCCAATCATCACAATACATTGCCTAACACTGATAGAGAAAGAGTGCGCCTTGAGGTATGACTTATGCATAGTCAATCAATGCAATCATATTGTCCAGAGTCTCGATTTTGCGCGCGCTTCATATGAGCTACCGCAACCTTTCCCTTAGGGGGCAATAAGTAGCCCATGGCGCATGGTATCATATGGTGGCATGTGGCATGGGTAGCGGAAAGGTGTCGGCCTGCCTGTACATCGGCAGGGGCGTGCTGGAAACGGCGAAGAGGCTGGGGCTGAACGTCAGCAGGGTGTCCGAGAATGCATTGATTGAGGCGATAGGGCGGCTGCAGGGGCCAGAAGCTGGAAAAGGGCTGAACGGGAGTTCCGACAGTGTGGTGCGGGGGGTGGGATTCGGACCCACGAACCCCTGCGGGATAGCCGCCTCAGGGCTACGCCTTTAACCTGGCTTGGCAACCCCCGCTCTCGGCAAGCAGATTGCCCTATCTTCTAATTTGCAG
>Ga0315274_10007925_pt1 | contig 15347 bp, 10 predicted proteins | sample YL17G02_20_MG_FD_203700 | JGI IMG/M metagenome (GOLD analysis project Ga0315274, IMG submission 203700) | Sediment microbial communities from Yellowstone Lake, YNP, Wyoming, USA - YL17G02_20 | ecosystem: Environmental > Aquatic > Freshwater > Lake > Sediment | place: USA: Wyoming | collected... | reverse complement strand
GGGTTTCAATCTTCTCGTGTGGAACGGAACTGACGCAAACGGCAGGAAACTGGGTTCCGGTGTCTACGTCACGAAACTTGAAGGCGAAGGCGTGTCGGCGTCAGTGAAACTGGTGATTACGAGCTGACGCCCGGTAAAGCAGGTCAGTAAAGCGGCTACCTATGAGGCCAGTCAAGACGACAGACGATGTTGGGTCAGCAATGCGTTACGCTAGTGCCTCACACTGCTGACCCAACATGCATGATGGTCTGCCTGACAAGAGAGATAGGTCCGGGGAGATCTTCTGATGAGACTTTCGAAGTATCTCACTCCCGAGCTCGTTGAGCTTAACCTTGATTCTCTTGTGAGTCTCGATTTTCCCGAGGAGATGAGTCCCCAGAGAGTAGTCAGGGAAACGAAAGAGAGAGTGGTTGCTGCCTTGGTGGGTCTCCTGGACCGCTCAGGCAAAGTGCGGAATTCACATCGACTCCTCCGCGACCTGCACAATCGTGAAAAAAAGGCCACTACCGGTATTGGTGGAGGGGTGGCGCTGCCGCACGTGAGGACCATCCAGGTGAAGGAATTCGTGATCGCTTTTGCCCGCTCGGACAGGGGTTTGGAATTCGACGCGCTTGACGGAAAACCCATTGACCTCTTCTTCCCGATGGCAGCGCCACCCTATGAAGACACCTTCTATCTCAGGGTTTACAAGTCCCTGGCCGATCTCCTCCGGTTTGAGAATACCGTCCGAGAACTGCGAGAGGCGAGCGACCCGCACGAAATACTCAGAATAATAAGAAGCTTTGAATAGGCAATTCTGAAAGTGTGCGCAAGCCACGACCTCGTTGTAGTTGCCTTCGTCAACTTCGTTCACCGCAAAGCACGCAGAGTTTACACGTCTAAATGTCCGAATTCTGACGAAGTCTCTCATGCCGTCCCCGGAACCTCTTCATAAACTCCTTCCTGCGATGCTCTGAAGCCCCGGGCGCAACTCCCGTGAGCGTGGCACAGAACTTGCGGCGACAGGGGTAGGTTGCGCGAAGCAGAGAACCTCGGGTGTGCGGGGCCGTCTGTTGCGTCAGCGTGCCATGAGCGTGCGGTGTTGGTTCGAGAGTGCGGAGGCGAGGGCCTCCGCGGCGGGTCTGTCTTGTGTGTGTTGTGATCGAAAACAGGAGGTGGTTGTTGTGAAAAGAAGGAGACTTCAGACTCTGTCAGCGGTCGTGTCGGTTGTTGCCATTGGCTGCATATCGATTATCCTTACGTCAACGGGGGCGGCAGGAACAAACGCCGTCAATCCGGTTGACATCGACACCAGTCGGGATTATCTTGGAGGGCGCGTGACGGCAGGAGTCGACGATCATTCGTCTCAGCAATGGATAGACGCACTGGTGACACAGAGAGCGAAGGCGAACCCTAACTCGGACCCGAACCCATGCCCGAGCCAATGGCTTCCGATGCCGTCCGGCTTTGGCAAGGCAAGACAGGTGCTAGAGTTGCCGAGAGCGAGCAAAGTTCTTGCGCGCTGCCGGGCGATGGGAATGATCGAGCTGCCTGAGCAAGCCTTTGCGATTTTGGGACCCGGTCGTGGCTCTGGCTCCGATTTCTTCGTTGTGCCGATGATACACCCGAGAGGGGATAGGTTCGCAGCGGCCATGCTTTATCGCGAAGGGGATGGAAGCGTGATCGCAATAACCGTCGATACCGCCACGAACGAGCTGATAGAAGTGATTTCTTCCGACGGTCCATCGGACGCTGAGGATGAAATGACCACGTTTGACAAGAAGAAGTGGGCTGATTGTTTCCTGGCTTCATGTGGTCCGTGTATAGCCGGCTGTGCTTTCACTGGTCCTTTTTGGCTGAAATGCACGGTCGCCTGCTGCGGAGTATCGGCCGCAGTATGCGCATACCTTGCAATGCAGGAGTGAGGAACGACATGAGCAGAGCGGGTGTTTGTTTTCTACTCACACTAATCGTGGGCGGCGTTATCATCGGGGACGCCGCCCTCGGGGCGCCCTGGAGGTACGTTGTCTGGGGAGTGGGGATGTCTTTGCCCTGGTTGGTGGTGGGCAGACTAATGTCGCGCCAGGCATAGCGATCTCTGGCGCGAGAGTCCTGTTGTTGAGTCACGATATCCTCTCGAGCTGCGCCGTCGAGTCGTCATGCGGACTCCATGGTTCCGCAACAATTCGCTCGACTTTGGAGGCGGGGTGGGGTAGTCTTTTTTCCTGATTCCAAGAGAGACAGAGTTGATCCGATCAGCTCTGTCTCTCTTGGCCCATTCTGTGATGTGTGCGCGAGTGCCCACGGGTTTCTCGGACGCGTAAGTCTGTAACCTCCAGAACAGGACGAGCGAATATGTGGAAAGCAACCGAAGGCAGTACGGGAAGGCTTCTCCAGTTATGCCTCAGCTATTTCATCTTCTATGTCATCACCGGAGTGACCCTCAAGTACTTCACGGGCAAGTCTACTCTCGGTCTCCCCGGGATGAAGGAAACTGAGTTTCTGGTTTACAGCACCCTTGGAGGCACGAGCCTCTGCATAGCTGTCGTGCTGGTTCTGCGCTGGTTCAAATCCAAATCCACCAACCTGGTCCATTGGGGTCGTCTCAGCTTTCCGCGGGAGTACTTGTACATAGTTCCTTCTGGTGTATGCACGGCAGTTGTGATTCCGACGACGACGCTCATGTATTTGCTTCCGATTTCAGTGATGGTGGCAATGGTGATAATGCGAGCCAGCATTATCGTGGTCAGTCGCGTCGTAGATGAAGTGCAGATTCGGCAGGGCATCCTTCATAAGAAGGTCTACATCGAGGAAAACATAGGCGTTGTGTTTGCCCTGATTGCAGCAAGCGTGCAGATATTGTGGCACAAGGAGGGAGATTTTGACTTTGCACGTTCAGGCGCGGCCATGGGAATTCTGGGGAGCTACATTACAGCTTACGCCATCCGTATCTACATAATGAACTACTACAAGAACACGCGTGGTAAAGGCATGAAGCTGGACAACAAGTGGTTCTTTTCAATCGAGCAAATCGCCGCTTGTATAACGATGGTGGTCGTTGGCCTCTTTCTTTTCTATGCGTCGCTGCAATTCGAATGGAAGAGCATTCAGCTCGATCTTTTCCGGGGGGCGTTCACCAGTCCAAAACCTATGTGGTCGTGGGCAATTCTGGCGGGCATGGCGTACGGAATGGTTGCGTTTTTCTCTGTTTTCATCTTCATGTTTAAAGGTAGAACTGCAACGTTTGCCGGCCTGGTCAATCGATTGACTTCGCTTGTTGCTGGCACCACCTCCACGCTCGTCTTCTATTTTGCTTTCCTGTGCGGCGTTTTTCTCATTCATCCCGCCTCGAGCAAGATCGGTTCATTGGTCTTCCTTTTTGCCTTCAAGGGGAGTTTTCCGAAGACTCAAGACTGGTTTTCCCTGGCGTTTATCTTCATCGCGGTTGGTTTCTTGAGCGCGGCGGAAAGAAAGCGCGTGACCGAACTGGTGGCCGCGCACGAGATTGAACTTGCCGCCGGGCGGGCCGCGAGTGCAGGCGCACCGGCTAAGTAGTCCGGACCAGGTGGAGACAGGAGTACCGGCCAGGTAGTTCGGACCGGGTGGAGGCAGGGGGCGACCCCGTGTACCCTGTGAATCTCCTAAACCTGCGGCTTTTCCTGTAGCCTTTTCCAGAGTTTTCCGAACACGTCTTCGAGGGCAATACCCAGCTCTTCGGGTTTGTCGGTCACTTCTGGTTCATTGTTGAACACGGAGAAGGGCACGGTGTGCCCTTTGATCTTGAGATATCCGTCATTGCCCTTGGCCATCTTGTTCCAATCGTTGACCTTGTAATAGAACTCCATCTTTTCGTCTGGTAGGGAGTGAAACAGGACGCTGTGGGCTTGTTTTCGGTCGAACCTGCGCCTGTTCTTGCGACAGGATTCTTCGTAAGACACGTTTATGTAAACGACCCCGGCCCGCTCTAGTATCTCGTCGGAAAGAAGAGAGAAAGCCTCGCCAAAGCTATTTTCTCCTCCTCTGGCAAACTCAACTATCGCGGTCGTGTCCTTGAGATAGTTAGGATTCCCCGCGAGCTTCTTCGCAAATTCGAGGTTTATTCGCTCGATGAATAGACTCCATGTAAATGGGTCCTTGAAGTAATAGTCTGGTGTCGTGAAAACGCGCTCTCGGCCGTGCTTTGAGAAAATGTCGTCAATTTCGAACGTTTCCCACACGAAGGGAAAGTCGTCTATTTCCTCGAACGCGCCGATTCTGAAACGCTTTTTCCTTCTGTCGATGCTTTCCTTCTTCAAGTAGTCAATAACTTCGCTCTTTCCCGCAGCGGGTCTTCCTATGAGAACAATCACTTCGAATGTCTCTTGCATTTTTCTCCTCCGTGGTAAGAAGCGCTGCCCCAATGAGGAGCGTTAAATCTCTGAGGAGTGCCACTTAGTGAAAAACACTGCGTCATTGAGAAGCGCTATCTGCCCGAGGCTGTCGAGCCGAGCTCTCCTTCGGGCAGGATCCCATCTTATGACCGACTTATGAGCAAGCTCTACCTTCTTACCGACTACCTGGTGATTTCTCCTCTTCTGTAATACACGTCGTAGTTACCTCTCTGTCGATCCTGGAAAATCGCGTGAAGGCTGCCGTCATCACCAGCAGCTATCGAAGCAAAGTAGGTGGGAGCCAGCGAGTAGGATAGTCTATACGGCTGTCCCCACGTTTCTTTTTCTCTGCTGCGATAAACCGCCTCTGTTGCTCCCCATTTGCTATCATACCACACGACGTAAACGGTCGGGCCCGGCCCCGCCGTTACGGCCGGCCTGAAGGCCTTGGAACTCCCGTCGGTGAGAAGAACCTCTCGCCTCCAGTCTTTTGTTCCCCTTTCTCTGTAACAGATTGCAGGTTTGGTGAATCTGTGATCTTCCCACACGACGTGCACTCCGCCGCTTTTGTCTGCTGCCAGAGACGCTCTGTTGGCAGAGCTTGACGGCTTGCTCAATCGCTCGGGTTTTCTCCACGAACCCTTCAAGAACTCTCTGTAGATTATTTCGCTCCTTCCGTTGGTGTCTTCGGTCCAGACACAATGGACGGTGGCGTCTGGAGACACATCAATTGAGGGCGCGGTCGCATGGGTTCCTCGTCGGCTCAGGCACAGAGGAGAAGACCATCTTGAGCCAGCCCGGACGGAATAGAGAATTCTCGACGATTCTCCCAGCTTGTCTTCCCAGACCAGGTGGAGATATCCGTCGCGCGCCCGGCAAAGCGCCGGAAAAAGCGAGGAAGTCGAGTCTGCGGTCAGGTTCTCGGCCATCGTCCACTTCTTGTCGAGACGCGTCGAGAAATAAAGATCACAGTTTCCTGTCGCGTTATCGGACCACACGACATACACCGCGTCTCGCGGTCCGATCGCGAGAGCCGGTGTAGTGGATGTGGAAGGGCTGATACTTACCTGCTCCAGCTTTCCCCAGCCTGAGCGACCGCACTGTCTGTAATAAATGTTGTAGAAGTAGTCTATGTTCCCTGAGAAGACGATGTGGGCCACACCTGCTGCGTCTATCTCGATTGAACACGCATTGTTTGGCGTCACGAAGGCGGGGGTCACGCCCTCGTTCACGATTTCCGCCTCTGACCATGTCAGTTTGCCAACGGCATCATGGGGAACGAGCGACTGTGCCAAAAAAAGGGCAAGCAGCAAGGAGATGTTTGTAAAGAGCGGCTTCATTACCGAGCCATGTGTAAATTGCGTTTTCATCGATTGACCTTGTTTTCTCTGTGCCGAAAACACACATGCTATCATACCCGAACCGCCGGCACAAAGAAACCGTCAGAAGCGAAGGCTCGCGGAACCCGGTAGCGTCTCAGAGGGCCAAAAAGCTGATGGCGGCGGGGTCGTTCCCGCCGCCATCGATTCTCATCTCACCTAAGAATCAGTAGACATCGCTACCCTTTTGTCGCGAGCCTGTGCCTCCTGACTATGAAGAACGCGGAGAGCAGGCCGAGAGCGATGAAAAGCACAACAAGACCCGTCTGCGTTGTCAGTGGGGTATTATAGGTTACATACTCGGCAAAACTGCCGCCAGTCGGTTGGTTCGAGGTTGGATCAACATAGTTGCCCACGTTCTCGATGACGACGTACTGGCCTAGCGGGTCAACCACGGCTCCCCAGTCGCACCACGTCTGGTTTGGAGGTGAATTCGGGAAGCTCCAGCCACCGGGGGAAGACGCACTCTGCCCTGGACTCAAATACGTGCTCTCGAGGCTAGGAAGATCGATGTTGATCGGGCTACCGTGCACATCAGTGGGATACGGACCCTCGACTATGTGCATAGGATGGTCGGCGCTTGTGTTCTCAATGACGATACTGAAACTCCCCGAGTGGCCACGGTGCGTCGGAGGAGGTGACTGGTAGATGGCACCCGTCTTGTTGCAGTTTGGAACTGGAGCAGGAAGCGGCGGGACACCCGTGTTGGGTGGGGGTCCCGGAGGGTTCGGTGGCTTAGGAGGATTGTAGTACCACCGAAGCACCCAGTCCTCGGTCTCGCCAAAAATGAAGCTCGGAACCCAGGCTCCGCTCCATCCGGCCCCGGGAACGTCAGGCGCTACCGGTGTCTCGCTCAGCGTGACACGAAGCCAGTGCCAGCCGGAGTAATCCTGCACGCCGCTGTAACCACCTATGCAATACCACACCGTCTGTCCCGGGTAGTGAACAAAATACCATTGCGGAAGCTGGAAGTTTCGAACAAGCCATTCTCCTGGGATATCGCACCAGGTTCCGCTCGAGTTGACGTCAAGAAGAACGTTCAGAAAACGCGCCGTAGAAGGAGCCATCGGTGCGATTGTGATCGGGACATAGATCCACGTGGTCCAACCGCCGGAAGCGTAGTTTGCAAAAATGAGCGGCGCGCCGTCATCCGCATCCAGGTCCGGAACCAGGGCGTTTGGCTCGGCCGTTGACAACCACCCGACGAAGCAATCACCTAGATTCAGATGTCGGGGACCATTGCTGGCAAAGAAGGACGGAAACGCCGGGTCGGAGGCGTCCCCGTAGTCGCCGATCGGCGGCTGTGCCGTTATAGGGAACGCAAGAAGGAGCACAGCTATCGCCGAAACTCCCAGCAGCAAAGCTCTTACTTTCATGATTCGACCTCCAGGTTTTGTTAGACACCGGGCAAAAGCCCTCTCGAGGTTCGGCTATCGTACATGCGCCCCCTCCCTCCAACGCGCCCTAGCTGCCTACTCGAGCAAGAACCTGCGCGGGGTTAGCTCTCGTGCAACACTCAGAAGGACACTCAAACAATTCTCTCTGGGCAGGATCACCTCCCTTACAGAAAACAATACCTTCTTGAGGAGAAAACAGAGACTAATGGATAGGAATCAGGTACAGTGAAGACCAGCGGACAGGCCGATGCAGGACCAGAACGCGTCCTACTCGAACGGATTGCGGACCGGCAGTCTGGCTGCCCGGATATCGCACAGAAATGCCTAAGCAGGATGAGAGCCTCCTCTATGCTGTTGGGACGATACGAACGACAAGCACAAGAACCGAGGAAGCTACACCAGCAGGAGCAGAGCTCGCGATCTTGGACCATAAAGCACACTAAAAGTGTGCCGCAAAAGTGTGCCGCAAAACCACCGGCGTTTTGTGCAGTAGTTGCCTGTAGTTGCCTGCGCCGATTGGCCGATTCACAGAGTGCTCCCCTGCTGTGCGGGGCCAGCGCTTGACCCCAAAGCGACGGTATTATACAAGACTTGACCTTCTAAGTCAATAACATTGTTGCAGGTAGGGATCGTTTCTGCCCAGATCGTGGGCTTTGTGCCCGCTTTCCGGGCTTTGTGCCTTTTTTGTGGGAGCCATGCCTATCTTCCGGGCCATCCATCTGGGAAGCGTCAACTGTCTTGTGTCAAATCGTTTCTGTTGGGGTTGGGGCGTTTCTTCCATCTTGCGTTGGCCTTGTTCTGTCTTGACTTAAGGGCGTGGCCAACTTAGCATCAAGAATGAAGTTTGACGGTTTCTGCCTGGGTGGCTGGCGCAGCACCGTGTCCATGCCCTGGTGACGGTTTCGACCTGTTAATCCGCCCGGTCCTTTTCCGGGTCCGTTTGTTATTGCAGTGCGTCCGCAACGGGAAATCTCTGGAGAGAGAGGTAAAGATGCCAGTTCAGACTATTCGTAACTATGTTGGAGGCAAGTGGGTCGTCTCAAAGTCGAAGAAGGCGCTAGACGTCAGAAATCCTGCCACCAATGAGATTCTTGCTCGCGTGCCACTGTCAACCCGAGAAGAAGTCAGCAAAGCCGTCTTTTCTGCCAAGAAGGCTTTTGCGGAGTGGAGAGAGACCCCCCCTTTAGTCCGTGCTCGATACTTCTTCAAGCTCAAGAATCTTCTCGAGGATCACTTCGAGGAGATTTCGCGTCTTCTCGTGAAAGAAAACGGAAAGACTCTGGCCGAAGCGCGCGGCAGCATGCGCAGGGCAATCGAGAACGTTGAAATCGCGTCGGGCATTCCCTCCCTGATGATGGGGTACAGTCTCGAAAACGTCGCCAAAGATATCGATTGCGTTGCCATGCGACAGCCTCTGGGAGTGTTCGCTTGCGTAACGCCGTTCAATTTCCCTGCAATGGTGCCTCTCTGGTTCTTTCCATACGCGGTGGCCTGCGGTAACACGTTCATCGTGAAGCCCTCTGAGCAGACCCCGCTTTGCCAGCATCGCATCTTTGAACTCATGCACGAAGTCGGCTTTCCAGCTGGAGTAGTAAACCTAGTCAACGGAGCCAAGGAAGCGGTGGACGAGCTTCTCGAGCATCCAGACGTGTGCGGCATTTCATTTGTGGGTTCGAGTCCCGTAGCGCACTACGTCTATTCCAATGCCGCCGCACACGGCAAACGTGTCCAGGCGTTAGGAGGGGCAAAGAATTTTATCGTCGTGATGCCGGACGCCAACCTTGATACTACGGTGTCAGCGCTGATCGATTCCTGTTTCGGATGCGCCGGGGAGCGTTGTCTGGCAGGAAGTCTCATAGTAACCGTGGGGGACGTGTACGAAGCTTTCAAAGAGAAGTTTCTGCGGGCGGCGCGGAAGATTGTTCTGGGCAACGGACTAAACGAGAAGACAACAATGGGTCCCGTCATTTCGAAAAAACACAGAGACAAGATAGTGGCGTACATCGATTCCGCCGTACGCGACGGTGCAAGGCTTATTCTCGACGGCAGGGGAATCGAGGTCGCTGATTGCCCCGAGGGTCACTTTGTGGGGCCGACGGTGTTTGAAAAAGTCAAACCCTCTATGCCGATCGCAAAAGAGGAGATCTTTGGGCCGGTCGTGTGTCTGATGCGTGTCAAATCACTGGAGGAAGCCCTCGGCATGATCTCTCAATCAGAATTCGGGAACGCAACCTCCATATTCACGCAGAACGGGGCCCACGCCAGAGAATTCGCGCATCGTGTCGGGATCAGCATGATCGGCATAAATATCGGAGTCGCCGCTCCGATGGCTTTCTTCACGTTTGGCGGGGCGAAGGGTTCGTTTTTCGGAGACCTCAAGGCGCACGGGAGAGATTCCATAGAGTTCTTTACGGACAAGCGCGTCATCATATCGCGTTGGGTCTAGGACGCAACGAAATTCCGCGCCGGATGGCTTAAACTCGGGCATCTGTTGCGTGTGAGTCTCAGGAAGCCGGATCGAATCGACTTTGGAAAGGGAGTGCTGAAATGGGTCTTCTCATAAAAAACGGCGAGATTATTACTGCCGCTGAGCGTTTCATCGGCGACATCTATTGTGAGAACGGGAAAATTGCCGCCGTCGGTCCGTCTCTCGAGAAGCAAAGCGTGAAGGACGGGATCATTGATGCGTCTGGCGCGTTTGTCTTTCCGGGCGGCGTGGACCCGCACGTACACATGGAACTCCCGTTTATGGGTACGGAATCTGCCGACGATTTTGAAACCGGAAGCGCCGCCGCCGTTGCCGGAGGGACAACAACCATCATTGATGTGGCCATTCCCGGTCGCGGCCAGTCGCTCCTCGATGGTCTTAAGGTCTGGAAGGGGAGAGCCCAGAAAGCGGTGAGCGATTACGCTTTTCACATGGCCGTCACGTGGTTCGGCGAGAAGACCGGGGAAGAAATCGCAACTTGCGTGCGGGAAGAGGGGATCAATTCTTTCAAGAGCTTCATGGCTTACAAGGGCGCAATCGGTGTAGACGATGACGAGCTGTTCAAGATCATGAGCTTTACCCGCATGGCGGGCGGCGTGACGATGATCCATGCTGAACACGGAGACGTCGTCGCAAACCTTCAGAGGAGGCTCATTTGCGAAGGCAAGACCGAGCCATACTATCATCCCGTCTCGAGACCCAGCTTTGTTGAAGGCGAAGCTACCTCTCGCGCCATAATGATCGCCCGCGCTGTCGGGCAGAAGCTTTACGTCGTCCACATGACGTGCCGCGAGGCGCTCGAGGCCGTCACCGAGGCGAAGCTCAGAGGTCAGGAGGTCTATGGCGAAACCTGCCCCCAGTACCTGCTTCTTGACGACGAGGTCTACAAGAAACCAAATTTCGAAGGCGCTGCTTATGTGATGTCTCCTCCGATCAGACCGAAGGGGCATCAGGACGCACTGTGGGGAGGCATCCAGGCGCGCATAATCGATACAGTTGGCACCGACCACTGTCCTTTCAATCAGAAAGGTCAGAAGGAGATGGGACGGGACGATTTCACCAAGATTCCTAATGGCGCCGCCGGGGTCGAACACAGGCTCGCGCTCTTGTACTCGTATGGAGTCTGTGCCGGCAAGTTTGACCTCAATCGATTTGTCGATCTTGTCTCGACGCGGCCTGCGAAGATATTCGGTCTCTATCCTCGCAAAGGCTCTCTTCTCGCCGGAGCTGACGCGGACATTGTTGTCTACGATCCTTCAGGCGAAAGCAAAATTTCTGTTTCCACTCACCACCAGAGATGTGACCGGAGCATTTACGAAGGCTTCAGCGTGAGAGGGCGCGTTGCGAAGGTTGTTCTTGGCGGTGGGGTGGCTTTCTCGGAGTCTGGTCTGGAAGTCGATAGAGGAGCGGGTCGGTTCATCAAGAGGCCCGTGACGTAATAGCGGAGGTCTTAGATGGCACAAAGAAAACCACGCACCGGCAGCGAGCTGTTGGAGAACGCGCAAAGCGTACGTGACAAGCACAAAGAGTTTCTCTTCCCGAGCGTAATCAACTACTACAAAGAGCCTCTCGTGCTTGCTGAAGGAACGGGACGGCGCGTGACCGACGTGGAGGGCAAGGAGTATCTCGATTTTTTTGGAGGAATTCTGACCGTTTCTGTGGGGCATAGTCATCCTCGAGTCGTTGAAGCTGCAAAGGAACAGATCGAGAAGTTGGTTCACACATCGACTCTCTACCAGACAATTCCCTTAGTAGAGCTCGCAGAGACCATCGCCGCGATAACTCCCGGAGAACTCAAGAAATCGTTCTTCACGGCTTCGGGCACAGAGGCGGACGAGACGGCGGTCATGCTCGCTCAGGTTTATACGGGACGCCACGAGATCATCGCCCTTCGTCATGGGTATTCCGGCAGATCACTGCTTGCGCAGGCGCTCACGGCCCACGCCTCGTGGAGAATCCTGCCGACCCAGGTCGGCGCGATAAAACACGCCGTCTCACCTTACTGCTACAGGTGTGCGTTTGGATTGAGCTATCCTTCCTGCGATGTCAAATGTGCCCGCGACATTGAGGAGCTGATCCGAACTACGACGGTAGGACAGGTGGCGGGGTTTCTGGCAGAACCGATTCAAGGCGTAGGCGGATTTGTGACGCCACCCAAGGAGTACTTCAAGATCGCCGTGGAAATCGTGAGACGATACGGCGGCGTCTTCATTTGTGATGAAGTCCAGACCGGGTTCGGCAGGACCGGCGGAAAAATGTTCGGCATTGAACACTACGGTGTTCTGCCTGAGATAATGACGATGGCCAAGGGAGTTGGAAACGGTTTTCCGCTCGGCGTTACGACGGCGATTCCTACAGTGGCAGATTCTCTCAAGGGTCTCACGATTTCTACGTTCGGAGGAAACCCGGTGTCGTGCGCCGCGGCAAACGCCACGCTGGCAGTAATTCGAGAAGAAGACATTCCTACTCACGTTGAGAAAGTTGGCGCGGTGTTGCGCTCCGGCCTGGCGCAGCTCAAGGAGAAGTATCCTCGGTTGATCGGTGATGTTCGTGGAATGGGTTTGATGCAGGCGATAGAGCTCGTGGAAGACGAGACCAAGAAAGATAGAACTCCGAACACCGGGGCGACGCTTGAGTTATTCGAAGAAACCAAGAAACGCGGTTTACTCATCGGCAAAGGAGGACTTTACGGGAACGCCATCCGCATTTCTCCCCCGATGACGGTGTCAGAGGACGAAGTGAGGGAGGCTCTCAAGATTTTGGACGAGGCGCTTGCCGCGATGAGGGTAGGTTGAAAGCGGGCTTGTGCTTGAGGCCGTGTCCACCAGCCTGCTTGCCGCGATGAAGGTAGATTGATAGCGAGCTTTTACCGCATTGTTTCGACTGGATTGCTCGCGTGAATGAAGTTAGAGGGTGCGTCTTTCCGAATTCGCTCGTGGCGGTGAAGGTAACTTAAGGTAACTTGATGAACAGTCGTTTTCGGCTTTCTTCTCAAAGAACGGAACTTGCCTTTGACGATGCTAAGCCCCTTTATTCAAGAGCTGAGGCGCTTGCCGAGGCTCAGCGCTGCCTTTACTGCTACGATGCCCCTTGCACGAAGGCCTGTCCCACCCGCATTGACGTGCCGGGTTTCATAGGGAAGATTGCGAGTGAAAACCTCAGGGGTGCAGCCAGGACTGTACTGGAAGCCAACGTTCTTGGGCTTTCCTGCGCAAGAGTGTGCCCGGTCGAGGTCCTGTGCGTCGGTGCGTGCGTTCTGAGCCTCCAGTATCGCTACCCCATCGAGATAGGACGGCTTCAACGCTATGCCACAGAGCCATTCGTTGGAACAAACGTTCCCGGAAGAGTCCCGGCGAAGAGCACGGGGCGTAGAGTCGCGCTAGTGGGAGCCGGTCCCGCGTCGCTCGCCTGCGCTTCCTACCTTGTTTCACGGGGGCACGAGCCGGTCATATTCGAGAAACGCAACGTACCGGGCGGGCTCAACTTGTTTGGAATCGCGCCTTACAAGATGCAGGCTCACGAGTGTCTGCGAGAGATTGAGTGGATCCTCTCTTCTGGAATTGATTTGAAAGTCGGTATTGAAATAGGCAAGGACGTGGCGTGTGAGCGGATCCTCAAGGAGTACGAAGCGGTTTTCATCGGCGTAGGTCTTGGTAAGGACAGCCCCCTCGGCATACCCGGGGAGAACACGCCCGGCGTTTATAGCGCCATCGGAATGATCGAAGGGATCAAACTCAACGACTTTCATCTTAATGGATTCGATAGCGCCGCTGTCATCGGCGGAGGGAACACAGCCATTGACATCGCAAGGGAGCTTGCGCATCTGGGTATCAAGAACGTGAGCATCCTTTACAGGCGCACCGAACGCGAGATGCCCGGCTACGCCCATGAGCTCAAGGCCGCTAGACTCGCGGGCGTGCGACTAATCGAGGAAACTCTTCCTGTCCGGGTGACGGAGGAGAGGGGGAGACTGAAAGGACTCGTTGTGGCACGTGCAGAGAAGGCGCGGCCTATTCCCGGCACCGAACGCGAGTTTGAGACCCAGATGATCGTCGTCGCAATCGGCCAGGCAGGGGAGTCGGAGCTTATCTCCAAGTTCCCCGGCGTCAAGCGTGATACGAGAGGTTGCGTCGTGGTTGATGAATTAACCGGCCGCACGGGTAATCCAAGAGTCTTTGCAGGAGGCGATTGCGTCAACGGCGGGAAAGAAGTCGTGAATGCCGTTGCCGAAGGAAAGCGTGCCGCAGTTGCCATCGACGAGATGTTGAGGGGATGTTGATGTTAAGGAGCTAGAATCGGTGGTTTCTGGAAATGTGACGATTCCGGACGGAAATGCCCGGTCCCCCGTTTGCAATCGATGTTCTGTCTGCGAATCCTCTATCCACGAGGGCTTTCTCCGCGAGTGCTGTGGCGTTGAGGAAACTCACTGGAGCTAATTACGGATTATGGGAAGTCTTTCTATTAATTTCGCCGGCATCAAGAGCCCTAACCCCTTTTGGCTTGCTTCGGGACCTCCTACAAACACGGGCGAGCAAGTCATGCGAGCCTTCGAAATGGGTTGGGGTGGTGCGGTGTGGAAGACTATCGGCCAACCCATCGTGAATGTTTCAAGCAGACTCGGCGGTCTGGACGAGGCCAATCGCAGGATGGTCGGTCTCAGCAACATCGAGCTGATTAGCGACAGGCCGATCGATACAAATTTCAGCGAGATTGCCGAGGTAAAGAAGCGTTTTCCCGGTAGAACCGTCATTGTTTCTCTCATGTTTGACTCCAAAGAAGAATGGCACAGGATGGTCAAGCGCTCGGAGGACTCTGGAGCGGATGGGGTTGAGCTTAACTTTGGATGTCCTCACGGGATGTGCGAGCGTGGCATGGGCTCCGCCGTAGGCCAGGAGCCTGCGGTTGTCCGCAAGATCACTTCATGGGTCAAGGAAGTGGCGAAGGTTCCGGTGCTTGTCAAACTCACGCCTAACATAGCTGACATAACTGAACCCGCAGACGCCGCAGTTGAAGCCGGTGCAGACGGGATCGTCCTCATCAACACGGTGAGAAGCATAATAGGGGTCGATCTTGACAAGCTCATGCCCATTCCTTCTGTGGCCGGTCGAGGCACGCCAGGAGGGTACTCGGGCCCTGCGGTCAAGCCCATCGCGCTTCACATGGTCAGCGCGCTTGCACGGGACCCGAGAATCAACGTTCCCATCTCTGGCTTGGGCGGGATAAACACGTGGCGAGATGCAGCGGAATTCATATCGCTCGGCTCAACGAGCGTGCAGATCTGTACGGCTGTGATGCATCACGGATTCCTGATAATAGAAGACCTCGTCGAAGGTCTCTCGAATTACCTCGACGAAAGAGGAATGAGCTCAATCGATGAACTGATCGGTCGCGCCCTGAGGGCCGTGGGTGAATGGGGCGAGCTCGATCTGGGTTATAGGGTGGCCGCTGACATTGACCCCGATATTTGCATCGGCTGCCAGATATGCTATGTCTCTTGCCGTGACGGAGGCCACAACGCAATTCACCTTCCGGGAGAGAGCCTGACCCCGGGTCACCTGTCCCCGCGATATCCTGTCATACAGGAACGATCGGCAGCATACGCGGAGACGGACTCGCCAGCGGGAAGAGAGCTTTTTGCGAAACAAATACCCTCCGCCTTTAGACCCGGCTACAGGGTTCCCTGGGTTGACCAGACTCAGTGCGTAGGTTGTAACCTCTGTTCTCTTGTTTGCCC
>Ga0315274_10007924_pt1 | contig 15347 bp, 15 predicted proteins | sample YL17G02_20_MG_FD_203700 | JGI IMG/M metagenome (GOLD analysis project Ga0315274, IMG submission 203700) | Sediment microbial communities from Yellowstone Lake, YNP, Wyoming, USA - YL17G02_20 | ecosystem: Environmental > Aquatic > Freshwater > Lake > Sediment | place: USA: Wyoming | collected... | reverse complement strand
GGCCTAAGACCGGCGTCGTCGCGCGGCCCCGCTTCGACGGGCCAGCTCCCTCATCTCGGGCGGCAGCTCGAACTTGGCGGTGCCGGCGCCGCAGCGGTCTACGCTCCACATCAGCCCGTGCATCAGGTCATAGGGTATCGTGACGAATAGCTCGTCCGGCTTGTAGTCCCTGTGGCTGCGGTCTGTCCAGTCCATGAGGCTGACGTTGAGCTCACCGGAGACCAGCGGGTAGCCGATGACCATGTGGCAGGTGGAACCCATGATCTCCAGCTTCGGCGGCTTGCCGCCGGGGAAGGTAGCGAGGGTGACAAGGCGGCATGCCTGCTCCGGGTTGCAGAGGAAGACCACGAGGTCGGGCATGAACTCCGCCTTCTCCAGCGGCGATAGAACCACATACTTGGCCAGGCCTTCTGGCGGCGCAGAGGTCAGCCTCATCGTGCGGTGCATTGTAGCCAGTGTGCAGAAGAGCTTCTCCCCCTCGACCAGGAACTTCTTCAGTGCCTCGGCGCCCTTGCCCGAAGGAGGCGGGCCCAGGCCGAGGTGCCAGACCCCGCCCGGGCAGCCGCAGGTTTCCTCAGTAATGTTGATGATGGCCCCGCGATGTGCATCTATGAGGGCCTGGCACACAGCAGGGCGTGCTTTCTTCGCCCCCGTTGCGGGCGTCATGGAGTAGGTCACCGCGATGGGACTCCCACTCAGCTTCAGCAAGTCCTTGAGCCTTGGCGAGTACTCTTTCCAGACCATGGTTCGCCCTCCCTTCAACCCGTGGTGCCGCAAAGGATGGGACAATTGTAGGGGTCGAGAGCGAACTCTGCAAACAGGGAATGGAGGGGACAAATGTAGGGGCGACCCAACGGGTCGCCCCGGAAATCATCTGCCGATGCGGAACGCTTGCCTGAACAGAGCACCCTTACCGCGGGCCGCCGGCCCGAGACCTGCGTCTCCTCAACGACCAGGCCAGGAACAGGGCCAGCACGACGGCCATCCCGCCGATTCCCCAGAGGGAGAGCGCGGGAACCGTGGGCGGACGGAGCGGCGGGAGCTCGAAGGCGCCGATATCGCAATACTCTCGTTGCGGCCTGTGGACGCCGCGCTGGTCGGTTGTGACGGTGCAGTTGTTGACGCAGGCGTCAATGGCGGGGCTGCCCTCGAGCAGGGCGTGGGTCTCAGTGGGGCCTCCGTTGTGCTGAAGGGGGCCGAGGAGGGGGTCGGGGTCGCCGTCAGGCTCCCCCACGATGGACTCCGTTTTGTTGTACACGCCAAGGTTGTAGATGTCCCCGGGGCCGCTGGCCGCGGTGTTGCCGTAGACAATGGTGCAGGTCATGGTCAGCGTGACCTGATTCCAGATGCCTCCGACGGAAGCGCCTGAGTTGCCGCTGATGGTGCAGTCGGTCGTGGTCAGCGTGCCCAAATTCAAGATGCCTCCGGTGTAGGTCGCCGTGTTGCCGCTGACGGTGCAGTTGGTCATGGTCAGGGGGCCTCCGTTGTTCAAGACGCCGGCACCGTGGTCTGCCCTGTTGCCGCTGACGGTGCACTTGTCCATGGTCAGGGTGCTTGAGTGACTCATGATGCCGCCACCCATAGAAGTCGCCGAGTTGCCGCTGACAGTGCAGTTTCGCACCGTCACTGTAGCACCCTGCTGAGCATTAATGCCGCCGCCCTGGACCCCGGCGCTGTTGCCGCTGATAGTGCAGTTGGTCAGCGTCACCGTGGCTGAGATGATGCAGACGCCGCCGCCGGGGAATATCGTGCCGCCGTTCCGGATTGTCATGCCGGACATGGCGACCACGCTCCCGGGGCCGATCCAGAACACGCGGTCCCCGGCTCCGCCGTCAACAATTGTGGCGCCCGGCCCCGCACCCTCTATGGTCAGCGACTTGGCGATCTGGATGTTGTTCTCGTTGTACGTGCCCTCCGCTACGACGATGGTGTCGCCGCCCGCGGGATTGGCCGCAGCGACTGCGGCGGTGATGGAGGCGTAGCAGCCCCCGGTGCCGCCAGGATTGACACAGAGAGTCGCCGCTCCGGCCGTGCCCACGGGGAGCACCGCTGCCACCAGCGAGCCGAGCAGAACCAGTGCCACAAACAGGCGCACGCTCTTCGATTTCATGTTCGACCTCCCTGCCGTGGTCTGCACGCACGAGTATTTGCACTGATTATACCATCATCCGTCAAGGGTCGGGGGCTCACCCTTGCGTGCGGTGCGTTATTGTTGGGCCGGCTCTCGCATTCCATGAGCGGTCGCGTCCGCCGCCAGGCTGACAATCTGCTGCCGGATGTCTTCGGGGAGGTGCTTCGGAGAGATGAAGGGCACGGGCCTCGTGCTCCAAAGACCGGGCGATTGCCACGTCCGCCTGCGGCGGACTCGCAAAGACAGCGGAACCCGCGGACAAGAAAAGGGGGCGACCCATCGGGTCGCCCCCTACGTCATCTGTCGATGCGGAACGCTTGCCTGAACAGAGCAGACTCAGTGTGCGCCGCCGGCCCGAGACCTGCGTCTCCTCAGCGACCAGGCGAGGAACAGGGCCAGCACGACGGCCATGCCGCCGATTCCCCAGAGGGAGAGCGCGGGAACCGTGGGTGGACGGACCGGTGGGAGCTCGAAGGCGCCGATGTCGCAATACTCTCGCTGCGGCCTGTGGACGCCGCGCTGGTCGGTGGCCACGGTGCAGTTGGTGACGCAGGCGTTGATGGCGGGGCTGCCCTCGAGCAGGGCGTGGGTCTCAGTCGGGCCGCCGTTATGCTGAAGGGGCCCGAGGAGAGGGTCGGGGTCGCCGTCAGGGTCGCCCACGATGGACTCCGTCTTCGTCACGGCGCCATAGGAGTTGTAGATGTCTCCGGGACCGGTAATCGCCGTGTTGCCGTACACGATGGTGCAGACAAGCGTCAGGGCGCCCTCATTCAGGATACCGCCGCCGTGATCCTCGGCCCGGTTGTCGCTGACGGTGCAGTTGGTCATGGTCAGCGGCCGCTCCTCATTGAAGATACCGCCGACGTCGGTGGCTGCATTGCCGCTGACGGTGCAGTTGGTCATGGTCAGCGTACCTGAGTTGTAGATGCCGCCGACGTAGTCCCAGGCCCCGTTGCCGCTGACCGTGCAGTCGGTCATTGTCAGCGTGCCCCCATTGCGGATACCGCCAACGTCACCCTCGGCCCCGTTGCCGCTGACGGTGCAGTTGGTCATGGTCACCGTGCCGGCGTCAATCCAGATGCCGCCGCCGTAGTCGGCAATGTTCCCGCTGACAGTGCAGTTGGTCATGGTCAGCGTGCCCCCATAGTTGTAGATGCCGCCGCCGTAGTTGGCCGTGTTGCCGCTGACAGTGCAGTCGGTCATTGTCAGCGTGCCCAGGTCATTGCAGATGCCGCCGCCCCAAGCATCTGCCGTGTTGCCGCTGACAGTGCAGTTGGTCATTGTCAGCGTGCCCAGGTTGCAGATGCCGCCGCCGTTGTTCGACGCGTAATTGCCACTGACAGTGCAGTTGGTCATGGTCAGCGTGCCCACATTGTAGATGCCCCCGCCGCTCCCGCCCGCTACACTCCCATTTCGAATTGTCAGACCGGAGATATTCACCACATTGCCAGGGCCAATCGAGAAGACGCGGTTCCCGAATCCGCCGTCAACAATCGTAGCGCCCGGCCCGGCACCCTGTATAGTGAGCGACATGGTGATCTGGATGTTGTTCTCATTGTATGTGCCCGCAGCCACGACGATGGTGTCGCCGCCCGCGGGATTGGCCGCAGCGACTGCGGCGGTGATGGAGGCGTAGCAGCCCCCGGTGCCGCCGGGGTTCACACAGAGGGTCGCCGCTCCAGCCGTGCCCACGGGGAGCACCGCTGCCACCAGTGAGCCGAGCAGAGCCAGTGCCAGAAACAGGCGCACGCTCTTCGATTTCATATTCCTCCCCTCTCCCCGTTGTGCCCTGCACGCACGAGTACTTGCACCAATTATACCATCATGTGTCAAGCGCTGGCAGGTCGCAATGAGAGCAGGAACGTCCTGGGAGAATTGTAGGGGCGACCGAACCGGTCGCCCCTACCCTATCTCGGATGCACGCTCCGCTGCCAGGCTGACGATCTGCCGCCGGATGTCCTCGGGGAGATGCTTGACGCTGGGGGCGAGGATGCCGCGGTCGGCGAGGACGGCGGCGATCTGCTGGCGGTGCTCGGGTTTGAGTATAGCGCCGGTCGCGTCGGCGAGGGCCTCTTCGCAGACCCTGTCCACCTGCTGGCGCGCTTTCTGGCGGATGGCGTTGAGGTGCCATTCGACTACGTCGGCCACGTCGGTCTCCAGGGCCTTGACCTCCTCGTCGGAAAGGGTATGCGAGGTCTCGCGGCCGGTGCGTGAGTCCTGGTAGGTGATTTTGAGCATGGTGTCCTCCTCCTTGTCGCGTCATTCTGAGCGCAGCGAAGAATCTTTTCGGCCTCGGGGTGGTGGGTTCTGCTTCGCTCCACCCACCCTACGGGTCTCGGTCATACCGGGCGATTGCCACGCCCGCCTGCGGCGGGCTCGCAATGACATCTGGAATGGAAATCCCCCTCTATCCCCCTTTGCGAAAGGGGGAAGCCGGGCCGCGGGCCAACGGAGCGTGCCTGTTCCCCCTTCGGAGAAGGGGGTTAGGGGGATTGCCCGACCTATCGTGTCACCGCGAGACCATCGTCCTTCACCCACTGAAGGAGGAGGCGCGGCAATCTCCACGTATATGAAGCACCCCCGCCCGGCCGGTTGGTGGGTTGCGCTGCGCTCCACCCACCCTGCGTGTCGGGCGACCCGATGGGTCGCCCCTACTGATCTGCGACCTCTGCGGTGAAGCAAGGCCGTACCGGGCGATTGCCACGCCCGTCTGCGGCGGGCTCGCAAAGACATACCATGCCCTATGCCAGTTTGATGACTTCCAGGAAGGTGGCGGCTGTGCTGCCCTCAACCACCGCGCTGCTTCCCATCCAGTGCTTGGCATAGACCTCCAGGTAGTCGTTGACGGCTGTGTTCACTATGGCCGTACCGTGCACGCCCAGGCCGCCGTTGGTCATCCCCGAGTGCAGGCCGCCATCGCTGAACGGCAGGCCGTTCTTGTACAAATAGTGCGAGAAGGAGCGCTGGTCTACGATGGGGTTGTAGTACCAGCCTACCTTGAAGATAGCCAGGTACTTGCCCGCTACTTTCGCTGTCCAGCGGTGATTGACAGGGTCCAGCTCGTCCTGATCGTCGTAGGACTCGGTATCCAGGTTGAGCCGCGTTGCTGTGGCGTTGGGGATGGTCTGGTTGGACGAGAGGTACATCCTCGACGAGGACTGCCTTGGCAGGCTCAGGACGCCCTCGGTCTGGAAGTCGAGCACCTGTACCCCTCGGACGAAGCCCACGATATGGTCGCGGTCGGGGGATTTCTCGACGGTGAGATAGGTGTCATCGTCGGCGTCCTCGATCCGCGCCGCCTCCAGAGCGATGCTGGCGATCTTGAGCTGGCCGCTCCCGTCAACGGCGAGGGGACGCCACTGCTTGGTCGCGGGGTCCCACCCCCACAGAATCAATGGTTCCATGACGGCCTCCTTGCGGGCAGACACGCTGGTCTGCTCCTACATGGCGGACACATCCGTGTGCCCCCACGATGTCGAGAGGGCGATTCATGAATCGCCCCTACAAAGGGGCGGAGACGCCGGCCCGCTCCTTCAGATTGAAGGCCAACGGTCTGTCACACGCCTCCGAGTTCGATTCTCAAGTCGTACCGGCCCTTCGCGGGAGCATAAGTGTGGGTGAGGCCCACGACGCGCCTTCTTGCCCCCGCGAGGCCGGCCCGCTGGTCTGTGATCCCCACCACGTCGTACAACTCCTGGCCGCAGTTGAGCGGCACGAGGATGTGGCCGTCCCCGGCGTGAATGGCGGCGTCGCGGAGCACGGCCTGGCCCCTGGCATGGGCCTTGGCCGCCGAGTCCAGGTTGACGTCGTGCACCTGGGCCAGGCGGTCGAGGACGAGCCCTATTTCGGCCCAGTCCCAGTCCTCGGTGAGCAAATCGGCGCCGAAGACCTGGACGCGGTTGGCGCCCTTGGCCTCCACGGCATACTGCCCTTCGAAGATGGGGTGCCCATGGCTTGTGGCCGATAGCTCATAGGTGTAGTCGGTGTTGTCGGCGGCCTGCGGGTTCTTGACATAAGCGTAGTTGCCCCGGAAGAAGATGACATCAGGCACCAAAGACAGGAGGCGGAGGACGGCAGAGCGGCCCGATTCTCCCGGGTGGATGGCGAGGGCCGGCTTGAGGCTCGTGAGCTGGCTGCTCGACGTCACCGATGCCAGTTCGAGGCCGGCGCGGGCGAAGATGAAGCTCAGTATCTGGAGGATATTCTTGTTACCAGCCTGCCAGTTGTGGGTGCGCCGGGCCTTCCATCCATCAAGGAGCGCCCAGGCGTCGGAGGCGTGGAGACGGAGGACTGAGGACGGGGGACCGGAGACCGGAGACGGGGCAGCCGAGACATACTCCCAGCCGGTGATCCAGAAGGCGAGGCCGGACGAGACCTCGTTGCCCGCGGCTGTGACGTAGCCCGGCGAGAAGCGGATCTCGGAGCCCAGTTTGACCGGCTCGTAGCGGCTGCCAGGCTGGCCCACGGACGAGAACCGGCCGTCGTCGTTGCGCAGGGCAATGGTTATGCCGCCTGATGTCTCGCGGGCCTCAGCCTGGATATGAACAACGTCGCCGGTCACATCCACGTGGTCCGGCATGACGTCGCCGCGCCAGACCGAGCCGGGCATGCTGAGCCACAGGTGCAGGTTGCTGTAGCACGCGGCGGCGCCGTAGCCGCTGGCCTGGTTGAAGGGGACGGGCTCGCGCCACAGGTTGTCCACGAAGTCCGCTGTCGCCAGGCTGTGGGTCCAGTGAAGGCGCGAGCTCGGCTCCGGGCCGGCGAAGGCCTCGACGAAGAAGGCCCTGGGCACGGTCGCTGTGTTGAGGCTGGGGAAAGAGAAGGAAGTGCCGGAGCCCTTTTCGGCGCTGGTCAGCTCCTTGAGGCTGCTCCACGAACCCGGCGCGGCGGAGTAGCCGTCGCCGAGCACGCAGGTCCAGACGCCCGGCTTCTCCGCGCTATCCTCGCCGGTGACCACGATGTTCCAGTCGCCAAGGTAGGAGACGGCGACGCCCGTTACGGAGTGGACGGACCCGGTCCATTTGGCGAACGGCTCCCAGCCCGACCCGCTGCTCCAGCGGCTGCGGTAGAGGTCGACTCCATCGGAGTAGATGACTATGGCCTGGGTGCTGGATTTGTGGCAGGCTGCCAGGCGGTAGCTGGCTGGGGCGGGGCCGGCGTAGGCCATGTCTGTCCAGTTCCCCCAGGTGTTCCCGTAGTCCCCGCTCTCACGGCGGTAGACGTGGCCGTCTGTGCCGATGCGGAATGCAAGAACCGACAGGCCCGCGGGTGGGGCGCAGATGGCCGCGGCGCAGGCGGTGGTTACCCACCTCTCCCAGTCCTGCCAGGGAGACGCAGGGCCGGGGTCCGTGATGCGCTGATAGAGGAGGTTGTCCGAGGAGTCGGTTCTGAGCCGGTACATGTAAGGGCCTGCCGGGCTGATGGCCGCGTCATGGAAGTGGTCCGGCTCCTGTCCGCCGTAGACCTGCGTCCAGGTGAGGCGGGCGATGCCGCCGGTGGCCTGAAACACTTCGACCATGGGGCAGGGGCGGGCCGATGGCTTCTTCTGGGCGGCGGACAGGGATGGTGACAGGTTTCTCATATTTCCGTGTGCAGGGGCAATTCATGAATTGCCCCTGCAGGTGCGATTCTGGGCACGGCATGCCGGCCGTCTCAGAACGCCGGGTAGGTCGGAGCATCCGCTCCGACCAGGCCTGGAGCAGATGCTCCAGGCTTCTGGCCGGCGGACAGGCACGGTGACAGGTTTCTCGTGTCTACGTGTCTAGGGGCAATTCATGAATTGCCCCTACGGGTCCGATTCTGGGCATGGCAGGCCGGGCCGGCGTGTCCCGGGAAGGCGGCCAACAGGCCGATGTGGAGATGGACCATGTGTTTCACATGCGCCTTCTTGTCCTGCCGTTCGCGGCTTTCCTGTAGTAGTGCTGCATGATGAGGCCGAACTGGAGGATGGTGGCACCGATGACTTCGTTGGGCAGGTTTATCCATTTGTGCGCCACCCACAGGCCCACTATTACCAGTATGGTCGTTAGCGCGAGGCGGTCGTTGAAGGTCTTCCAGCCCATGTCGTCTCCTCAAAGGCCCTTCCGGGGGCGGCGCGAGACCCCCGGCTCATGGCTGATAGCTGATAGCTGATGGCTGACTGCTTTCCGCGGTTACACCAGGATGGCGAGCTGGTCCGGCAGCGGCTTGCCGGCAGTGCGGTAGACGGCCGCGAGCCTTGCCGCCTTTGCCAGCTTCTCCTCGGGCGCTATCTTCTCCAGCCTGAGGTTCTGTACCTCGAGCGCGACCTGGTCCCAGTCGACAACGCGTCGCAACTCCCTGTTTCTTTTCGTCTTCGACACGTCTCCTGCCTTTGGATGATTCTTCGGGGGGCTCAGCGCCTTCGTCGGGTAGGGGCACGGTGCACCGTGCCCCTACGGGCCTCGTTGGCAGGGGCGGTTCGCGAACCGCCCCTGCCGGAATGCGGACCACAGGCGGTGCGCTGTGACCTGCCCGGCGTCTCGAGACGGTCTGCGTACAGTGCCCCTACGGGCCGGCGTCGGTTGCACGGGATACCGGTGTTGTCGCCGGCGTGTAGAGTTGCCTTCCCCGCACCTTGTTGGACGGGCCGAGCCGTCTGAGTTCCCTTCGAAATGCGGCCAGCCGCTCGTTCGCCTGCTCCCGGTATTGCCCGGCCGTGCCGGCCCCGCCGACGTTGACGCGGTTGACGGAGTAGCCGGCCCATTCCAGCATGGCGTAGGCCGCGGCCCCTGCCGCCACGAGATCTTCGTCTTGGGCCGGGACGGTTGAGGTCTGCGCCGAGAGGGTGTGCAGGCGACCGTAGAACACACGCGCCTCGCTGCCGTCCGGGACAGCGTCACTAAGGAGGGTCAGGGTGTCCGCCCACAGGGCGAAGCGGTGATACGCGGCCGGGTATCTGCCGGCGGGGTACTCGACTGCCTCGACCATCACCATGTCTGACAGGGCCGAGATGTCAATCTCGCGGCTGCCGGGCGTGGTGGCGATGTCGGCCTTAGTCTCGAGTGGCAGAGCGTGTGAGTACTCTCGCAGAGCACGGGCGATGTGCCGGTCGAGCTCGTCGTCGGTCCAACGGTAGTCGGCCGGGTCCTCGTCGCGCAGATCTCTGCGTACGAATGCCCTCATGTCGGATAGATTCATCGGAATCCCTCCCGGGGGCGATTCATGAATCGCCCCTACCGAGGCACAGGCACATGGGCCTGCCGCCGCGCGCGGTTCGCGAACCGTCCCTACACCAGAACTGCCAGTGTCGCCGGTATTGCCCTGCCGGCCTTGCGGCAGTGGGCTGCAAGATGCCTGGCTGCGGCCCGCTTCTCCTCCGCGGAGGCGTCGACCGGCCGGCCTCGATAGCCGCCGGGTGAAAGCGCAGCGACGGCCGCAGCCAGGCGTTCCCAGTCCACCGTGTGTTCAACGTCGAGCCTGCCCTTGAGGGCCCGGTAGATAGCCCGGGTATGGTGCGGCAGCTTCCAGGTCTCGGGTTCGTCTGGGTCGCCGGCGATGGCGAAGGCCTCTCTGGGCAGGCCGTCCTTCAGTCTGCGGTTGTCCATGTTGTCTCCCCATCGGGCACAGCGCGCTGTGCCCCTACCGGTTCGAGGTGATACCGGGCGATTGCTTCGCCTCGCCCTTCGCGCAGCGAAGGACGATGGTCTCGCAACGCCATCCCGACCGTGGGAGGGCCTTTCCAGGCCCGATGCGGCCGGTGCCAAGGCTGGAAAGCCTTTCCCACACCTAGTCGCGGACGCCTATGAGCCGGGCGAGCTTGACGCTGTTGAACAGGGCCAGCGAGCAGTACCATTTGACGCGTGTCCTGGTGGCGTCCTTGACTTCGAGCTGGCCCACCCTCTCCACCTGAAGGCCGCTGGGGCCGGTGAGGCCCATCAGCGCGCCCTCGCCGAACTGCATGGCGTAGATGGCGGAGCAGTCGGCATTCACGCCCTGCGTTTTGGCGTCCGATATCCAGTCGCACACGGCGATGGGGATTCCATTGAACAGGCTGACGGAGTTCCCGAACTGGTCCTGGGACATCTCGATCGACCCGAGCGCTCTCTGAAGCTGGGACAGCTTGCGGCGGCTGCGCTTGCTCATGACGAGGAGGTGCGGCTTGCCGCCCTTGACCCTGTCCACCAGCTCGTCGAGTCTCTCCAGGGTCATGGTGCCGCCGTCGGCGCCCATGCTGACCGTCTGCCCGGAGACGCACAGCTTGTCGACGCCGTCGAAGGCCTTGGCGTTGGTGGCGGTGTCGCCGTTCACGAAGGTATCGTCGAACTTCTGCTGGATCGCCTTCGCCTTGAGCTGGATGATGGCGGCTTCGAGGTCCTGGATATTCGAGCGTGTCGCCGCGAGGAAGTTGTCCACGTCGGCGTCGCCGCCCAGGATCTTGAGGGTAGCGGTCTTCTGCGTGAAGGTCGGGGTGGACTCCGCCCACTCATCGCCGACATCGTAGAAGGCTGCGGCCGCGGCTGCGTTCTCCTGGTTGTAGGTAAGGCCGTTGCCTACGATCTCGGCGAACGGGAGTACCTGGAGAACAGGGCTGTCGTAGATTATGGTCTCGATGACTCCCTGAAGGAGGACGTCGTTGGATAGTTTGGCTGCCTCTGCCAGTGTCAATGCCATGTCTGTTGCTCCTTTCTGGGGAACCGGGTTAGTGGGTTATTAGGTGACTGGGTGACTGGGTGACTGGGTGATTGGGTAACTGGGTTACTGGGCGATTGGGCGGCCCGCTACGCGGTCTGGCGCGCCAGGGCGTGGGCTATCTTCTCGCCGGCGGAGAGCGCCGACGTGTCGCCGGAAGCCCGCGGGGGTGCTCCGGCGGGCACGCTCCTGGCTATGACCTCGGCGTCGAGGTCCTGCCTTATCTTCGCGACAATGCCGCGTGCTCTTGCGAGGGAGGCGTCGATGCCGTCAACGGTGTCCCCGTTGACCAGCTCTTCGGGGATGCCGGGAGCCGCGGCCAGCACTGCCTGGCGGTATTTGCCCACCGCGCCTGCCAGCGAGTCCTTCAGGGCCGCCATCGCTGAGTCTCTGGAGAAGATGTCCTGCTCAAGCTGCGCGATCCTGTCCTGGAGCCCCTTGCTTGCCCCCTCGCTGTCTTCCTCTGCCAGTTCATGGGTCGCGACGGGGGTTTGCGCCCCGTCCTTTTCGGCCTGCTCGGTCACGTGTCACCTCCTTTCGCGCCGGCTTCAATGCCAGCGCGATGGAATAGTAGAACATTAGTTCTCACACTGTCAATAGGAAAATGTCGCAGGGACCTTTTCATCACGAGTATGGGCGCCGCATGCCGTGCCCGTACCCCTGCAACACCCACTATCCTGTGGGAGAGCCTTGCCAAACCCGACAGTCCCTCATGTCAGGCCGTCATCGAGGCTGGAAAGCCTCTCCCACCGCTGGAAAGCCTCTCCCACCGTTGACGGGGGCAGTGCTTGACAAGGGGAGCACTATTGCTTAGAGTTGTTACAACGTACAGGTGTGGTGAAGCTCTGCTGGGAGCGGTGGCGATGGAGTACGTGCTTCTGGCGCTGATAGGCTATCTCATCGGGAGTATCCCCTCCGCTTACCTCTCCATGCGCCTGTTCACAGGCCAGGATATCCGAACGATTGGCACCGGGAACGCCACAGTCACAGCCGTGTTCGTGCGTGGTGGAAAGCGCCCTGGCGTGCTCGCCCTGCTCATGGAAATCGGCAAGGCGGGCATCTGTGTTCTGATCGCCCAGGTGATAGTCGGGGAGCCCGGGGCCGTTCTGGTCATCCTGGTCGCTGCCGTCTTTGGCTGTAGCTGGAGCATCTGGCTCAAAGGCGCGGGCGGGCAGGGGCTGACCATCGGCGTGTCGGGCCTAATGCTTGTCAACGTTCTTGCCGTGCTCATCATGGCGGCGTTCTATCTCGTCCCCGCCCTGCTCACCAAGAGGCACGTGCTGAGCAATCGCCTTTTCCGCATTTCCATCCCCGTGGTGCTGGCGGTGTGGTACGGTGTGGCGCCGGATTCGTCGTACGGTGTGGTGCCGGGGGCGTCTTACAGCGCCTGGGAGTGCGTCCTCGCCGGTGTCCTCATCATTGCCCCCTCCTTCATCAAAGAGCGAGCGGTGGGCGATGATGTCCTTGAAGCGAGAAAGGCAGGCGGCGCTGGCGGCAGGGCCGCCTGAACTCTGCAAATGCTTTACCAACAGGTAGTCTGCGTCCTGCTGGGCGCCATTCTGGTCAACCTCCTGCTCAACCTGAGGTCTCTCAGGACAGCCGAGGGCGACGGCGAACTCCCCGAGCCTCCACCCCTGATCTCGGTGCTCATCCCGGCACGGAATGAAGAGGCCAACATCGGCGCCTGCCTTGACTCGCTGCGCCGCGAGGACTATCCGTGGTTCGAGGTCCTTGTCCTGGATGATGGCTCGACCGACGGCACCGCCAGCATTGTGGAGAAGGTGGCGGCAGAGGACCGCCGCGTGAGGCTGATCCGGGGGCAGCCTCTGGTTGACGGCTGGGCGGGCAAGCCCTTCGCCTGTCACCAGCTCGCTCAGGAAGCACGGGGTGACTGGCTGCTGTTCACCGACGCTGACACTGTGCACGCTCCCTCTGCGCTGCGCAACGTTCTGCTGGCTGCGGTCGATTCGAACGCGGCGCTCATCTCCGGCTTCCCCTACCAGCGAACCACCTCTTTCTGGCAGAAGATGGCGCTTCCTATTCTCTTCTACTTCATGCTGCTGTGCTGGATGCCCCTCTGGTGGTTCCAGCGCACGCGCCGCCCGGTACCTTCAGTGGCTATCGGACAGTTCCTTTTCTTCTCAGCCGAGGCGTACCGGAGCATCGGCGGGCACGAGGCGGTCAAGGCGCGTATACTCGAGGACGTGTGGCTGGGCAGAGAGATGGCCCGCCATCACTACAGGCAGTTGACGCTGGACCTGTCGCCACTGGTCTCCTGCGAGATGTACGTGGGTTTCAGCGCTATGTGGAACGGCATCGCCCGGTGGCTGTACTCGGTGGCCTCGGTCTCCGCCGCCATGCTGGTACTGGTAATGGTTGTGGTGGTGCTCCTGTTTCTGATGCCTTTCCTCTGGCTGGCCTACGGCCTGTTTCTCGCTCAGCCCGCATTTGGCTGGGAGGTTCTCGTTGCCCTGCAGGTGGCTATCCTCTACGTGGCGCGCTTCCTTGTAGGACGCCGCTTCTCCCAACCTGCTCTGTCGGCGATCCTTCATCCCCTCGGCATCGCCCTGCTGCTGCTGGTCGGCCTCTACGCCAGCATGCGGCAACTGAGGGGCGCTGGCGTCGAGTGGAAGGGGCGGCTCTACGACCCCAGGTCCCGGATAGCTTAGAGGGATCCCTTCCTCTGTAGTAGGCTGTCATTGCGAGGAGCCCGCCTGAGGCGGGCGACGCGGCAATCGCCCTGATCGCGGTGCGCACACGGCACCGGGCGGTGGCCATGTCCGTCCGCATCCTTCAACCTGCAGGCCTTGCCGAGCCTGATGGGAGAAACCGCACAACCCGGCTCAACCTCAGTCTGACCGTCCAGACGATCTCTTCCCACAACCACGGGGCATGGTACGCAAGGTTCGTCAGGTAGTCACAGGAACATCCGGGGCAATTTTTGTAGAACATGTCGCGAAGGCGTCTCCTGTATCGCGGCGAGCTGACTATCTCTTTGAGGCTGCGCTCCCGGACGTTGCCCAGCGGCTCCAGTGCCAGACATCCGGAGTACACGTCCCCATGAGCCCCGATGTGGATCCCGATGTGCCCCAGAATGCACGCAACATCCGGTCGCCGCGGGTCCTGGAAGTACTTCCTTATGTATTCAAAAGAGGCATGGGTATGCGAGACCGTGAACAGAGCGGGGTAGCTGCTTTTCAGCCTGTGCAGCTCATCGACAACGTGGTTCAGTTCGTCCAGGTCTTGTATTCGGAGGTCCGTCATATCGACCCGAAAGAGGTAGGGCGTGGCATTCACCAGGTTGAGAAGCATCCGCACTCGCAGATGCCGCACCACGTCTGCCAAAGGAATCGTTTGGTCCAATGTCGGCCTCATCAGCGTCATTGCCGCACGTATCTCTGTGGTGCGATAGCTGCTGTCCCGCAGTTCGCTCAGCATCTCCAGCGCTGAGACCACTTCCTCAAAGGCACCCCTTATGCCTCTCACGCGGTCATTTGTCTCCTTGAGACCGTCCAACGATACGGTTATCCCCGTAACCCCGTTCTGAAGGAGGTTCTCCGCAAGCTCTCGCCGCAGCAGGAGACCGTTTGTCAGAACCGCAATCGGCTCGAATCCAAGAGCGGAGCACTTGCGGACTATGTCTGGCAAGTCTTTTCTGAGTAGCGGTTCACCTCCAGTAAGAGTGATTCCTCTGATTCCCAACCGCTTCAGTTGCAGGAGAAGCTCACCGATTTCCTCCAGGCTCAATTCATCGGAGGACCTCTGATGCCATTGGGTACAAGCCACGCACTTGCTGTTGCAGTTGTTCGTCACGACTATGCCAGCCGATGAAGGGTCAAAAGAGACTGTTGAGAAGAAGACTCTTGAACGCCTGGCAAGCTCGACGAACAGCAGCTTTCGAGAGACCCTCAGCCCGTGCTTCAAGAGGTGAAGCCTGTTCATCCGGGATTCCCCATTTCAACTCGCGGCAAGTCTGCATTCACCGAGGCTTTCCCGATTGACATGCCCAAGCGCATTTCGCCACACATGGTCCGGCGCTCGCCTAGGCCTCGGCAAGCCTTATCTGTCCCCACAGCCCCAGTTGCCCGCCCACGATGATGGCCACGCCCCTGAGCCCCTCGATAGTCTGGGCGAACTCCAGCGCTCCCGGGATGTCGCTCGCTGAAGCGACGCGGTTCCCGATGGCGGTGGCTGCGGCGTCCGCCAGAGAGGCCGAGGGGGAGAAGACGGTGACTGCGTCGGTGTTGCCGAAGCTCAGCGACGGCCCGACGGACGCGGAAGAGGTGCATATGCCGAGCGGGGTCTCATCGGGCCGGACGGCGAAGGCGAGCCTGCCTGTGAGAGGTGAATCGCCGGCATAGACTCCGATGACCCGTTCCTTCGTGGTCTTCAGGAAGATGTCGCCGCCGTTCTCCACGATAACTTCGCGGCATGAGTGAAGGAGCTGCCTGCCCACGCTTTCTGCTATGGCTCCGGCGACGGCGGCCATCGGGCCCACGCCCGCCTGCCGCGCGGCGTCGGCCATCTCTCTGACCAGCGCCGGGGCATCCTCCTCAACCGGAACGGG
>Ga0315274_10007923_pt1 | contig 15347 bp, 10 predicted proteins | sample YL17G02_20_MG_FD_203700 | JGI IMG/M metagenome (GOLD analysis project Ga0315274, IMG submission 203700) | Sediment microbial communities from Yellowstone Lake, YNP, Wyoming, USA - YL17G02_20 | ecosystem: Environmental > Aquatic > Freshwater > Lake > Sediment | place: USA: Wyoming | collected... | reverse complement strand
TTTTGTTATGTCTTTGCGAAGCAGTGATACAATGGCTTGATAAGCTACCTTTTTCACAGTTTTGTTCCCTTATGAGTATTGATGAAAATGAACTGGTATTTATTTAACAAATTTAATGATACTTACTGAAATGTGTTAAGATTCAAGATAAAATTAAGTTTGCACAGTCAGATATGTTATACCAGTTTCCATATTTGATGGTGCATTACTGTATTAAACAATCTGTATCACTGGCAGCTTGCTACCAGTGTATAATGTACTATGATTTTTGGAAATTGATATTAATTACTCACTTTGGCTGATTATAAGCAAAGAAAAGACATTTTTTCTATATTTTAACCGGCAACCCACATTTGCTATAATGGTAGCGTGGTGTTTTATTATAATGTGGAGGTGTGAATATGAAAATTACTAAAATTCGTTTTGAGCGTGTAAAAGGAACGTTTCATTATGACGAACCTTTAAGCGAAGAACGGCTTGTACGCCCTATTGACATATATCCTGAATACAGAGCAGATGGAACTCATTGGCCCATTTCTAACCTATCAACAAAACCGCACTATCCCGTAGAATCGCTTTTTATGTATATTGACACCGACGAAGATGTAAGCGGCATTTATGGGTCAATTTCTATGGAAGATGCTCGTATAATCGCTACTCAACTCGCTGGCATCCTCATTGGTGAAAACCCTCACGCAATCGAACGAATCTGGGATAAGATGTACCGTCTTGCTATACATGGACGTAAAGGGCCTACCATGATGGCTATCAGCAAAGTTGATCTTGCTCTCTGGGATTTGAAAGGGAAGTTACTCAATGCACCAGTATACGAGCTTCTTGGTGGTCCAAGCCGTGACAAAATCCGTGTTTATGCTTCGATGTTAGGATACTCCATTAAGCCTGAATTGGCGGCAGAGCGTGCAAAAGAGGTTGCGGCGCAGGGATATTCAGCTACTAAGTGGTTTTTCCGTCATGATCCAACAGAAGGACAGGAAGGTGTTCGTAAAAACCTTGAATTGATCCGCACTGTTCGTGAAGCGGTAGGTACTGACGTAGAGATTATGTTTGACGCATGGAATAGTTGGAACGTTCCTTACACAAGACAGATGGCGGAATTAGCCAAAGAATACCGACCCTGGTGGTTCGAGGAACCGGTACTGGCGGATATGATACCACAATACGCTGAACTCCGACGCACTGTTAAGTCAGTCGCTATCGCCGGTGGAGAACACGAATATACTCGTTGGGGGATCAAAACTCTGTTAGATGCTGGTGCTGTGGATATTCTTCAGCCAGACCCAACGTGGGCGGGCGGTTTAACTGAAATGATAAAAATCTGTGCATTGGCTTCCTCCTGTGATATACCTGTTATTCCACACCACGGTGGTATAGCCTCAACACAGGTAATCGCTTCTCAGACTATCATTACTTGCCCCATACAGGAATGGCTTATTCAGTGGGGTAACATAGAAAACGTTTTCATGAAGCACAAGATTAAGCCTGTCAATGGTTATATCGAGTTGCCTAAGGATCCCGGGCTTGGCACGGATCTGGATGAAGATGCAATTGAATTTCGTGAGGAGATTAAGTTCTAATGGTCAACAGAGTTAATTGAGGTATGTTTACAAATATTAAGAAATAAACACGAAGACACTGAGGCACGGAAAAGATACTGGATATTAGATTTTTTGTTTATAAAGCTGGCTTACATCTATATAATATTCAACATCCTTCATTTCTCCATGTCTTTGTGTTTACGTGTTTTGTTTCTTTTGTTAAGTAATAATATTTAACGCCTTTTCTACTTCTAATCCATCGTGAATGACGGCAGAGAATAGCCGAACAGCCTTTGTGACGTCAGTGAATCCCCAGACGTTTCTTCCTACTGTCATGCCCTTTGCTCCACTCTGTACGACATCACCAGCCATTTTCAATGCGACTTCGATTGTCTCGGCTTTGGGCCCGCCCGCGGCAATGACAGGGACAGGACATTCAGACACGATCTGTCTGAAAGCTTCAACGTCACCGCAGTAAGGGGTTTTGATAACGTCAACACCACATTCAAGCCCACATCGAACAGCCCATGCGACAAGCTCTGGTTTGAAGGAAACCTCTGGCACTGGTGTAGTCAAATCTCTGGGGTATATGTGTGCGATAACGGGCAGATCGAAACGGACAGCCTTACGGACACAATCAGCGACTATTCGCAGCTTTTTATCTTCATCCTCTCCGCAAATAAACGCCGCAACTGCGAAGGCATCAGCACCCAATCTTATCGCATCCTCTGGTGTGGCTATCTGCTCTCTAGCCGCATCATCAGGGCGGGCTATCGTGCTTTGAAGTATGAGTGGTATCTGCCCCGCATAAGGCTCCCACGCTGAAGTTGCGATCCCTTTGTGCATTGTAATGGCATCAGGTTTGCCAGCAACTATCGCTTCAAGCGTTTCACTGATGCGCCTTAACCCATCAGGCAAACCATCCCATCTGTTGGTGTATCCTATAAAATGGTCAACAGCTACCGAAAAGAACCTGTCTGAAGGATGAGCGAATATTCGGTTAAGCCTTGTCCGTTTCCCTGTACCCATTTATTTATGCCTCCTGTTGAAGCCCAGTTGATTCCATCTGTTTAAAAAGACTGATGTAATATTATCACGAAGCAGATTTATTGTAAAGAGGAGATCGCTATGCCCAAGCATAAACTTTTCGTCCGCGGAAAAAATATCACAAATATAGCATAACCTATGCTAATGCTGACAAAACAAAATACGTGACAAAAAAAGGCACATCCTGTATAAATTAACATTGAAAGGAGAATGTGCCTTATGAAAAATACTACTCTCGTTCCGCCGAGTGACGGAAGAACAGAAGGAAAAGATATTACAAAACTAGGTGAACTTTGGCAAGAGGAAATAATGAACCTTTCAGAAACAACACCTGAAAGCCTTGATGCTCTCGAAAACAGAATCCAAGACATTCTTCATCGTCTTGTGAAAGCAATTATGGAGTGGAAACTTCTCAGGGGATACCCCCGAGACCCCGATCCAAAAGAATGGAATTCATCTTTGCATAAAGACAAATGCCCTAAGTGTGACAGCAAAGTCCATAACCGTAAGCGAACCAAACAGATACTAACAACAGTAGCAAACATAGACTATGAAAGGTATATGCAAACGTAGTGGAGGTAACCTGGATGGAGTAGAGGTTTTAGTTGATGGAGCATCATGGATAAATGGATTTCGATTGGAGCATTTACGCAGATACATATTGGCTCATCACCACTTATGTGAAAAGGTAAAAGAGCGATTTGGTAGCGTGATAGAAAATGTTAAGGAATGTTGAAAGAGTGTGGATGAGTTGATGAGAATTCTTAACGCAGGAGAGGTAGACAGTGCTTTGAGCTATATTGATGGACTGAGTAGAATAGGAAGAAGGACAAGCTAGAAACATTGAAAAGGCAATCAGGTTACATAGAACGAAACCGGGACGGAATATGGTATGAAGAAGCCAGAAGGCAAGGCATACCCATAGGCAGTGGTTCGGCAGACAAGGTAGGCGACATAGTGATCAGTCGGAGGCTGAAGTTGCGAGGAATGCGTTGGAGTAGGCATGGTTCGGATGCAGTTGAGAACGTTCGTATCATGGTACTCAATGGAGAATGGGATCAATTCTGGAGTAAGTATAAAGCAGCTTAATCCATTTCCGCGGACGATAAATTTATGCTTGGTTTGACAGCGGCACAGATTGGGCACACGAAGGGCGGAAAAGTTGTCTCCCTGAAAAAAGAAGAATCCTGTGAAGTGGCATCTTCACAGGGATTGTAAGTAATATGCCTGGGCGGATTCGAACCGCCGGCCTTCAGATCCGGAGTCTAACGCTCTATCCAACTGAGCTACAGGCACATAATTGCATAATTAACAATACCACATTTTATGGCGTAAATCAAGCAAAATCTTTGCATCAAATCGGGTTATAAAGATTTCATAAATTGGAGGTTCTGTCATCCGACAATGGGAAGTGTGCTGGAATCGAATACGTGCATAAACAAATACGAATCGCATTGGAGTTCATGAAGCAACTCAGAATTGATGCTGAAACACGTATACAATGATATACAATATTGTTTTAATTTGGGAGGTTAGCGTTGGAGTAGCAAGATTTAGCTTGCAATATATGCAGGAAAATTCTGCTACACCATTGACTACTATCTGAGACAGCCTTATTCGGCTTTAATGGCAACCATACTGGATATTTGAAGGCTTTGATATTCTTTCCATGAGTATAACTGCCATTGCTTATAGATTCTTGACTTAATTTGCTCCTTAACATATTGCGTTTGAGCCTTCATGTGGGTATAGCGAGCGCAGTACATCATGTATTCTGCCATGATATACCAATAACCTTTAGTTATAAACCCAAATCGCTCTTTTGCAATCTTATGTGCTTCTTTTAGATATTTCCTATAAGTAGATGAATTATCTTTCGTTAGAATTCTTGATGCAGCGTATATTTTCTCAAAAAAGGATATTGAACCACTTTTTACTTCGGGATTAATCATACGAAGCAACCTTTTCACTCTTTCAAAAAACGCATTCTCGCTGTAAATTCCTTCTAATATTTTTAAGTAATTCTGCTCTGCTTCTTTTTCTGACATATTATATGGGATGAAATTCATTGTACCATCAGAATTGTTCCCGGTTGATTCATCCACAAGACGCCCTTCATCTTTCATGCGACTCCAGAGCTTAGTTTTTGGTAGTGCCTGTAAAAGCCCAACCATTACTGTTGGTATGTGAGTATTATTGATGAAGTCAATGAGTCTTTTAACAGCATCCGGTTTATCAGAATCAAATCCATGAATAATCCCCATCATCATGCTCGATCCGGTTTCTTTTGTTATAAGCGAGAGTTTCTCTCCAATGGACTTTTTACCATGTAGATTCTGGTTTTTTCCTACCTCTTGTAGTGCTTCAGTGTTATTTGTCTCTACGCCGAAAAAGTTATCAATGAAATATGCTTTACGAAACCACTCTCGAAGTTCTAACATTATCGGTGTTTCATCAGAAAGATTCACCGAAACTTCACTATATTTGGGAAAGCGATAACCAATCTCATTTTCAATTCTGCAAAGGTTTTTCAACAGTTCTATAGCTTCTTTGGGGTTCCCGATAAAGTTATCATCCACTACAAAAACGCTTGCCTTCCAACCGAGATTAAACATCTGTCTGAAAGCATTCTCTATATGCTCTATGGGGGCGATACGCTGCTTTTTACCAAAACGGACAGTAATATCACAAAACTCGCAGTTAAACGGGCATCCTCTGGTAATTTGCACGGACATGCTATGGTAGTTTTTCATGTTTATGGATGAGTAATCTGGTTGAAAGAACTTGTCAGGAGAAGCAAGTGTTCCATGATAGTATTTTTCAGCATTACCACTATAGATGCCTTCAAGCAGATCATCAATTACCATCTCTGCCTCGTTTTCAACAAGGTGGTCTGCCATGCCCATAAGCGGTGAGTCCTCACTAACGATTGTGCCACCAGCAATAAGGAGCTTACCTGCGTCTTTGACTACTTTTGCATCTTCGAGGAATCCTTCTTGCTGCGCAATCATACCGCCAATGTAGACATGGTCCGCTTCTTTAATTATCTTTTCAAGAGGTTTCGGGTTGATGTTTCTGTCAATGAGTTCTAACTCATCATAATAGGGTTTGAGATGGTTGTATAATCCCATCAGTCCTAAAGGTGGGAGGGAAGCTTTTGGTAGGCCGAATTCGTTTTTTGGTACGTATTTTGTTAAAGTGTGTTTAAAACTCCAAAAGGTTTTTGCATAAAACCTCGGATATATAAGAATTGCTTTATGCGCAATTTTTTTTATCGTATCTAATCACCTCTTAAAATGGGCAGTCTTATCACTAAATCGCTATATCTTTAAATTGAGAGTATATTAAATTCCTGCTTTCGCTGGAATAACAAAGCGTTAGCCTGCCATTCCTACGTAAGCAGGAATCTTACATCTATTCATCACACAAATCTTAAACTTAGTTTCTGTTTTGGTGAGAATGACTGTATAAACTTAGCGATAAATCCGTTTAGGTTAGAAGTACCTAAAACATCATGACACTAGAATCGGGATCTGCGATTGAAGCTATTATAGCCACCGGATCTCTCTCTTGACTCTCTTGGTTCCTTTGCTTCGTCAACTCTTAGAGATCTTCCACCCAATTCTTTACCGTCAACAGCTTCTTTAGCTTTCTTTGCATCTTCATCACTGGCGAATTCGACAAAGCCGAATCCTCTTGATCTGTTTGTATCTCGATCTCTGACGACTGATGCGGAAACGACCTCTCCGTACTCGGAGAACATTCCCTCTAGCTCTTGATCTGTAGTGTCAAAACTTAGATTCCCAACATAAAGTTTTTTTGCCATTCGTATCGTAACCTTCCTTTAAACTCGGACGAATCTGCTCATAATTAAGCGCAAATCGTCACACTCATATTGATAGAAATTCCTATTCTTAGCACTTAGCTAAGAACAGACTGAAAGTGAAGTTTTGCTCAAGTGTTTGTTATGGAATTGGTGGTGCAAAATAGAAAGAATTTCGGTAAGTAAGAAATTCAACAAGTAGCAGATTTCGCACAAGTTTCCTCTAACGCTGACCGGGCGCTTCAAAGGTATTGTATCATAGGATAATGGATTTGTCAATGTTTTTTTCAGGATAAAGTTTAATTCACCAATTAGCATCGTTTTTTTATTTACTTGATGGTAAAAGTTAGGTAAAATGTTAATGCTAAATATAACTTCAAACTCCTACTTCCAGCATTGGATTATAAATAAGGTAACAATTTATGAAAGCTATTAAGAATTAAAACACAGATAAACACTGATAGGCACAGATACTTTAGAAAATTAAAGATTCTAATATTTCAAGGAGAGCTTAAATGAAAGTTCCACTAAAAAAACCCATACCAGATAAAGATAGCTTAAAAAAAGTCATTCTAAGGGAAATTATCCCGCAAAAACTCCCATCTATGGAACTTCACATAGACAAAGAGATAGTAAAAGAGTTAGTTGAAAAAGAACTCGGCAAGAAATGGATAGAGCCTTCGTCAGATGACAAAGAATCCCAGAAAGCTTGTCTTAGAAACTACATCGAGTGCTGGTATCGCCTTGGGTATGATTGCCTGAGACTCACAGGAGACTTCCGTTTTACAAGCGGATTGCATTTTGAATCCAAAGTACGAGGTGGAACGGATACGGCAGAGCTTGCACGCAGTGAGCGGAAATGGACAGAGGAAGGTAAGGGGATCATAAGCTCGTGGGAAGATTTCGAGAAATATTCATGGCCATCACTTGATGATGTAGACAATTGGGTTATGGATTTTGTTTCAGTGAACCTGCCAGAAGGCATGGGATTATTCGCCTGTCCATCCGCTGGTATATTCGAGATCGGACTGAATATCCTGTTCGGCGCTGAAACTCTTTCGTATCTTCTTTACGACAATCCTGAACTGGTTAAAGCTGTATTCGATAGAGCGGGCAGTCTGATTTACGATTGGTACAAGAGCATCATTGGCATGGACAAAGTCATTGGCTTCTTTCAGGGTGATGATCTGGGGTATAAAACAGCTACCATCATCTCACCCAAATTCCTGAGAGAGTATATCCTACCCTGGCACAAGAAAATAGCACAGCTTGCCCATGATAACGGACTGGTCTATGTACTCCATTCTTGCGGTAATCTTGAATCTATAATGGAAGATGCGATTGAAAACGTGAAGATAGACGCAAAGCACTCTTTCGAGGACGAGATCATGCCTGTGACACAGTTTAAAGAGAAATATGGGAACAGGATCGCAGTGATCGGCGGTGTTGATGTAGATAAAATTTGCAGGTTAGATGAACCAGAACTTCGTGCTTACGTAAGAGACATTATAGATAAATGTGCGCCCGGTGGTGGATACATACTGGGAACGGGAAACTCCGTAACAAATTATATTCCACTCAAAAGTTTTCTCATCATGCTAGATGAAGGTCTCGAAATTCACTAAATGGTTTTCAAATACCTTATGGTTTAAATGGCACGCATCAGCGTGCCGCTACGCTATTTTTGTTACACGCTGATGCGTGTCCTAAAATAAACATAACAAACTTAGCGAGAAAACCACTAAAGCACCAACTATTTATATTATCACTAATTCATGCTGTTTTCACAATGATGAGTTTCCGAGAAACGATCATCCGCTCAATCGCTCTTACCTTTTCGAGATGCACCCCAACCAGATTTAACCATCCATTTAGTCAGGATCGGGACGTAAGGGCTGATCCTGTCACCAGCCGCAAGACCTGTCCTGTAAATATCACCTCCAGAATAATTCCACCAGTTCCAGCCAATGCCGAAACGCTCAAACAGCGCAAGATAATCGTTCAACCACGCTTCACCATCAGAATCAGGCTGTATCATGGATATACCAAACTCCCCGCAGTGGATAGGTACGTTATACTTAATCGAAAACAGGATTGCCTCTAGCCACTGGTCAACGTGTGTGCGTTCAGTAGTGCTTTGGTAACTCGGATAATATTCATCATAAGCGTAACCCCAATGTTTTCCGTAATGGTGAAAGCTGTAAAGGACGTTTTTATCGTCCACAGGCTCCATCCAAAGACTCCACTGTGGCTGCGCCCATCCGTCAGCAGATTCCCAGACGATGAGATGCTTTTTATCTACTGAGCGTATGATAGCAGTCAATTCCTTCATAACCTCTTTCCAGTGGTCAGTGTTCATATAGGCTGGTTCATTAAAGAAATCATAAGATATAGCCCATTCAGGCAGGTGTGCGTAGCGTTCTGCTATCCTTCGCCATAATTCAAAAGCGTTCTTCTTCGTTTCAGGCTTCGCTTTCCAGTATCTCGTGCTGTTCCTCACTGCGCCGCTGATGTCACGCTGTGGCGAATCCTCGTTAAAGAACCAGCACAGCATCATCTGCATCCCGACAGAATTGCATTTTTCAACGAATTCATCCAGTCGTTTCCATAAAGCTTCATTGTCTTCGATAATAGGTCCTCCCATAAATTTCACCAAAGGCACGTCCCAATCAGCGTGGAACGCCCAGGCGTAGCGGCAGTGATCGAATCCCCATTCAGCCATGCGCTTGAACATTTCGTCCTCAGTTACACCGCCACGCATATTATATTCAGCTTTAGGTTTTCCGAATAATTCACCTACGCCCTTAATCACCTTTGAGCGATCAACCGCAGGTGCCTCGTATTCAATTGTGTCCGTGTTTTTTATAACGAGATATGGTGCGACAGCGTGTATCAGATCATATATTATTTTCATGTAGTAGCCATCATCCTGCAAACCGGGATAATTGTATCTCAGTCCATAGCTTACAAGCATTGGTACAGGAGCAAGGGTTATAGGTTCAGACCCATCAAAGCTGTCGAAATTAAGGTAGTTATACTTGATCGCACACTTCTGCGTGAGTGGAGTTTCTATGGGTTTTACACATTCACTTGCGCAAACTGGATAACGCCTTAAAGCCTTTGTCCAGAATCGGCACAATTCTATATCATCCCTTAATGGAACATAAGTTTGTAACACAGGAGCTTGCAGGATCAATGCACGAATGGAACCCCTGGTGTAGTTGATGCGGAAGCATTGGGATTTCATCTCCCATACAATCTCTATCGGACGCTGTTCAAGCACGATCAGAACATCTTCGTCATCATTTTGGAGTAAAATCCAGTTTTCGGTAATATCCTCACCTCTTAGCCTAACATCCTGCTCAAGCCCTAATGTCTGGGCGCCTTGTTTTGTCACGAACTTAACCGTTGAAGGTGATCTATAGCCTTTTGATTCCCAACCCCATAAGCCAAGGGATTTGGAATCTGTTGCCACTACAACAGCAGGTGACATTGCACTTGCAAGAAAAGTATAATTCGCAGTTTCGTGTCCATCATTAGTGCATTTGTATTCTTTCACGTAAGATAGCGGACCGGGAGTTTCAACTAGTGCAGGCTCAAATCCGTCAACGTAAAGTGCTATTTGTCCGCTAGCGATTCCGCCGAAGTTATCGTGATTATACACTTGGATAGCAATTAGATTCTCTTTACCATAGTTGAGCAATTCCGATGGTATCTCATGTTTCTGAGGAGGATTCAATTCACCTTCATTGATAGGTTTTCCGTTCACAAAGATTCTGCCCCAGTTCTGGATATTGCCTGTTGAGAGCATCAGTTTCTTTCCTTGCCAATGTTCTGGAACGTAAACGCTCTTTTTGTACCACGCAAACCCATTGTAAGGCTTATCTCCACATCGGGCATCATCAAGTTTATATGGGGCATCTGCCGGGCTATTAAGATTGTCTTCTTGAAACCCCTGACGTTCCCATGGCATGGGTACTATTATCTTTTTCCATCCTTCACTTTTTGTGTCATTATGCCATCCTTCTTTTAATCCGATATTGTCTGGATCTGTGCGGAAATTCCATCTGCCTGAGAGATCAATGTAAGAACCAGATAGCATTGAAAATTGCCAGTTGGAAGGGCCATTTCCCATCAACTCACGAGAATTGAGCCATGCGAACCTGTCTTCAGGAAACTCATCCAGATCCCCGACCCCACCGACTAAATCTGCTGATGCCTGAATACGAGACTTTATATCCTGTGTAAGTTCACCGATTCTGTCTATTACCTTCTGTGATGATGCCCAATCACTAAGGGTGAATATTTCTCTCGCAGATGCAGATAATCGCTTTAGTTCGCTTACATCCATATTAATATCGAGCATTGATGCGCAGTTCTCAAGATGAAGAATCTCTCGTTCTTTTTGATAAATATTAGTTGCTGTGAAGACGGGCATTTCGGCTGATGTAATCAAAGCCGCTGATTCGTCTGCTAAGGCAATAGCATCAATGTATTTTCCCGATTTTTGAGCAGGAACAGCCTTATCACGTATGATAGAAAGAGCTTTATCTATAAGAGGATTAGAGATTCTTTCTGCTACCCGCCAGAGTGAGTTCTGGTCAAAAGATACGATCTCGTCAGCAGGTCGTAACCTTCGCATCAAAAATATCCCCTGATCATTCAATTTCTGGATACGTGCAAGGCATTTGGCAATGGAAGTTTTACCTCTTTCTTCATCATTATAAGTCATGAGTTTACCGTTATGCGCCCTATGATATGCTCCACTGCTGGGACCGACCGCCATCTTCTTTGTCTGTAGAATATTAGAACTATCTGTAAGCCAATCTTTATCGCTAATAAAAGGGTAAACCTTACCATCTTTACCAATGATCTCACCTTCTGCACAGATTTCATTACTTTCGATAGTTAAAGTGACTGTATTTAATGATTTGAGATAATTTGAAATGTCATAATCGTCAATAAGTCCTCCGTCTAAGTTCTCTCCGACTGTCTGATCATTTATCTTGAGTTTATAGCCTCTATCTCCCCATACGACTATCCATCCCTCAACCGCACCGTCGGGGATTTCTATTGTTTTTGTGTATGACCTTCCACCAGAAAGGCATAACCCTTTCCAATCGTCTTTGTAATACCAATTATCCGCACCACGTTCCCACCATAGTTGATCCGAATTTACATTACTTGCCGTGAGAAAAACCAGAGTTCCCAGACAAAATACTGACCACATATTACCGCCTCCATTATGAATCAGGAATTTAGTCATGGATTAACACGGTATGAGGAAGATACTAGATATTTGATGTTGGATGTTAGCAAACCTGTTCTAATCCAGCATCCAATATCTAACATCCTTTTTTTCCTTTATCCGTGAAAATCCGTGTGTTTCCGTGGCTAATATAAAAAACTTTCTACTTCAGCTTCACAAAAATGTAGGCTACGTTATACAATGGCTCATCCACAGACTCACGGTACGACTCATTATACCTTTCCGCAAGATAGTCAGCAGCTTCTATAATGTCAACGAACTTCTGAGGATACTTCTCTTTGAATTCATTTATCATAGTTCCGGGCAGTGAGTAGTTATCCAAAAGCTCAACTGCAGGAAGTTTCCTCCGATCCTTCATCTCAAGCCACCAATCATACTCTTTCATTTTATCGTCATCCTCGTGGTACATAAGTGACCAAACGTAGTAATCCTCACGGATCAATAGCCCAAGACCATCATCAAACACATTTACAAGATCAACGTCCTCTATCCAGTCCTGCATTGCAGACAGCAGGTTTTCTGGAACGTCCTGCGGAACAACGTGATAATAAAAATCCTCGTCATCCATAACCATCCTGACTTTGACGCTTTTCTTGCCATGAGGGCGCAGCAAATCCTCGATGCTTTCACCGGTCAGGAATAGAAACGGGACGTTGCCGTTAGTAACGTCAATCATAACGTCTTCACCGTCAACATCATATAGAAGTGCGGAATGTTGCCAGTACGTCATGTATTTTTTGCCGAGTGAAAAATCCAGAGTTGACAGCATTTTGCGAAGCGCATCTGCGGGGAAAGGTCCTTTCGCATTAGGTCCGCCAAGAAGGTACTCCGACTTAAACCCATAAACATCCGTGATCAGTTTCATGGCTGAAGCCTTTTCTGTGCATGTCCCACCCCTACCTTCTATGATATTGAGCAACGTCTCTGATGGATCCTTAAACCTAAGCTTATCACCAATAAAGCGTGAGTAAAGCTCAAAATCACTTTCCCATATCCTTTTGCTAACAGCTAAAAGGAAATTTTTTTTATCTTCCTGCGTATCTAGTTGCAAGATTCTATCAGCTTCCGATCCATATTTGTCGGTTATGCAATCCGTGACAAATCCCTCAAATACGTCCTTATTCTTCTTCCATTTCCTGATATTGTAGCCATAAAGATTACTTTCCTCGGTGATCTGAGATCGGTCAACTATAATATCCAGAAGCATAAATCCGTGCTGATCTTCTGGCTGAACGAACTCGAAGGTCGTATCACTGTCAAGTTCCACAACGTCATCACCATGTCTTATGATAATCCCATCAAAAAGGTCAAGCAATTCACCGTCATCGTCAATATTGTATATACAATCCTGAATGATGCTCAGGTTTTTTGCGGATTCAGGGGTCATGTTACTATTTATGGCTTTCACGTATCTATCGAATACTTCTCTGTATGAAGTTGACAACTCCGGGTCAATTTTCATCGCACACGTAGATTCAGTTGCAGAATCTGTAAGCTGTAAAATATAAGTTTTTCCTGTTTCCATAGCTGATCCCCTCCGTTCGGTCTCTTGCTTTTTCACTGATTCTGTTTTTTTGTTTCCCAATAATGCGTAACCAATCATTTTATATATAAGTTTCGCCGCAAGGAAATTTGGTGCTATATTTCCCTCTTGAGGGCTGAGTTCCACAACGTCGAAGCCAATGATCCTGCGTTTTTCAGCCAGCTTTCGCATAAAAGTCGTAACATCGTTCCATAACAGCCCATCCGGTTCCGGTGTGCCTACTGACGACATAATAGATGGGTCAAAGACGTCTAGATCAAGAGTTACGTAGACATTTTCCGACAATCGCTCTATGGCGTCATCCATCCAATCCGAGCCTTTTATATCTCGCATAAAGAAAACAGGCAGTTGCATGCGGTCTATGAAACGCTTCTCAGCAAGAGATAGGCTTCGTATACCCACCTGAACTGCCGGGCAGTGTTCCAGAACACGGCGCATGGCACAAGCATGGTTATATCCTGACCCGTTGTAAGTATTACGCAAATCAGCATGTGCGTCCAGTTGAAGAACTGACATTCCATCGTAGACTTTTGCAAAAGCTGAAACCATGCCCGGTGTTACGGAATGTTCACCACCAAGCATGATTATGAGTTTTCCGCTTTTAGCGAGCGGCACGCCGATCTCCTGAATGGACTGGAATATATCATCCAAATCTTTGAAATCCATCTTAACTTCAGGCAAAGTGTGTATACCCATAGTGTATGGTTCACAATCCAGTTCATCGTCGTAGAATTCCACGTGTACTGATGCCTCAATTATGGCTTTAGGAGCATTCCGGGTTCCTGAGCCATAAGTTACAGTTGCTTCATAAGGAACAGGCAGGACAATAATTCGGGCATTTTCAAAGCTAGTTGGTTTTGCACCCATGAAGTTTAATGGTGATGATTCTTTTTCGCTCATATTTTCCCTCTAAGCAAGTTCAGGATTCATGATTAAATAACTTACCTAATAGGAAACACACCCCCGTACCCCTCTCAAGAGGGGAGTTTGAGTCAATTCACCGCTTGAGAGGGGAACACGGATGCGTCAGCATACGTAAGGGGTGTGTTAATTCTTCGTTATGGATTACCCGATAATCATTCAATGTTCATCATCGCTTTTATATTAGTAATCCGTCCCACCTCGTCTGAACCTTTCAATGTGCTTCTTGCCTTTCGCTTCCTCTATGGCTTTTTTCAGTGCCTCTTGTTCGGCTTCGGTCATTGTGGGTGAATATTTATGGTGTGCCGACCCCTGCTGACTGACGTGCTTTGACTGTGCCAGAAGTTTTAACTCAATGACGTCTGATACATCAACCTCGTAGTTCGGTTCCCTGCTGGCGAAGTAAAAGAAATCTTGCACCATAAAGGGTTTCAGACCCTCGTAAAGCAGATGTTCAGGATAATAAAGGTGATATGCGGATGCCCTTGCGGCATCTACTGTGTTGAATGCCGCCATGCTGTGATCCGTCTTGTGCCACTGTCTGAATTCCCTGCCCGGATCAAAGCATATCACTACATCCGGTCTATATTTTCTGATCAATCGGGTGGCTTTCCCGCATAATTCTTTTGGGTTGGCGTATTCAAGTTCACCATCATCGTACCCCATCCATATTATATTTTCTGACTTTATGCCGATAACTGCGCAGGCTTCTTCTTCCTCTCTTTTTCTAATCTGCGCAAGCTTTTCGCTAGTCATTTCAAGATCGTGAGAACCTTTGTTGCCGTTTGTATACATGACTATAATGACGTTATTATTTTTCGCAAGTATTGCCAGAGTTCCCGAACAATAATAGGCATCATCATCGGGATGTGCGCAAAATGCCAATACCGTCTTATTCTTCATTTCTTCTAATCTTTCTTCTTTAGCCATATTTCCATTCCTCCCTAATATTACTTTGTCAATTATGGATTTTACCTGTCTGGTAGCCGAAGGCTTTAGCCGAATGGCACTGACTTAAGGAAGTTTTAACCCCAGAGGGGTGTCATATTTATAGAAAAACAAGCAAACAACAAATCTAAGCTCCGAAGGAGCGATATATAAACTAGACCTTTGAAAATATGTCGCTCCTTCGGAGCTATGGGGTTTTGCTGGTTTTACATATCTATAAATATAACGCTCCTCTGGAGC
>Ga0315274_10007922_pt1 | contig 15352 bp, 11 predicted proteins | sample YL17G02_20_MG_FD_203700 | JGI IMG/M metagenome (GOLD analysis project Ga0315274, IMG submission 203700) | Sediment microbial communities from Yellowstone Lake, YNP, Wyoming, USA - YL17G02_20 | ecosystem: Environmental > Aquatic > Freshwater > Lake > Sediment | place: USA: Wyoming | collected... | reverse complement strand
GATATGGGGGGCTGAATCAGCGTGAGGTCGGAGAATTACTGGGAATCGATTATAGTTCAGTGAGTGTCGGCCGGAAGAAGCTGCACACCCTGTTGGGAAAAGTTAAAGGTCTGGCGGCGCGGATGGAGGGAATCAAAGGGAACTTGACTCAAGAATAAAGATTTGACCCCCCTTGTGTTGCCCCGCGAGGGCCGCGTCCAGCTTGTGGGCGAGCTGGCGCCAGTGCTCCGGGGGCCAGACTCCCCAACGAGCAGATGATCCGTTTATGCCAAGTAATATTTTAGATCACTCCGTCACTATTATGGCAATTTTCGGAGGCCCGCACTCGAGAAAACAAGGACTTACACACGTGACCAGGGCAGAAAAAGCCCAAAACGACCTGGTCGCCGCGGAAGTTAGGTTAAAATTCGAAGGGTTTTTCCAGCCTGCTCCAGACTGTTCTATTCTATTCTTAACGGTTGGCCCATAACCCAAAGGTCCCAGGAAATGAGAGAAATCATGGATGGGCATCAGGTTGCAATTACGTGACCATTTCGTGGTTGCATGGCAGCCGACTCCGCTCGGGAAATTGCTAATTACCTCCCCTTTTCGCCACCCTGGGAGAGAATTGCCTCCAGAATAGCCCGCACTTCCTTCTTCTGTGGATCCTTTCCGGTGAAAGGAGAGCGACCTTCAAAGTCGGCCAGGGCTACTGCAGGGTCGAGGGACAAAGTGCCAAGGAGAGGCAGGTCCATTAAATGGCTTGTCAAAGGGCGCAGGTCCATTCCCGGGGCGACTTTGTTTATGACGAGGCCGAGCTTTGCGATCCGGATATCCTTGGCTAACCGGCTTATGGTCTGTGCGGTTTGGACGCTCCTCAGCCCTGGCTCGATCACGATGATCATCATGGTCACTGCCTCGGCGGTCGCGCGCCCCAGATGTTCGATGCCGGCCTCCATATCCAGGATGACCACCTCTTCCGGTCTCAGGAGCAGGTGCGTGATCAGCGCTTTCAAGAGGGCGCTTTCCGGGCATATGCAGCCGCCTCCGCCCAGAGGCACTTCCCCCAAGGCGAGCAGCCGCACGCCGTGCACCACTCGGCTAAACTTCTCCGGCAGGTCATGTACATCCGGATTCATTCTGAAGAATGACCCATAACCACCCTTTGCGCCGGTTCGTTCGTAGATGAGCTCCTTCATTCCGCTGATAGGCTCTGGCCAGTCCTTAGGGGGTAGCCCCAAAGCGGAAGCGAGATTCGCGTCGGGGTCTGCATCAATGGCGATGACGGGCCGGCCCTCCTCAGCAAGAGTCCGGGCCAGTAGCGTAGCCAAAGTCGTCTTACCGGTCCCCCCTTTTCCTGAAATAGCAAGCTTCAATTAGGTCGCCTCCTTACGGGAAAGATTGTGTAATCTGTATCCTGTATCCAGGCAAATGGTGAATCTCCATTCCTATTAGCTGCACCAAAAAGAAGGAGGTGGATGAATTCTCCCGTTTCCCGCACCAAAGCCAAAATCTGTCCTATTCTTTCCCGGGACTGGGGAAAAAAACTTGACTAATATGACAGAAGGATATAATAGAAGGCGGTGCAAAGGCAACAATAAATAGACGTGGTGGACACGAAGGAGTCCGGGGCCAAAAACAGTAAGGACATGTCAGAGGAAGGAGATGCCGAAATAATGGACAACAAGCAGCGCAGCATAGATGCAGCATCTTGTCACATGATCGATATTTCTTCGGGTATGAGCATCGAATTGGCCTTCGATCGCTACGATGCCATGCAGCCCCAATGCGGTTTCGGGGAGTTGGGAATTTGCTGTCGCATTTGCACCATGGGGCCGTGCCGCATCGATCCGTTTGGCGAAGGTCCTAAACGCGGCATCTGCGGCGCTACCGCCGATATCATTGCCGCCAGAAACCTCGCTCGGATGATTGCGGCCGGTGCCGCCGCACACTCCGACCACGGGCGGGACGTTGCCCACACGCTCCTCATGGCCGCCGAAGGCAAGGGCGATTACAAGGTGAAGGGGGAGAGCAAGGTGCGGGCTCTGGCCCGTGAGTTTGGCATCCCGGAGAAAGGGAGAAGCAAAGAAGAAGTAGCCCGTGATGTGGCCGAACGAGCCTTCTCCCAGTTTGGGCAGCAACATGGAGAGCTCCAGTTCGCGAAAAGAGCCCCCCAAGATCAACAGCGACGCTGGCGCGAAAACGGCGTCATGCCGCGGGGAATCGATCGAGAAATTGTCGAGATCATGCATCGGACCACCATGGGGGTGGACAACGACCCCCGGAACATCATCCTGCAAGGAGTTCGGGCGGCCCTCGCGGATGGCTGGGGCGGATCCATGATTGCCACGGAGCTCTCTGATGTCCTCTTTGGTTTGCCACATCCCCTGCGGTCCCAGGTCAATCTCGGCGTGCTGGAAGAGGAAAAGGTGAATATTATCGTCCATGGGCATGAACCGACGCTTTCGGACATGATCGTTGTTGCCACACAGGACCCAGAACTCATCGAACTCGCCAAGCAAAAGGGCGCCAAAGGCATCTCCCTCGCCGGTATCTGCTGCACCTCGAATGAGATCCTCATGCGCCATGGCATCCCCGTCGCCGGCAACTTCCTGCAGCAGGAACTGGCCATTGCCACCGGTGCGGTGGACGCGATGGTCGTCGATGTGCAGTGTGTATTCCCTGCCCTCGGTGAACTCAGCTCCTGCTTCCATACCCGTTTCATCTCCACCTCGCCCAAGGCGAAGTTTCCCTACGCCCAACATATTGAGTTCCGCGAAGACCGCGCTATGGCGGTTGCCAAGGAGATCGTGCGGGCCGGCATCGAGAACTTCCCCAACCGCAAGGGGAAAGCGACGATTCCCGACATCCGGAGTGACCTCGTCGCCGGATTCACCGCCGAGAGCATCTACGACTTTCTCGGCGGCAAATTCCGCGCCACCTACCGTCCACTCAATGACGCCGTGATGAGCGGTCGGCTCCGCGGGGCAGCGGCAATCGTCGGCTGCAATAACCCCAAGCATTGCCACGACTATGGCCATGTCGAAATGGCCAAGGAGCTCCTGCGCCACGATGTGATCATTCTGACTACGGGCTGCTCCGCCATCGCCAATGCCAAGGCCGGTCTCCTGAGACCCGAGGCAGCAGAGGAGTGGGCTGGTGAAGGTCTTCGGGAAATCTGCCGTGCTGTCGGAATTCCTCCCATCCTCCACCTCGGCTCCTGCGTCGACATCAGCCGCATCCTCACCGTTTGCTGCAATGTGGTGAAAGAGGGCGGGCTTGGAACGAGCATTGCCGACCTTCCGGTGGCCGGCGCCGCTCCCGAATGGATGAGCGAGAAGGCGGTAGCCATCGGCTTCTATGTCATCGCCTCGGGTGTCTACACCGTGCTCGGCACCAACCTGCCGGTGCTGGGCAGCAAGGAAGTCATGGACTTCATCTGCGGCGATATCGAGAATATCTTCGGCGGCCGCTTCGAGTTCGAGCCGGATCCGGTGAAGGGAGCGCAACTCATGATTGCCCACATCGATAAAAAAAGAGAGGCCCTGAAACTCCCGCCTGCCAAGTATGCTCCTTGCGAACCCAGCAAAGAGCTATTGGCAGCTGCTGACTGAGGGGAAACTTTCCATGGATGAACAGAAGAGAACCAAAATATATTTCGACAGCCGGAGATGTTTAGGATGCCATTCCTGTGAGTTTTCCTGTGCAGTCGAGCATTCGCAGAGCAGGGACCCCATGAGGGCACATCAGGAGGAAGAGAAGCCGGTGCCCAGAAGGAATGTGAGGCTGGTGGAGGGCTCCTGCCTCACGGTTGCCTGTCGCCAATGCGAGCCCTCGCCCTGCGTGGAGGCCTGTATCGCAGGTGCCATGATCAGGGAGGAGGGCGAGGTGAGATGCGACACGGACAAGTGCGTCGGATGCTGGATGTGCGTAATGGTTTGCCCCTTCGACGCAGTGAGGCCGGGGGAGTTATACACGATCAAGTGCGATATGTGCCCTGACCGGGAAGAGTTTGCCTGCGTAGTGGCGTGTCCGACCCGAGCGCTCTTCCCCGCTACACCTGGGGAGTTCCGAGAGTATATCCGGAATAAACAGAAAGCAGGGGTGTCGTCATGAAGATTGTCATAGTCGGTAACCATGCTGCGGGACTATCGGCGGCCGAGACCCTCAGGAGGGGCGACGAGGACTGTGTGATCACCCTGATCTCCAGGGAAGATACCCCACCTTACTCCCGTTGCCTCATTCCTTATCTCGTATCCGGTGAGAAGACGGTTGATGACATCCTGTTCAAGCCGAAGTCCTTTTATGAATCGAATTGGATAGAGGCTCTCCTGGGTATCGAGGCGGAAAGGGTGCTCGACAAAGAAAAGGCGGTGTTGCTCTCCGACGGCCGCAAGGTCGAATATGACGCCCTCATCATTGCCACCGGCGGAACCCCCTCATTTCCCCGGATACCGGGCATAAAGAATAAGGGTGTGTTCGGCTTCCGCACCCTCGAAGATGCCGACAGGGTCTCGCGGTATTGTGAGGTGGCTGATACCGTGGTGGTGCTTGGTGGCGGACTGGTAGGGCTGAAGGCGGCTGTTGCGCTTTACCACCGCGGGAAAAAGGTAAAGGTAGTGGTTGCTTCGCCCAATGTGCTCAGCCAGATTATCTCCAGCCATGAGGCAGCAATATTCGAAGAGTCCCTGGAGGCCCTCGGGATAGAAGTGCTTAGAAAGACCGATGCCGCCAAGGTGTTGGGGAAGGAATGGGTCGAAGGTATCGAGACCACGGAAGGCAAAAAGATTGAGTGCCAGATGGTGATTGCAGCCAAGGGCGTCCGGGCCAACAAGGAGATCCTCAAGGGTACCGACATTGCGGCCGAGTACGGCATCATCGTTGACGAGCATTGTCGCACCAGTGTCCCCGATATCTACGCCGCGGGTGATGTGACGCAGAGCCAGGACGATGTGCGAAAAGAGAAATGGATGAACACCCTCTGGCCCCATGCAGCCGAGGAAGGCCGAGTGGCTGCGGAAACCATCCTCGGTAGGGATTCTACGCTCAGGCCCAGGACTTCCATGAATTCCTTCAAAATAGGCGATGTAACCCTCATTTCTTGCGGACTTGCCGCTGCGAGGGAGGAGGTGGAAGGGAGCGAAGAGACGATCAGAAAAGGCCCAGACAAGCGCGAACACAGGCGCTTCATTTTCCAGGATGATCGCCTCATCGGTTATGCGTTGGTGGGAAATGTCGTGCATGCAGGAGTGCTTACCTCCCTGGTCACCAGGGGAATCGAAGTGGGTAAATTTAAGGACAGGATTCTCGCCGGCAAGTTTGACTTCGAGTCTATGTTTCCCCTTATCAGGGAAAATAAGATCAAGTTCAAAGAGCCGGAGTACGAAGAGGTATTCAGCTTCCTGGCATAAGTGCCATTAAGGAAATGAAGGGGTCAACTCGGACCTCCGGGATGGCTGAGCTATCAGAGACAAGAGAAGATAAAGAGACGGATGGGAAGTTCTTGGACGTTTGACCGTTCGGTAAGGAGGGAAAGGCGATGTCAAGGATCATAGCGAGCGCGGCCATAAGAGGGGCTCACCAGGTCGTCAAAGAGGCCGAGGCGCAACTGGAGCGCGCCCGTCTCGAGAAGGGAGAGGATGCTAAAGTCGAATTCCCGGGAACGGCCTTTTACCTGCCTATGGCCAACGCGCTCTTAGGGGCTGAGGTAAAGACCGTCGGCGGCATGGCCCCGGTTCTGGAAGAGGCCAAAGCCCAGCTTCACGAGGTGCCTTCAGATCGATTGTGGCTCCCCTATCTGGGTCACACCCTCGATGCCGGCATCGCGACGCTTCTCGCGGAGGAGATCGTGGTAGCGGTGCGTTACCTATTTGGTGAGGAGCCGCAGCCCGACTGCGAGGGTTTTTTCACCGATACTCAAATGCGCCAGTTGGGCATACAGTTGGTAGACGGCCGCATGCCCGGATTCGCTGCCATACTCGGCGCGGCGCAGGATACCGAAACCGCGGTCGCAATCGTACGCGAACTGCAGAGGCGGAGCATACTCATCTTTGCTGGCTCCAGATCCAACGGGACCAGCATCGTGGATCAGCTCAAGGAGGCGAATGTGGAGATGGGCTGGGATACCTACATCGTCCCTTACGGCCGCGATACCATCAGTGCGATCTATCCGCTCCACTGGGCCATTCGTTCTGCCCTCACCTTCGGTGGGCTCAAGCCCGGTCAGGGGAGGGAATGCTTGCTTTACTGCAAAGAACGGGTCTTCGCCTTTGGCCTTGTGCTCGGTGAGGTGGACGATCTCAAGTATGCCACCGGGGCTGGCGCCATCAACATGGGTTTCCCGGTTATCGCTGACACCGACGTACCAGAGATTCTGCCCACCGGCATCTGCACCTACGAACATGTGGTGCGCGAACTGGACGCAAGGAAACTCGTGCCTAAGGCCATAGAGGTACGCGGGGTTAAAGTGAAGGTCGAGGAGATAGATATCCCGGTTGCCTTTGCGGCGGCATTCGAAGGTGAAAGGGTCCGCAAGGAAGACCTGTATATCCAATTCGGCGGAAAATACTCCGAGGGTGTAGAGTTCCTGAAGACGCTGGACGCGGATAAGGTGGAGGACGGAAAAGTCGAACTCTTCGGCTCCGACCTCGACGCAGCCCAGGAAGGTGGTGCCATGGACCTGGCCCTTGTCGTCGAGGTCGCAGGCCGCAAAATGAAGCCAGACTTCGAAGGCATTTTAGAGCGCCAGATACATCGGTACCTGAACCAGGCCATGGGCATCAGTCACATGGCACAGCGGGACCAAGTGTGGATACGTATGCACAAAGATACACACAAGGCTGGATTCCGGCTCAAGCACTTCGGCACCATTTTGCACGCCAAACTCCACGAGGAATACGGAGGCATCGTGGATAAGGTTCAGGTGAAAATCTACACTGATTCCAAAGAGGTGGAGAGAATAATGGCCGAAGCTTCGCCGGTATTTGACGCCCGCGATGCGAGGGTGGCGGGCATGACCGACGAATCGGTCGATACCTTCTACTCCTGCACCATCTGCCAGTCCTATGCGCCCAACCATGTGTGCATAATCACGCCGGAACGGCTTGGCCTCTGCGGTGCTTACAACTGGCTCGACGGTCAAGCCGCTTACGAGATCAAGCCCACGGGACCCAACCAGCCGGTAAAGAAGGGTCGCACTATCGATCAGCGAGTTGGCGAATGGCAGGATGTGAATGAGTTTGTACACGCCAAATCAAACCGCACGGTGGAGCACTTCTCAGCGTACTCCATCATGCAGAACACCATGACTTCTTGCGGCTGCTTCGAGGTCATCGTCGCCGTCATCCCGGAAGCAAACGGTGTCATTGCTGTCAATCGCGAATACCTCGGCGACACGCCTATTGGCATGGCGTTCAGTACGCTGGCAGGCTCAGTCGGTGGCGGTGCGCAGACACCTGGCTTTGTCGGTGTAGGTAGACTTTACCTTACTTCCCGCAAATTCATTTCCGCTGAGGGCGGCCTTCGGCGGCTCGTTTGGATGCCCCAGGAACTCAAGAACGCGATCCGCCCCCGGCTGGAAGAACGGGCCAAGGAATTGGGTCTGCCGGACCTCGTGGACAAGATCGCGGATGAGACGGTGGCCACGGACACTGCCACATTGCTGGCGCATTTGCAGCAGGTAAGCCATCCAGCATTGGAGATGGAACCACTCATGTAGTGAGCACTCTGCAGAAAACATAGTCGAAGGCGAAGCCGACCAGTCAAAAAGGAGAAACGGGACATGCCGTTATCGGGCCTTGAGATTTACAAGCATCTTCCTAAGACGAACTGCAAGGATTGTGGGGTGCCGACCTGCTTGGCGTTCGCCATGAAGGTCGCGGCGGGTCAGGCAGGATTGGACCAGTGTCCCCATGTCACTCCCGAAGCAAAAGCCGCGCTTAGCGAGGCGAGCGCACCGCCGCAGCAGCTGATAAAGATAGGCGAAGGGGGGAAAGCCATCGAGATCGGGCAGGAAACCGCACTGTTCCGACACGAGGATCGCTTCCATCGTCCCGTTGCGGTCGCAGTGCGCATGAAAGACGACCTTGACGATGCCGCCATCCGGGAATGCTCTGAGCGGGTTGCGAATACGAGATTCGAACGCATGGGGAATACCCTGGCAGCGAACCTCGTGGCGGTGCACAACGTCTCCGGTGATCCCACCCGTTTCATTGAGGCAGCGAAGGTCGCCAGTGCTGCCTCAGGCAAGGCGCTCATCCTCATGGGGGAAAACATCGCCTCCCTCCGCGCCGCAGCGGAGGCGCTTAAGGCGGAACGGCCACTCTTGTGGGCGTTTGGCGGAAGCAGCGAAGAGGCTATCCCGGTCGCCAAGGAACTCTCCCTGCCACTGGTCCTCGAAGGGTCGGGTTTCGATGACGTGGTAAGGCTGTCAGAAAAGGCGAGGGCGGAAGGACTCAAACAACTGGTCCTTTCCCCCGGGCCAGTTCGTGCCGGCGAGGGTCTGCAGTTCCTTACCCAAACTCGACGTGCGGCGATTCAAAAGAAGTTCCGCCCGCTTGGTTACCCGGTAGCGATGGTCTCCTTTTCAGAGGATCCAGCCGAGGCTCTCGTTGACGCTTGCTGGTATGTGCTCAAGTACGCCGGGGTGATCGTGGTAGATCTCATCCAGCCCCATTACCTGCTCAGCATCCTCACCACGCGGCAAGATATCTACACCGATCCCACGGTCCCGGTCAAGGTGGAGCCCGGCCTGTACGGGGTGGGTGAGCCAGGCCCCCAGGCGCCGGTTCTCGTCACCACCAATTTTGCCCTCTCTTATTTCTCGGTTGAGCCGGAGGTTGAGGCGTCAAGGGTGCCAGCGAATATCCTTTCGGTGGATACCGAGGGGACAAGCGTACTTACTGCCTGGGCGGCTGATAAGTTCAACGCCAAGACCATTACCAAGGCCCTGAAGGAAAGTGGTATCGAGGCCAAGGTGAAACACAGGAAACTCGTTCTGCCCGGACTGGTGGCGGTCCTGAAAGCCGGCGTTGAAGACGAATCTGGATGGGAGGCGATAGTTGGGCCCAAAGAGGCCTCAGGGCTGGTTTCGTTCCTCAAGAATCAGTGGAAACCATGAGTGCGGAAAAGGGAAACAAGACGTGCACCCTGGAATTTCAGCCGGACGAGTTGAAGGTCGAGGTTCCGCTCGGAACGACCATTTTGGATGCGGCGAGAAAAGCGGGTGTATTCATAGACAGCCTGTGCGGGGGCGAAGGGGTATGTGGAAAATGTCGCGTCATTGTGCGCGAGGGCGAGGTTGTGGGCGGAACCACGGATTTTTTTACCCGCCACGAGATCAGAGAGGGGTATATTCTGGCCTGTGAGGCCCGGATTGCGGGCGACCTGGTGGTAGAAGTCCCACCGGAGTCGCGGATCCGAGCGCGAATCATCGAAGTGGATGCGGGCGAAAAGCGCCTGAGCGAAATTGCCGTCCTCGAACGCCGCCCCACGATCCTCGATCCATTGGTCAAGAAATACTACCTGGAAGTACCAGCGCCGAGTCTAAGTTATAACCGTGCAGACCTCGATCGCCTGGAGCACGCACTGCGCCACGCCGTCGGGGGCGGCGAGTTCCAGATGGGCCTCAAGGTCATCCGCACGCTGCCCGATGTGCTCCGGCAGGCGGGACACCGAGTTACTGCTACCACGGCCTACCGAGGGGCATTGACCGAGATCACGGAAGTGGCCCCGGGAGACACCTGCAAGCGGAATCTTGCAGTCGCCGTGGACGTGGGGACCACGACCATTGTCACCTATCTCGTTGACCTGCAGACTGGCAAGACATTGGGTACTGCCGCCAAGTACAATTCGCAGGCCATCTACGGCGCTGATGTCATTCACCGCATCCTCTGGTGCTCCGAACAGCCAGACGGCCTTCAGCAGCTCCACGACCGCATCATCGAAGACATCAACCTTCTCATCAGAGAACTTCAAAACCAGCTCCGCATCAGCGTCTCCGACATCAGCGTGATTGCTGCCGCCGGAAACACTACCATGATGCATCTTTTGCTGGGCATCAATCCTACATGGATCCGGCCGGAGCCGTATGTCGGCGCGACATACCAGCCGCCGCCGTTCCGCGCTGCGGAGGTTGGCCTCACTATTAATTCGCGGGGCCTCCTTTATTCCCTCCCCTGCGTAAGCGCGTTTGTGGGCGCGGATATCACTGCTGGTGTTATGGCAATCGGCATGGCAGAGGCGGAGAGGCCCAGGATGCTCATCGACGTCGGCACCAATGGCGAGGTGGCCATCGGCAACAAAGACTGGATGGTTTGTGCGAGTGCCTCGGCTGGTCCTGCCTTCGAAGGCGCCACCACCCGACACGGTATGTGGGCCATGCGCGGTGCCATCGATCACATTCGCGGCTGGAGTGGGTACAGCCGTTTCAGCTACTCTACGATCGGAGACGAGCCACCGGCAGGCCTCTGCGGTACTGCATATGTGGACCTTCTGGCGGAATTGTTGCTTATGGGCGTTATTGACAAGTCGGGAAGATTCAATCCCCAATGTGGTCTCGAGAACCTGCGGGAGGGCACCGATGGCCAAAGGGAATTCGTTATCGTGGGGGCGGGCGAAAGGGGTGCCAGCCGCGACCTGGTCATAACGCAGGCCGACATAGAGAATCTCCTGCGGGCTAAAGGTGCCATCTATGCTGCAACCAAAGTCCTGTTGAAGTCCCTCGGGCTTAAAGCCTCTGATCTCGAGGAAGTAATGATTGCCGGCGCATTCGGCCACTACCTCGATATGGAGAACGCGGTCTTCATCGGTCTCCTTCCGGATGTGGATCCCCACAAACTTCGGTTTGCGGGCAACACTTCGGCAGCGGGCGCCAAGATGGCGTTGCTGAATCGTGAGCGCTTTGCAGAGGCGAAGCGGCTGGCTGGCTCCATGACGTACTTTGAACTCAGCACGGATCCAACCTTCATGGAGGAGTTCACCTCCGCTTGCTTCCTGCCACATACTCATATCGAGGAGTTTCCATCCCTGCAGGCCAGGATATCCAATAGGTAGGGTTTTCATGGGTTACCTCATAGCGGTTACCGGCAAAGGAGGTACTGGCAAGACTACGGTGACGGCCTCTCTCGTAAGGCTATTGCTGTACGAGGAAATCCGCCCGGTTTTGGCAGTGGATGCTGATCCCAACAGCACTCTGGCACCTCTCCTTGGATTGACCCCGGGACGGACCATAAGCGATGTACGCGAGGAGATCATGCGGGCGAAGGCTTCAGTCACCGGTGTGCCCAAAGAGAGGATGTTAAAGTTCAAACTCGAAGAATGCATCATTGAGTCTGCCGGGTTCGATCTTCTTATAATGGGTCGACCCGAGGGCCAGGTTTGTTACTGTTACGTGAACACCCTGCTGCGGGCCGCCCTCGCCACTCTAAGGGGAGGCTACAAGGTGACGGTGGTAGACAATGAGGCGGGCATGGAGCATCTCTCGCGCATGAATACGGACGATATCGACTGCCTGGTAGTGCTCAGCGAACCGACCTTGGTAAGTGCTCGCACGGCTGCCAGAATTGTGGAACTTGCGAGAAGTCTTCCCGTGAGGATAGGGCGGCGCGTGCTGGTATGGAATAAAGTCCCCCCTACCGGGATTTCCGAGGAAGTGTATGGGGCGTTGCCAATGGAAGGGTTCGATTCGACTGTAACGCTGCTTTTTGACGAGGGCGTGGCACAACTGGCGATAGAGGAAAAAAGCGTGCTGTCGGCGAAACTGCCGCCAGGGTTTGCAAGGCTTTTTGAGGCCTGTATCGCCAATGGACAAGTGATTTTGTCAAAATGAGAGGAGTACTATGAAGGCGAAAGAGACTGCACAGCGCTGGTCTGCGGCCATCAACCGGGTAACCATCGGAGCTGCTTCCGGCAACGGCGGCCATGGAAAGTCGGTCACCATTGGAGGGGCGAAGTGCATTCCCTGGATGGCCTATGAAGGTGAGGCAGGGAATCGACCTGCCATTGCGGTCGAAATCTGGGACTCAGGTGCCGGATCGTGGCCCGAGGAGCTCAGGAAACAGTATGGCGACGTCATCGACAACCCGATGGAGTGGGCAAAACGGGCCGCAGAACTGGGTCCTGACCTGATATGTCTTCGGCTTATAGGAACCCACCCTGACAGGGGTGATCGAGGGGCCGATGAAGCCGCCAAGGTGCTCGAAGGGGTGCTCTCTGCAATCGACTTGCCGCTCATCGTGTGGGGCTGCGGTTTGGAGGAAAAGGATAATACTGTCCTTCCTAAATGCAGCGAAGTGGCAAAAGGCAAGAACTGTCTGTTCGGCACCATCACAGAAAAGAATTACCGTACCCTGGTCGCCGCTTGCCTCGCCGACGGCCACAAACTTATCGCCGAATCTCCCCTCGATATCAATATCGCCAAGCAGGTCAACATACTCGCACACGATGCAGGCTATCCGCCCGAAAACATCGTTATGTATCCCACCTCCGCTGCCATGGGCTATGGCTTCGAATATGTCTATAGCATCATGGAGCGGGCCAGAATCGCTGGTCTCGGAGGAGACCCCCTGCTGCAGCAGCCGGTGCTTTGCGATGTAGGGAGGGAGGCCTGGAGCGCCAAGGAGGCTCAGGCCTCTGAAGATGCACTACCCGGTTTTGGCCCCGCCGAGGAGCGTGGCTTCCTTTGGGAAGGGCTTACCGCCACCAACTACCTGCAGGCGGGTGCGGATCTTCTCGTACTTAGGCATCCCAAGGCGATAGCCTTGGTGCGTAAGGCTATCGACAGGTTGGTCGCCGAAGCTGCTTCAATGGCCACATAGGAGCGGAAAGGAGAAGCGCAGATGTATATCATCGGTGAACGAATAAACGGCATGTTCAAAGAGGTGCGCAGGGCGATAGTGGAGAAAGACAAACAGGCTATTCAAAATGTCGCGCTCGCTCAAGTGAAGGCAAATGCCCAGGCCCTTGACCTCAACGTGGGGCCCGCCAGCGACAAACCCATTGAGGCGATGATGTGGCTGGTGAATACGGTGCGCGAAGTCACGGATGTGCCTCTCTCCATTGACAGCCCCAAATGGGAAGTGCAGAAGGAAGTTGTGCCCAATGTCCCTGGCCGCGCCATCATCAATTCTTGTAAGGCAGACGAGGCCGAACTGGAGAGATACATGGGTCTGGCCATAGAGAACAACGCCTCTCTCATTGCCCTCACCATCGACGAAAAGGGGGTTCCAGCCGATGCCGAGAAGAGGGTCGAACTGGGAGCGCTCATAGCAACCAAGGCAATGGAGTGCGGGCTACCGATGGATAGCTACTTCATCGATCCCATCATCATTCCGGTGAATGCAGCGCCTGCGGCTCCCGCCAATGTTCTGAATGCACTGCAGCAACTCAGGCTGCTCAGCAGCCCCCCGCCCCAACTCTTACTCGGCCTCTCCAATGTCTCTCAGGGCTGCAATGAGCGTCGGCTCATCAATCGCACCTATCTTGTGATGGCCCTGACGGCGGGCATGGACTCGGTGATCCTCGACCCCCTCGATACGGAACTCATGAACGCTGGCATTACTACCGAGCTACTCCTCCAAAGGACTATTTACTGCGATTCCTTTCTCGAAGCTTACCGGATGCGCGGCGCCTGACATGGCGTGTAAGCGTGGGGTATAGCGGGTGATAAAGACGCCCGAGAGACAATCTCCTTACCAAGAAGCCCGCGCCCGCGCCTTTGAGGCTGTGCGTACCCGGAACAGCCAATATCTTTCCGCCCTTGGTGCGGTGGAGACAGGAAGCGGATGCTACGAGCTTCCCGTGCTGGAGGGCCGGTTTCTGGTGAACCTAAGAGAGGAGAAAATCTCAGTTAAAGGCAATGCGGCCGAGGCGGAGGCCGGAATTCGGGTGGAATGGCAAATACTGGCCCTGCACTACCTTTCTGCACGGCCACCGTACCCAAAATTCGCTCGCTGGATAAGCTTTGGCGACATTATGGAGGCTCGGGGCTACGAGGGCGTTCACCGCAGTCGCGTTTTGGATCGACTCTGCGCCACCGCCGGGCGGGATCGCGATACCTTTGTTGAGGCGAGTCTTCACCTCGGTGCCCGGCACTTCGAAGGGGGAGACCAGGGCTTTCGGTTTCAGGTCTTTCCGTCTATACCGGTAGCCATCGCCTGGTATGCGGGAGACGAGGAATTCAAACCGAATGCCTCCTTCATTTACCCCGATAATATAATGTCTTTCTTGTCGGTAGAGGATATAGTCGTGCTTTCGGAGAGACTGGTGGGTCGCCTCCAGAATGGGGAGTGGTGATGGCTCCGCGGAACCTTTACATCGTTGCCACCGGCCAACACGTAGGTAAAACCACCGTTTCCCTTGGTCTGATGCACGCCTTGACGCAACGCGGGCTCAGAGTGCATTTTTTTAAACCGGTGGGACAACAGACAGTGGAGCAGCAGGGGGTGAGGATAGATAAAGACGCTGTGCTGATTCAATCGGCGCTGTCGATCGATAGCGGGCTGGCGAAGATGAGTCCGGTGACGGTGCCCAAGGGATTTGTCGAAGGCTACCTTTTCAATCGGAATGTTGAGCCGCTCAAGAGGGCCATCCTCGAGTCTTACCAACAGATTGCCCAGGGGTGTGATGTAATAGTGATCGAGGGCACAGGACATGCGGGTGTGGGGTCCTGCCTTGACCTGTCCAACGCAGAAGTTGCCTCCTTGCTCGGCGCACGGGCGCTGATGGTGGTGGAAGGTGGGGTCGGCAGCACGATCGATGAAGTAGCCCTCAACCTGGGCCTATTCCAGATCGAAAAGGTGCAAGTAATCGGCGTGGTGGCCAACAAGGTCTGGCCAGAGAAACGCCAGCACATTGAAGAAATGCTCAGACAGGGCCTGGCGAACTTGGGGCTTAGATTCCTTGGGGCTATTCCCTATGATGTGAGACTTACCTATCCACAGGTGGGGCAAATCGCCCGAGAGCTCGGGGCTGAGGTGGTTTGTGGTGAACGATTCCTGGATAGGCAGGTCCATAACATATTGGTGGCGGCAATGGAGCCACAGAATGTCCTCCCGCGGATAGGACCGCACTCCCTTATGATAACCCCCGGTGATCGCATCGATAACATATTGCTGGCGGCCAATAGCGGTCTTTTACGAAGTAGTCGGGAGGAAGGGGTTGTCGCCCTCCTCCTTACTGGCGGTTTTGCCCTCCATCCAGCCATCCTTTCTCTCGTCGAATGCTCTGGTTTGCCCGTATTGGTATCAGAGGAGGACACTTACCCGGTCACAGCGAGGGTTCAGTGCATGGTCTTCAAGATGCTTCCTGACGAAATCGAGAAGATACAGCAAGCTCAGCATCTTGTGAAGCAGTACGTAAACATCGACGAAATCCT
>Ga0315274_10007920_pt1 | contig 15356 bp, 24 predicted proteins | sample YL17G02_20_MG_FD_203700 | JGI IMG/M metagenome (GOLD analysis project Ga0315274, IMG submission 203700) | Sediment microbial communities from Yellowstone Lake, YNP, Wyoming, USA - YL17G02_20 | ecosystem: Environmental > Aquatic > Freshwater > Lake > Sediment | place: USA: Wyoming | collected... | reverse complement strand
TTACAAATCATATAAAAATATTGAATAGGAGAAAATAAAAATGAAAGTAACAACTGGTTCGGGTGATTATTACGTAAAATTTGCACACAAACTAACCCAAGAAAAAAATCCAAAGAAACGTAGATTTATTACGGCTTGCTGGATTAGTGATGCAAATTATTCTTTGTTGGCAAAAGGATTTGCAAAGTTAAATCCCATTGATAAGTTAAATCGTAATATGGGAAAAGCAAGAGCTTTTGCAAAAGCACTTTCGTCTTTTACCAGAAAAGAAAGAACTTCTTTTTGGCATAAGTTTAATACTACTTTTGCAATTGGCCGCAGTAAATAAATAAATTTAGGGGGAAAATAAAAAAGGGTCGGCAGCATAATGGTTAAAAGTGGAGAAATTATAAAATGATTTCTCCACTATCAAATTCTTTATGATGATTTGGACACAAAACTACTAAATTATCTGGGCTATTTATTTCGCTTATTGGAGTATTTTCATCAAAAAGATTTATCGCCTTTATAATGAAATTACTAGAAACGGCAAAAGATCTTCTGTATAATTTTCAGAAACAACACGAATAAAAGGAGCAAATAAATAATATGTCTAAAGAAACTAGAGATAAAGTACAAAAGTTTTTAGATAATTTGCCTGACCGATGGAAAGAACCATTAATATTTTCTAATGAGGAGGGAAGTCCATCAAAACTTGGAATTAAAAAAGCAATAAAAAAAGGTACAAGTGATCTCGATCTATTACGATTAATCTTAACACATAAAGATAATTATTATTCTAGAAGTCAAAAGACTAAAGAAGTTGAAACAATGCCAAGAAAACATAGGGGGTCTTTAGATATATGGAGGCATTTTATATTTTATAAACCAGAAGCAACTTTATTGGATGTAATGACATTATTATATTCTTTAGCAAGGGAGGTGAGATATCAATATTGTAATGTAATTAAAAAGCGTGTTTTCGATTTATCATCTTCTTATGGAGGAGATTATCATGACGATGCAACACATTTAGATGAATATAAATTAACATTTGATCAATGGGAGGATATTAATATAGTGGGGGAAGAAGAAGAAACTATTCCCGAAAATAGAAGAAGTCCTGCATCTGAAGAAAATAATGAAGAAGATGTATCATTTTATGATTATGAGGATGATGGCGAAAATAATTAATTTAATATTTAATGGCAGGAGAATTTATGCGACAAAAACTATATTATTTTTTTTATTACCATTTTTCTAATTTGTGGTACAAAATTAAAAGTTTCTTTCACTTTAAATACTTGTGGTGCAGAAGGAAATGGAATAACAGAGATGATAAAATATGGAACAAAACAATAATAAAAAACCAGATTGTATATTCAAAAGATAAGATTTTTGTGAAGTTTATGAATAAGAATCTTAATATCTTTCAACGCATTCGATTATTTTTTTCGAGGTAAACTATGGCAAAAAAAACATATGAAGAACTACAAGCAAATTGGTTACTAAAAAATCCTGATGTAAAAGAAGGAGAAATTATTTATGTTGTTAAATCTTGGTTAAAATTAACTGATATACAAAGAGGAAATGTAGGATGGCGACCTATGTATACAGAAATAATGGATCTTTCCATTGGTTATCCTTCTGTAATAGAAGAAATTCATCCAAGAAGTGGTTTTCTTTTAAAATGTTTTAATGAACAACTTACACAACGATATTGGTATCCTTACAATATTCTTTCAAAAAGTTGTGGATTATATTTAATCTTACCAAATGGTGAAAAGATTAAAGTAAAGAATTTCAAGGAAACTGATGCTATTGCATCTAAACTTCTTTTAACATTAAAAAAAGGAGATGAATTGTACATTGTAAGTGAAGGAAGAAAACAAGATTTAATTAACCGATATAATATGTTTCTGGGCGGAACTATTAGAGATCTTATTGATACAGTGTATTTATTATAGAAAGGAAAAAAATGTTTCAAATAGACACTATTGGTATGGAATTTGAATCTACTGCAAGACTTCCGGATGAATTTTATAAAAATGAGGATGTAAAGAATTATTTCAGAAATACTCATGATGCATCAATAGAATCTCCTGTAATATTATTGGGAAGAACAGCATATTTAATAGATAAAGATATTCCAGAATTTTTGCGGCGTTCTGAAAGAGCAACTGCTGGAATAGAAATGGTTTCTACTCCACTAACTTTTGATAATATGGAAAAGGCCGTTCCTATTTTATTAAGAAATTTATTTAGATATGGTTCACCAGATGAAGAAGATCGTGCGGGAATTCATATACATTGTGCATTTCCAATAAATGTAAGGATATTAAAGAATACTGTTAAATTAAGTTTAGCATTAGAATCTTTAATATTTCATCTTGGAGGTATGGGATATTCTTTTAGAGGATTAAAAAATCATTCTATTTTTTGTAGGCCATTTTCTTCTTTTGGTCCGCCAGTAGTACAAAATAAAGAAGGAAATTATATACAATTGCTAGATACAGATGTTATTTTGGAATCAAATGATCTAGCAAATTTTTGGAAAAATTTTGGGGGAATTGATATGAATAATCCACCATCAAGATATCATCCAACAAGATACTTTTTTATAAATCCATTTAGTTCTTTATTACATTCTACGCTAGAATTTAGAATTTTTAATACCACTTTAAATCCAGATTATGTTTTAGCATGTATGAGATTTTGTCAAGAATTTACTTCTTTAACATTTCAAAAAGATATTCCGTTTTCTTTTACTTCTAGTGTATATAAACCATCGGCATCTTCTGAAGAATTATTGGATAGATTTTGTTCTGTTGTAAATATAGATGAGGAGCATAAAAAAACACTATTTGAAATAATAAGTAAAACCCCAATACCAGAATTAAAACCCACATTAGTATATACACATTTGCGAGATTATCAATCTATTGATAATATTTGGAAAGCAAAATTAATTAATACATCGGAGGTAGAAAAATCAGGTTTTATAGACATACATAATTTTAATAATGAAGAAAGAGTTCCAGAAAGAGAAACAAGACAACAAAGAGCGGCTAGAACAATAAGAGAATTACCAGACAATAGAAATAATTTTATACCAGTAGATGAACAAGGAAATCCTATTTTTGTTCCTCCAGAAACTGTAGAACCACCTATAAGAATTGTTGGAACAACTCCTGTGGAAGTTCTTAGAAGTTTTGAAGCATCTTGGTCAAATACTCCTTTTACTAATATAGGAACTTATACAACATCTACAAATGAAACTTCTGGAATATTAGGAAATCCAGGAAATTTAGAAAATTCTGGAAATTCGGGAAATCCATTCTAAGGAAAAGGAAAATATAAAATATGTGCCAACTAACTTTTGCAACATTTAAAAATCCAACGTATACTAGAATGTATTCAACAATGAGTATTATAATGAATACATATACTCTCCACCATGATGGTTGGGGAATATTTGCTGGAACAGAAATATTTAAAACCGCAATGAATGCACAAAATACTTCTGATATAGGAGAAATAGTTTTAAGATATCATGATAAAACATTTCCAATAATGTCTCATGTGAGAGATTCTTCATGGGGTGCGAAAGTTTGTAAAGAAAATTCTCATCCATTTGAGACAGAAAATTTTATTTTAATGCATAACGGAACATTAGTAGTTAAAAAAGCATTTGCTAATGAAGTGGAAGAAATAAAAAAGAAAAATAAAGCTAGTGCTGATATTATAGACTCTGAAATATTTGTTATGTATCTTGAGGAAAAATATAAAGAAAGCACTATAGTAAATAAAGATAAAAGATTTATTGCGGCAATATCATTGTCTATGAAAGCGTTTGGAGGAAAGTTTGCCTTTTTAATCTATTGTAAATCTTCTGGTACATATTATATTATTAGAGGAAGAACCGCAGATTTGTATGCAGTAACATTTTCAAAAGAAAGTGCTTTATGTGGATTAGTAGTTAATACTGAAAGAACGTGTTTGGAAAAAACAATTCATGTCTTTGAGTCTATAACACAAGCAACTGATATAAAATTAGTTTCTTCGGAGATTTCAGAATTAGAAAAAGAGGCAATTTATAAATATAGGGCAAATTCATTAATAAAGATTGGAGACTTGAAAGAAGAGGAAAAAGAAACAATCCCTTTTGTGAGAGAATATCCAACGAAGAGCGTTATAACTTATTACAATGGGGCTACGACGGAATGTGTGATTGAAAATAGTTTATTTACTAAACTATTTAATTTTATGGATTTACATTATCTATCTGTGGAGGACATGGATAAGTTATTCTATTTTACAATGGGAAATGGGATCTTATTAACAGATAAACAAGATTTGGAGGAGTTCTTAAATAAAGTAGTACATAGACTATCAGTAAAGAAAGACTTTAAAAAGGACCTAATAAAAATTTTAGTAGAAAAAAGACTTGCTAGCATTCCAATAAAATTTTATGAGAAAAATAATTTTCAATTTCCATATATGATGATTACCGAAAGATCCGAACAAATGCGTTTTATCAAAGAATTTAGAAGATACGTGGAGCTTAGATATGGTTAAAATATTATCAAACACATCATTTATTTCCGCAAAACTTTTGGCAGAAGAAATTAAAATTCTTGGAGAACAATGTTTTTCTACTAGGCGCATAGAGAGAATTAATAGAGGAGATTTTGTTATTAGATATGGCTCTACAGAAATTCATTCTGGTATTGATACTTTAAATTCATTAGAAGTAATACGAACATGTTCTAATAAAAGAAATTTTTCGGAGGTAATGCAAGAAAATGGAATATTCTCCCCAATATTTTATAGAAGAACGCCTCGTCCAGAAGAATATCCAATAATTGTAAGAACCACTTTAACTTCTTTTGGTGGTAGGGGAATGATTTTAGTAGAAAATTCAAATGATTTTAGATATCCAGATGCATATTGGACTCCATATATTGAAACAACTTTTGAATTAAGAGTCCATATTCTTGGAAGTAATATTATAAGAGTATTTAGGAAAGAAGATGGTGAAGGGTATATTAGAACTTCCAATAATGGTTGGCACTTTTCATTGCGGGAATTAGAAAACTATCCTAAAATTATTCCACTAATAAAAAAGATTTGTGGAATACCTATGTTTAGTGATTGCTTTTTTGCATTAGACTTGGGTTGGGATCCAAAAACTAAACAATATACTGTTTTTGAAGGCAACTCTGCCCCAGGATTAAATGAACATACGGCTAATTTATATGCAGAATATATATTAAATAAAATAAATACTACTTATAGGAGATAAATGTTCATAGGTCAGAGACATATTATTAGGGAAGTGGAGATATTAATTCCCTCTGGAGACAATGTAAATTTATTGTTATTAGGTCAAACCGGACAGGGAAAAACTTTGTTGGGATTTAAGATTGCACATTATACTGGACAACTATTTGGTTATAAAATTGCAGATAATAACGATGAATTTTACAACATAATCTTTCGAGAATCAGAACACTATAGAACTATTTTTATAGATGAAATACATAGATTAGGATATGATGTAGAAAGATTGTATGAATTGATGGATCGCAGAAGAAATTTTTTTATCTTCGCTACAAATAGACCACAAGAATTACCAGAAGCATTTAGAAGTAGGGTTATAGAATTATTATTTGCAAAATATTCTAAAGAAGAATTAAGAGAAATAACTAGATGTTATTTAGCAATAAATGTTGCAGATGAATTATTGGATATGATAATCCAGGCCGCAGAAGAAAATCCAAGAAGGATTAATCAATTTTGTATTAGAATAGGTTCAATTATAAGAATAACTGGAGGAACATTAACCAAAGGGACATTAAAAAATATAATTGTACAGTACTTTAATATTGTAGATGGAATGAATAGTATGGAAAGAGAGTATTTAAGTTTGCTAGAAAGAATAGGAACTGCTTCTTTGCAAACATTAACATCTTCTTTAGGAATTAATAAAGAAACTATTCAAACTGAAATTGAACCTCAACTTCTATTCAAAGGAAGAATAAAAATAACATCGAAAGGACGAGAAATATGTCGGACATAAAAGATATTATGGTAACACATGCAACTAATGCAATAGAATGTAGTGATATAGTATATCATTTTTTTAATGAAGTAGATAAATTTATGACAGAAGTAATTCCCTGCACCTTTTATAATGGGGAACCAAAAGAATTAGCAATCGCAAAGAAAGAAAACAATATAACTACAATATTGATTGCTACTATTGCTGATTATGATGTAAAAATTGAAGATGAAGTAAAAAGAACTATAGATAAAACACTTCAAGACGGGGATCGTGTAGTTTTTAATTTTGTAACAGGAGATATCATTTTAAAAAATGGAGATAAACAAGTAAAGTGTTTTGATCTTTATCCTTATAATGCTATAAGAGATTTACCAAAGAAAAAAAACGCCACTATCTGTGCTTTTTCTTATGTAAATAAAAAAGGAGACGATTGTATTGGTTATTCCTATATTAGTACTGAGGAAAAACCAAGTCTTTTATATGCACTTTCTGCATTATATAGAAAGAGGTTATCAATAAAAAAAGATGTACATCCAACTGCTTTTGGATTAACTTTAGCATGTAATTTAGTTCAGGAGGATATGAAATTTAAAACATATGGAGTAACAGAAAAAACTTCAAGTAGATTTATTATGCCAGAAAGTTCAGAAATAGTGCCATTAGCAAATTATAATGCTTTAAAAGAATTGGGAGGAAGGGTTGGAAAACAAATAAATATGGAATTTATGAATCTACTATCTAATGATGTTACGTATGATAAACATTCATATAATAGGTATGGGCCGTCAAGATTTCCTATAATAAAAGCTGAAACTACACATAGTGTTGTTTCTAATCCTATTATAACGGGTGAAATTATTCCTAATATTCCTCCTGCACTTCCCTTATCTCAAGTTCTAAGAAAAATGCTAACCATAATAAAGTATCCCAGGGATTTAATAATAGATATAGTTCTTACACCATATATTAAAAAGGTTATTTGGGTTGGCCCAGATTCATTGCTTATTTATGTAACAGATATGACTAGGGCAATGAGTGATGATGTTATTAAAATATTCGAACAATTTGATACACAATTTATGGAGATGGTACAATGAGATTTTATCATAATGCATCAGATAAAAGAATTCACCAAGTTGGCGCTAATTTTAGTATTCCTTTTGTAGCAACAGATTTTATAATAAATACAAAACATTTAATGCCAACGCAAACTTATTCTGAACCAACTAATGATCCAAAAATAATTTCTTTTAAGTGTTTGGAGTGTGGAATACCAATAGAAATTGTGAATTTAACTACAAAATGTTTTAAATGTGGCGACTTTCTTCCTATAGACATAATAAATTTTCATTCAAAAACGGGACTTGTTTTTTGTAAAGAACACTCTATACAATATAAAGAAGAAAAAGAAACGATTCGTTCACTTTTTGATATTTTAGACAAATCAATTGAAAAGGAGACCGTAAATAAATGAACTACAAGTTTGGTGCAGATCCAGAATATTTTATTTCAAAAGTTGTCGATGGAAAAAAGGTCTGTGTTCCACCTTTAATTATTAGAAGAAAAGGTTTTGAATTAGCAAAAGAAGATTTTACACATCCTCAATTTAAAATAATTGAGGGGATTGGTGGAAATATTATTATCCATGAAGATGGGGCGGCATTTGAATTAAGTGTTCCTGCAAGTAAAGATTTAATAACTGTTTGGAAAAATTGTAAGTCTGGACAAGAAGTAATAAAAAGTATTGGAAAAGAATATGGTTTTTCTTTTAGTCCTATACCTACAATTAATTTTGATACAACTGAATTTAATACTGATCCTGAAGGAATTTATTGTACAAGATTTGGTTGTGATAAAGATTATGATGCTTGGGATAAAGAAGTAGAACAAATGGAAGAAGATGCAAGTCAACATGAATTTAGATATTCCGGAGGACATATTCATACTTCTATAGAAAATTCTAATATATTATTTGAATCTCCAGTTCCTACAACACGAGCATTAAGTTTTACTGTGGGAAATTATATTGCAAGTATTTCTCCATGTCCTAAATTAGATTTAATTAGAACTTATAGATATGGAAGACCCGGAAGATTTCGCCCACAAAAATATCCAAATGGTGATACTGGAATTGAATATAGAACTCCAAGTAATGCTTGGACTACAATTAAAGCAGAATCTATTATTGATGAAATGGAGTACTGGATTAAAATTGGAATTGAAAAAATCCTTCTTCAACCAGATATGTTAATGTTATTTAGTATGGAAATCAGAGAACAAACATTTGATGCTATTCTAAAGTGTGATCAAAAATTAGCGAAACAAAATCTTGCTTTTATAAAGGATGTATTACACCTATGATTCTATTAAGTTATCCTTGTTTCTTTGGACAATTTCAAGATAAGTTTGAAGAGAAGTTGGTTTTGTTAAAAAGTAAGAATATGGAGGAACAAGTTAAAGATTCAACATTAGTTATATTTACTGGAGGAGAAGATGTAAATCCTAGTTTATATGGGGAGGGAAATATTTATTCTGAATATTTTAATGGAAGAGATAGTATGGAATATGATCTATTAACTCTTTCATTAAGATATAAGAAACCAATCCTTGGAACATGTAGAGGGTTACAATTAATTAATGTTTTCTTTGGAGGAACTTTATATCAGGATATAACCTGGGGTCATTCTAATGCAATGTTTAAATGGAGAAGTAAAATATTATCGGGTTTATTTCCTTTAACAAATTCTATGCATCATCAGGGAATTAAAACATTGGCAACAGATTTTATTCCTTTAGGCAACACTTCGGATGAATTAATAGAAGCCATATTTCAACCTAAATTAAATATACTAGCATTTCAATTTCATCCAGAACTAATACACTCTGTGTTTTGGAAAAAAATGTTAGATCCCATAAATTTTTACAAAGAATTGGAGATTGAACTATGCGTTTAGATTACCATACTTATTTTACTATGTCTAATGATTTAGATAAATATAAAATAAAAGATGTTTGGGGTTCCTTTAATCTTGCTGGTTGTTTTGATTGTTTTTATCCTTATTACGCAAGTAATAAAGATAAAGAATATTTCTTATTTTGTTGGTCAGCAGTTCCAGAATATATTGAAGATGTTGTCAAATCCTTCAATGATACCTTTAAAAATATAGAACTTATTCTGGTAGACTCTGTTCCAGTTTATTATAGTAATAGAAATACTGACTTTTCTTCATCTACTGTTCGTTCTCCAAATGCTAAATCTGCTTTGTTTTCTATAAAATTAAATAGCAAGTATAGCAGGGGAATTAGAAACTATATGTGGTATATTATACATCAACTTTTACGACTATTATCTTTAAGTGAGGATAGTTATCAAAATGATAATGGTAAATTTTTATTCAATAATAAAGAAAGGGATTTTTGTACACTTGTTTCTAATGTAAATAGACATTGGTATGAAATGGGATATACTTATCGTGGTGTTGAATATCCTTTTTCTCCAGAAAATGTTTTGCTTTTAGATGATATTGATTTATGTAATAAAATATTTGGTGAATTAAAAGGATATACAAAAAAACAAACAGACCTTCTTTTCTTATTGTTTTATAACTCAAAATTATTTGTTAAAACAGATTTATCTAATGTAATTGCACAAACTTTTATAGAACTCAATATTAAAAAAGGTGTTAGGGCTATTTATGTTAATAATCTAACAAAATCTTTTCCTATATTAGGGCTTTCAATATCTTCATATGATAGTTTACTTGGAAATAGTCCTGATTATACAATACAAAAAAGATTTGCTTGCTCTCGTTCTCAAGTAAAACTAAGTGGTCGTCTTATTCTAGAAGATACTGACTGTATACTATTAACAGATAGTAGATTTACTTATGTAATAAAAGACGGGTTTGCAATTGTTCGAAGAGATAATCTAATAAATTCTTGCTATGGTCATAGTGGTAAAATATCGGGTTTAGAATATTCTATTTATTCTGGAAGATGTCAAAAGTGTGTTGAAAAAAAATCAGTAGTGCAGGTATGTGAAAAACATAATTTAAAATATTGTAATGAATGTTTTGGGCGTAAAAGTTTTGTTGGAATTACTTCTACAATTAGTGAACATGAACAAAGAATATTTAAAGCACTAGGAATAAGTGGTATTAAATATTAAATACTTGTGGTGCATAACAATCAAAAAAGGAGACCGATATGGGAAAGATTATATCAGAACAATCATCATATATAATTACTAATAATACAAGAAAGGAGTTTCTAAGTGGTGGCATAGAAGGAGCATATACTAGAACTAGAAATATTGATCGGGCAATTAAGTTTTATCCTAGAGAAGAAGCAAAAAGATTTGTAAAAAGTATTCTTCGTGGAAATCCTAATTCTGATCTAATAACTATTTTGCCTATAACTATCACCTATTGTATAACTGAAAATCTTTATCCAAGAGATTCGGAGGAACTATGATAAGAATTTATAATTCTAAAGATTATAAGTGGACATTTAATACCGAAACTGGATTATTTAATAGGTGGGGAGAAGGAGTAAAAGATGATCCACAATTTTCTCCAATTGGTCCAGAAATATTAGATATAGAAGTTTCTACAATTTGTCATCAGGGTTGTAAGTTTTGTTATAAAGGTAATACTCCTGTTGGTAAAAATATGTCTTTTGAAACTTTTAAAAATATTTTTGATAAGATAAAAGGGAATCTTACTCAAGTTGCTTTTGGTATTGGTGATTTAACTGCTAATCCAGAATTAAATATGATGATGGCGTATTGTAGAGATAATAATGTAATTCCAAATATTACAATTAATGGTTTCAATTTAACTGATGATTGGGTAAATTATTTATCTACAATGTGCGGGGCCGTTTCTGTTTCAAATTATGATACAGATGTTTGTTATAGTGCGGTAAAAAGATTAACGGATGCCGGACTAAAACAAACAAATATTCATCAGTTACTTTCTGAAGAAACATTAAAAGATTGTTTAGTGGTTGCTGGCGATATTTTATCTGATCCTAGATTAGCAAAATTAAACGCGATAGTTTTCTTATCTCTTAAACAAAAAGGAAGAGGAGTAAAATATAATCCAATTTCATATAGAGAATTTAGTGATTTTGTAGATATTGTGTTAAAATCCGGTATTAATTTTGGATTTGATAGTTGTGCAGCTACTAAATTTTTAAGATATATTTCTGATCATCCTAAATATAGACAAATGAAACGATATATTGAGCCGTGTGAATCTGCATTATTTAGTTCATATATTAATGTAGATGGATTATTTTTTCCTTGTTCGTTTACAGAAGGATATGAAGAATTTCTTTTCAAACATATTGGACTGGATGTGGTAAATTGTAAAGACTTTATTAAAGATATTTGGGAACACTCTCAAACTTTACAATGGAGACAAAGACTATTAAACTATGGTAGAAATTGTCCAATTTATAGAATCTAGGAGATAAATTATGTCATTTCACTTTAAAATAACAGAAGATCTTATAGATACACCTAATAAATCTATTGCTGGTAGAATACTTACTAAATTAGTTGAGGGTTTTTTAGATATGGCAGAACTTTCTGTAATAGAAAACACTTTAAATTCTACTATAGATATCAATATAGATGATACAATTGACAACCCGTATACATTAGAAGTTCATGTTGATTCTAATATGTTTGTAACTTATACTTGTAAAAAAATATAAATATATGAAAAGGAGAATAAATATGACAGATCCCGATGAAAAAGAAGATGTTGAAGAACTTTTGATGCAAGATATACTTGATGGAATTAATGGAGGTTAAAAATGTTTGGACCAGATGATATTAAAGATTATGATGAAGAATTAGATTCTAAATCTATGGAAGATGGAGATTAAAATATGGTTAGAATTTCTTTATGGGATGAAGAAGAATACAAGAGAAATCCCAAACAGAAAAATTGTATGCTTTACTGTGATGATGCCCCCAATGATTACATGTTAAGAGATGGTGGAAAATCAAAAAGTTTTACCTGGAGATTTCATGAAAGTTTACGATAGGAGAAAAAATGAAAATAAGATCGGGTTTTGTTTCTAACAGCAGTTCGAGTAGTTTTATTATTGGTTTAGATAATAAACCAACTTCTGTAAAAGAAACAGAAGAAATGTTTTATCCTAATGTTACAGGAGTAAGATGTGATTATATAGATGAGTTTATTCCTAGAGAAATAGCAGCGGGATTGGTTTTTGCACAACTAGAAAATCAAGATCCTATGAAAGAAGAAGATATACTTGAAGAAATTCTACAAGGATATTTTCTAGGTTTTCCAGATTATGATTATAATAGTATAGAACATAAAAAGGCAAATAAAATTAGGAGTGATTACACGGAAAAAACAGGAAAAACTATTTTTGATAACAGAGACTCTATTGAGTATAAAGAATATAGTAGATTAATAGATAGGTCTTTTAAAAAACATAATAAAGCTATAGAGGCGGCTGGAAAAAATTATTTTAATAATGTAAAAGAACTTCTTAGAGGAAAACAAATTTTTGTATTAAGTTTTAGTGACGGCGATGGAACAATTAATTCTGTAATGGAACATGGAACTGCATTTAAAAATGTGCCACATATAACGATTAGTCATCATTAAAAAGGAGATAAATGAAAGTACGATCTGGTTTTGTTTCTAATTCTTCTGGTAGTTCTTTTGTTATACATAAGGATAAGTTAACACCTGTTCAAATATTAGAAATAATAAATTATCGGGAGGTTAGTGAATTAAATAATGTTGGTGGATACTTTGATGATTTTTGGGAAATTGCGGAAGAGAGGGATTGTATAAGAGGATATACTATCATGGATAACTTTAATATGGAAGAATTTTTAAAGTTTATTGATGTAAAATCAGAAGATATAAATTGGTTGGATAGGGACAATTAAAGGAGAAAAATGAAAATAAGAAATGGATTTGTAAGTAATTCTAGTTCTAGTTCTTTTATTATTGCTGTAAATGAACCTGTTACCTGTAAATATTGCGGGCACACAAATGATCTTCTTAATCAAATACAGTTGTCCGAATATAGTTATAATGAAATTGTCTGTTCTAATACGGAGGAGGTTCTAAAAAAGTTAATAGAAGAAAGAGAATATGTAAAAGAATTTGATAAAATTGTAGAAAAAATTACAGCATTATCTATTCAAGGAAAACAAATTTTGGAGGTAGAAGTATCTAGCCATGATGAAGAATTAAATAATCTTATACATTCTAGTGCTGTAGAAATCATTGCAGATGAGTCGGACTTTGATTGGTAGAGGAGAAAAATGAAAATAAGAAAAGGTTTTGTGAGTAATTCAAGTAGTTCTAGTTTTATTTTATTGGGAAGGTACGTACATTTTGACGATATTGATCTTAGTAATATGATTAGGGTAACAGTTATTGGTAAATATTTAAATGATGGAACAGACGTATTTTATCTGAATGAAGATTTACTAATGGAGTTGAAAAATAATAACTACCAACATTCTCAATTTCAATTTTATATAGGAACGGCAGCAGGAGAAGGAAGATTAACATTCAGACGAGAACAACTTACAGAAGATGTAGAATATTCTATAATAACGGAAGATGAAGATATGCATTCTACACAAACAATAGAAGATTTACAAAGAAGATATTTACCAAGTGGGGATGAATATAATGAATTCTAATGGTGCAAAATTAAAAATACATATAGGAAATGATGCAGATATTTTAGAATTGGATGAAGGAGGACCAAGTATTGTTGCAACTTTATATCTTCCAGAAGTAGAAAAAGAACTTGTATATGATATGGCACTACTGGAAGATTTTGATTCTATGGAATTCGTTTCTGATTGGGTAGGAGAAATAAAAGGAGATGCTGCATTATTAAATTGTGATTTTGATAGTGAAGGTCTTGATGAGGCTTTACAAGAATATTTTAATTCATATTATGCTGATGATTATTTTGATGGTGATAATTTAGATGGTGATTTACCCTAGCAATTATTGATTAATTTATAGATTAACTGGGGGAGTTATAGAACTTTACAATTGAATATATAAAAATAGGGCAGTCTCTGAAAAAGATTCTGCCCTATTTTTTTTGCCAAAAATTAAGATGTGATTTTACGAACTTCTTACAACTATTCCAGAATTACATCCGGCAACTGGAATATCATCTGCAATAATTACTGAATTATTTGTATCAAGAATTAATGAATACATTACTGTGGGTTTATTTAATCCCATACTAGAAGTAATTGCAGTAACTTTATGATTTCTTCTATCGTCTGCGTGAATGGAACTATGCAAACTATTTGAAACTAATTCAAAATTACCAATGTGATTATTTAATTTATTATAATCCTTGTGGTGCAAAATAATGCCTTCGGGAATCTCACCATTAAAATATTCCCAAACCATTCTAGCAACATATTGATGTTTAGGTCTATTATTTACAAAACCATGAACACGATAATGTCCATCTTTATGTAAAGACATAGAAAATGCTCTAATAGAACTTCCCATAACTAAATCAAATGCTGGAACATTTCTTAATCTAAATGTAAGAAATTCCTGATGGGGGGAACAAATAACTTTTAATCCAGAATCAAAATCAATCGCATAAACATTATCTTCTCTAGTTTCTACAATGTCTTCTATTCTAGAAATTGCAGGTAATTTTGTTTCCTCGTTAAAAGAATATAAAAGAAAATCTCTTCGATCCTTATTTAAAATATCTGACAAACTTATTTTATCATCATATACTGACAGCAAGCGGGTACTACCTGTGAGCATGGTCTACCATCCTTTCATTTTACGTAACGGGCTATATAAGTTTATTGAGAAAATTCGGTTAATATAAATCCACATGAAACATTGGGACATTTTTTTACTTTATTTACTTCAATTAATTCTGTACTACAAACTGGACATAAATTTTTCTTTAGATTTTTAGGTGTAAGCACCTCAACCTTACGGGACATATTACGATATATTGCTAGACCTTTACAACCAAGTTTCCAGGCTAAAATAAAAGAATTATAAATTGTTTCTCTATGTGTATGATTAGGAAAGTTAATTGTTTTAGAAACCCCGGAGTCCACAAATTTTTGTGCCGTCGCCTGAATTTTAACATGTTCTTCCCAAGTTACTTCTACTGCATTGTTTGTTGAAACAGCACATCTAAAATATGGTTTTTCTGCTAAATCATTTTCGAAAGTATATGTACCAGTTTTGTCATTCCTAATAACAATTTCTGAAAAAATTGGCTCGATTCCAGAAGTGCA
>Ga0315274_10007918_pt1 | contig 15360 bp, 12 predicted proteins | sample YL17G02_20_MG_FD_203700 | JGI IMG/M metagenome (GOLD analysis project Ga0315274, IMG submission 203700) | Sediment microbial communities from Yellowstone Lake, YNP, Wyoming, USA - YL17G02_20 | ecosystem: Environmental > Aquatic > Freshwater > Lake > Sediment | place: USA: Wyoming | collected... | reverse complement strand
TCTCCCTCGGGATCGCTCGCTTCTTCTACCCCGAGAAGTTCACATGCGCCCGTGCTTCCTGTCAAGCTATTTCCTTTTATTTATGCGCGGCTGTATAGCGGTAGTTCTTTACCTCGTGAATATCACACTCATTCAATTGTTCATCAAGAAACGCGCCCCGGACTTTGCCTCCGGTGATGAAGTAATACCAGGTGTCCAAGCGTGGGAACTCACCGCAGGACTTGGTATTGTGCCCAAGTGCGTGTCATGGATAGGCCTTTTGGCAATATCAGCCTTGATAACCGCTGTTTTGCCCTGGGTAATCGGAGCGATGAAGTTGGTACTCTAAGATAAACAATCTCCAACAATGCACTGCACCGGACGGCTATTCCATAACCGCCGGTGAGCTTAGGCGTTAGGCACCTGGGATGAGCAACCGCATGGAACCCGTCAACCTGGCTGAGCTGAGAGCGCAGTTTAGGGGCAGCCGGTTCTGTCAGCTGGTCCAACGCCACCTTCGCCGACAGAGCCAGGAGCAGCGGATTCTCGGCATTCTGGGGACCGTAGCCCTGCTGCCGGAAGTGGCTCGCGGCTTTGTTGAAGGTTTCATCGATCGCTGGAACACCCGCGTGTACGGCGAAGCGTTCTGGCAGAGGGATACGGCTTCCGTATTCGACGAGATCATCGAAGATGCGCGCGCCGTTCTGCGCCCCGTGGGCTTGGCCTCGGATGACGAGGCGGCCTTCAACCTGTTCAACATCGTGGCCTTGAGCTACGCGTACAATGCGTATGGCCAGCCGAAGATGCGCAAGTTCATGGGAATCGCTGCTGTTGACTTCCCCTGGCCAAGCATGCTCGCGCTGCTTTATCCGATCGGTGCCATCGTTTTCGCCACGTTGACGGCCGCCCCCCCGCTGATGGTGGTGGGCTACGGTTTGGCCAACCTCGGGTACCTTCTCTTCGGCGCGGGTCTGTGTGGCGGCAGCTTTCGGATTCTCGGTTTGAGGAAACGGTGGCAGGTGCTTGCGGCCGCGATGGTGGCATTCGGCGTGGGAACCCTGCTGTGCAACGTCGGTGCCTAACTCCAGCTTCCAGCGGGCGGCACCTCGCGTTGCTGGGTGCCGGCGCTGAACCTGACGTTAGGCTGAGAGACAACCACAGTGACGGACTCGTTCATCGACCGAAATTTATTCTGGGCGCTGGCCGGCGTGGCCTTGGGATTCCTTCTCGGCGAAGGAAGCCGTTGGATTCGACACCGTCTGCGGATGTGTCGCCTGAAGCAGATGATCCGTCACGAGCTCACCTCAAATCGGGCGTATATTCCACAAAAGCAGGATATACTGCAGCAGATGCAAGCTGCCCTCCGTCGCGGCAACATCCTGTCGGGCGAGTCCATTTCCGCCGTCAGGACAGGCTACACCCACCACGTCGCAGAGCTATATCCATACCTCTCGGTTCTCGAAAGAAACTGCCTCCATGTCATCTACGAGCGCCTGTCTGTCGCTGACCGTCGGATGGACGCCTTCGAATCGGACCTCATCCGCGCCACAACCGAAGGCGTGGTCAAGGACCCGTTCGATGCGTACACACAGCGCCTCCAAGAGCTGCACGAGTCTTACAGTTTTGTCGGATCCCTGATCGACGGCTACCTCAGGGGAACGCCACAAGATGTGTTCCCTAACTCTTGGAGGCGTGGAATGTTTCCTTCAGACGTCAAACCCGGTGAGCGCGTGAAAAATGTCCATTTCACTGAGGATACCCTCAGTGTAGATCTTGTTGATGGACGCACGATCACTGTACCCCTGGCGTGGTACCCACGCTTGTTACATGCAAGGCCTGAACAGCGGACAAATTGGAGCGTGGCTGGTGGCGGCTATGGGATTCACTGGCCGGATGTTGATGAGGATTTGAGTACGGAAGGGTTGTTGCGCGGTGCGCCCGCGCCCTATGGCGCTGAATTGACCAAGGTATAGGTGCTCAACAGGCCGTTGAAGCGGACGCAAGAAACGCACCGCTCAACCGCGTTCCGTTCGCCATGAGAAGCCGACACCTCATCCACACGCTTGTTTGCCTGACCTGCGCCTTCCTGGTCGGATGTCCGGACTATGGAAGCGACACGGAACTGCTGGCACCCAAGGTGACAGCTCGGCATCTTCAGCAGGTCAGTTCAGTGGCTCAGGCGTCGCGCCGCAACCGGGCCGGAACAACGCCGCCGAAGCCGCCAAGTGTTTCCGGACGCTATTCGCGGCGATCCGCCGAGGGCCGTGAGAACTCAGGGCAAAAAGACCACTCTGAGGACAAGTTCGTAGTAGCGCCGCAAGGCGCGTTGAAACCCGGGACCTGAAGTGAGTCCATCGGTCGCAGGAGAACGCGCCTTGCGGCGCTACTACGAACCTTGCGGCGCTGCTACGCGCTTCTCATCTCTTCCCGGGCGACGCCGAAAGCGTCATGAGCGACAATGCTTGCTTCACGCGAACGAGTTCTGGCCGCCGTCGCCCACGAAACGCCCGACCGAGTCGCGCGCGACTTCTGGGCCGAACCGCCGACGCTGAATCGTCTCTACGATTATCTTGGCTATCGCGACGAGGAGCGTCTGCTGCGCGAACTCTCGATAGACGTGCGCCATCTCAACGCCGCGACTCCGCCCGACCGCGAAATCGGCGGCGGCGTGCGTGAGAACTTTTGGGGCGAGCGTTTTGTCTTCCGGCCGACGCCGTGGGGGCCGATGCGCGAGGACATGAAAGGCGCGCTGGCCGGCGCGACCCGTCTCGCTGACCTCGAAGCCTTCCCCTGGCCGACGCCGGACGACTTCGATTACTCGCGATTGAGAGAGGAATGCCGCCGCCACGAGCCATACGCACTGATCTATGGATTTGCCGACGTCTGGCAGCGGCCCGCCCTTGTTCGCGGCTGGGAAACGATGTTTCTCGACGTGGCCGAGCGGCCCGACTGGGTTCACTTCCTCTGCCGCAGGTTCACCGATTTCTATCTCGAAGACTACACGCGGGCGCAGGAAGCGAGCGGCGGGCGAATTGACCTTTTCCTGCTGATCAGCGATCTGGGAAGCCAGACGGGGCCGTTGATTTCGCTTGCCATGTTCCGCGAATTTGTCGCGCCCTATTTGCGCGAGATGATCGGACGGATTCACCATCTCGGTGCGGCGGTGATGTTCCACAGTTGCGGCGACATTCACACGTTTATCCCCGACCTGATCGCTCTCGGGGTGGACGTGCTCGATCCGATTCAGCCGACCGGGCCGGCGATGTCGCCCGAGCGCCTCCAGGCGGACTTCGGCGACCGCCTGTGCTTTCACGGCGGGATTGACATGCAGCGACTTCTGCCGCATGGTTCCCCGCGAGAGATTCGGGCGGAAGTGCGACGCTGCTGCGAAACGCTGGGCCGCTCGGGCGCTTATATCCTCGCTCCGGCCCACTTGTTTCAGCCCGACGTGCCGCCCGAGAACATCCTGGCGGTTTATGAAGGATGAACGCTGAACTCGAGACAGAAAAAGGAGGAATCCGGTGATGGCCGGCAAGAAAGCGAAGGAAGACACGGGGCGCAGCGTCACCCGCAAGGGCGAGCAACTGGTCGGCGTATTGCGCGACGACAACGACGGCAAAGACTTTATGCAGCGCGTGCGGGCCAAGTGTGACGAGGCGCGAATGAAGGCGCCGCTCATGATCCCCTACGGCAAGGGCGAGCGCATCGCCGTGGCGTGCAAGAGCCGCGACCAGGCGATCTTCGTTTTCGATTTCGCCGAGGAGGCCATCGCCGAGATGAACGCAGAATCGAAGGGCGAGAAGCCGACCCCGGACTCCCGGCTATAGACTTTCGACCTTCGACCTTCGACTTTCGACCTCCGACTTTCGACTCTCGACTTTCGGCGGCTGATGGCTGATTCCTGATCGCCGCTCCCGGAAGCCCTAAACCCGACACCCGATACCCTGACCCCCGAACTCCGAAACCATCATTGCACCCGATTGCCTTTCCCCGTCGGCGGGAATCCGCGACGCATCGTGTTCTCGGTCACGGTGCGCGGATCCATGAACTGAAGCAGGTAGTCGGGGCCGCCGGCCTTCGAGAAGATCTTCGTAGGTCGGCTGCTCGGCCCGATAGAAAATCCCGGTCGCGAGTCGGTCGTTGTCGTCGGCGTGCATTGCCAGCGCCAGAAGCACGTCGGCGGTCCGAACCGAGCTGCGCACCGGGCGCTCCGACACCATCACGTGGGAGTAGGTGTGCTCGCCTTTGATGTTCGAGGGGTACTCGTGGACGATGAAGACGTGCAAGCCCGCCCTCGTGCATATACGGCCAAAGGCTTCAGCCGCCGTCTGGACGCCCTGGCCCGCAAAGCCCCCGACGAGGAAGCTGAGTTCGTTGGTTTTCACGCGTTGCGTTTCCTGCCGGCGCAGTTGTCACCCTGCCGCGGGAATCCTTCCGGGGCGTCTTCGAGATGTCAAGTCGCCGAAAAAAGGGGCTGAACTCTTTCTTGCGCCGGCGGGTTCCCGGAAAAGCGGGGGCATCTTTAGGGGTCGGAAACGGGCCGTTTTCCATTGACGGCAGCGAAGGGAATAGACCTAAAGTATGCAGGTGGATGGGTGGGGTGGGCTGAATCGCTGGGCAAGGCAAACCGGGGAGGCAGGTGGCTCAGGAATGGCCGTAGTGGACAACAAGCAAGGCAAGAGCGCCGTGAAACAGCTCGTTCCGCGCAGCGAGGAAGCGCGCGGATTGGCCAGGGAGACCGACCTTGCGCCGCTGACCGAGAAGGCGCAGAAGCCGGGCGGGCGGGTCCCAGGCGACGGGCGGGGCGGCGGGCTGAGCTCGCCCACGCTGGGACCGGTTCTCGAGCGCGCCGGACTGATCAGCTCTTCGATGCTCAAAGATCTCCAGGACTCGATTCAGAGCGAAGCCGGGATGACCCTGCGCAAGGCGGTGGTCTCGACCGGTCTGGTAAGAGAGGACGAGATTCTCGACGCGCTCGCCCAAGAGATGGGCATGGAGAAAGTGGCGCTGCACGATCTCAAGATCACGCCCGAATTGCTCGCCGCCATTGATCCCAAGATCGCCCGAACCTACCGCGTCTTCCCCGTCCGCATGACCGAAGACACGGTGTACGTCGCCCTGGCCGACCCCTTGAACATCGAAGTGACCGACGATCTCGAGAAAGTGCTCGGCAAGAAGGTCGTCGGGCTGATCGCGCCCGAGGACGAAATCATCCATGCCATTCGGCGCTACTACGAGGCCGACGAAGTCAACACCCTCTATGAGGACTTCACGCACGAGGTCACCAAGGAGGAGGGGAAGGACTCGTATTCGAACATCAACCTCGACGAACAGAGCGAGGTCACCCAGGCGCCCGTGGTGCGGTTTGTGGATTTGGTGTTCAAGCAGGCCATCCATGATCGCGCCAGCGACATTCACATCGAGCCGGCCAAGAATTCGCTGGTTGTGCGGATTCGGATTGACGGTGTGCTCCAGGAAATCCCCTCGCCGCCCAAGAAATGGCAAAAGGCCATCATCTCGCGCATCAAGGTGCTGTCGGGCATGGATTTGGCCGAAAAGCGGCTCCCCCAGGACGGCCGGATCAAGCTGAACATCCAGGGCGGCAAGAAGATGATTGATGTCCGTGTCTCGGCGCTGCCCGCGATTTACGGCGAAAGCATCGTCATGCGTCTGCTCGATCAGAGCAGCGTCCTGCTCGGCCTCGAAGAAGTCGGTTTTCTCCCCGACAACATCCGGCTGTTCGAGCAACTGATTCGGGCGCCCAACGGGGTGATCCTGATGACGGGCCCGACCGGCAGCGGCAAGACGACGACGCTTTACTCGGCCCTCCAGGTGCTCAACACGCCCGACCGCAAGATCGTCACGATTGAGAACCCGGTCGAGTATATGATCGAGGGGATCAACCAGATCCAGGTGGACGAGGGCATCGAACTGACGTTCGCCGCCTGCCTGCGGTCGGCCCTGCGTCAGGCGCCCGAGATCATCATGGTGGGCGAGATCCGCGACTTCGAGACGGCGGAGATCGCCATTCGCGCCGCGCTGACGGGCCACCTGGTGTTCAGTACGCTCCACACCAACGACGCCCCCAGCGCCGCCACCCGATTGATTGACATTGGCGTGAAGCCGTTCCTGATTTCGTCGAGCGTTCAGGCCGTCATTGCGCAGCGGCTCCTTCGTGTGATCTGCCGCCATTGCAGCGAACTGTACCATCCGAAGGACGAGGAAGTCCGCGAGATGGGTTATGAGCCTGAAAAGTATCGCGACGTTCAGCTGCATCGGGGGCGCGGGTGCGACCGGTGCGCTTTCGGCGGCTACCGCGGCCGGACGGCGATCCACGAAATCTTCGTTCCCGACTCGACCGCCAGGCAGATGGTCATCCGCTCCGAATCGGCGGCTCGCCTCAAGCGCTACGCCGTCAGCCGCGGCATGCGCTCGCTGCGCATGGACGGTTGGGAGAAAATCCTGCTGGGCCAGACCACGACGACCGAGGTCATCCGCATCACGCAGACCGACGTGCTGTAAGGAACGGCGACACCGACTCGAAACCGAAAAGCCGCACCTGCGGCTGAACGCGCGGCGTGCGATCATGAAAGTGTAAACGGGGCGCAGTCTGCGATTGAATTCGTTTCTCACCCGACTCAGGATAACGCGCGCAATGGCTTCCGGTTGTGGATGAATTTCGTCGCGTCTATCCTGGCCCATGCCGACCGAACGAACAACCCATCGAAGATTGTGTGGCGTTCTCGGACTACTGTCCGTCTTCATTCTCGCCGCCGGTCTGTGGGATTACTTCACCGTTTCCCTGCTGACCGATACCATTCTCCCGCCTTCGCTCGCCGGCGAGGCCGCGTGGGTCAAACGGGGCGACTGGTCGGCCATTCAGTGTTACGAGATCAATTGGTCCACGGTCTTGGTCCGCTGGGCCGGCAGCCACGTGTCGGACGCGGTCCTTGTTGCCGCAATCGTTCTTCTGACTCACGGTTTGCTGTGGAGCGGCGTTTACGCTTTCGGGCGGGCGCTTCTCGGAGGTTCGCCGTGGATCGCCCTGCTTGCCGTCGCGCTGGTGCGGATCAGTCCCGACCTGTTTCAGGTCCACTTGTTGAGCGCCCAGGCGCCGTCGCGGCTGGTGGCCGTCGGACTGGCCTTCTGGAGCAGCGCGCTGACGATCCGCCGGCGTTGGGTGGAAGCGTGTTGTCTGGCCGGACTGATTGCTCACTTCTCGCCAACTGTGGCCTGTTGGTTCGCTCAGTTCATCATTGTGACCATGTTCTGCCTGAACTACGAATGGGGCTGGCGCAAGTCGCTGATTGGGGCCGCGTGTTTCCTGGCCATCGCCGGCAAGCCGCTGGTGATGTTTCTGATCGAGGGTGTTGCGCCCGACGCGCCGATTCGAAGCGAGGCGATGGTCGGCCTTCACATGTTCGCCGATCCGAGCCTGTCGCCGTTCTCCGTCGGCGTGTGGGCCTATGTCTGTTTGGTGGTTTACCTGGCGATGGCGTTCGTGTGGCTGAAGCGGTACTTCAGCCGGACGCGGACCCCTGTTGCCACGATTTTCTTTCTCCTCGGTCTGGGCGGAGTGCTTCTCGACGTCATTTTCGTCGGGATTATTCCGGTCGAGCGCGCCGCCCGATTCCAGCTTCACAATCTGCGGGCGTTCTGGTTCCTCTGGATCGCAGTGTTCTATGCGCCTGCGCTGGCCGACGAACTCATGGCCGCCTCTCCGAAGGGAACTGCCTGGTGGCCGGTTTTTCGCGGGCTCTGCTACAGCATGCCCCTTGTCTGGAGTGGAGTCACGCTCCTTGATCGCCTGCACCAGCCGCCGCGCTGGAACCGAGCGATCGTGTTCCTGATGATGGCGCTGCTTTTCTTCACCGTGACGGCGAGCGACCGGCCCATCGCCGAACCCTCCTGCGCGCTGGTCGTCGGTCTGGCAGCTCTGGCGGCGGCCGCGATGAGAGCGGCGCTGGGAGGCGGGCGCAATGCGGCGAAGTCGGCCCGCGCGATGGTCGTCGCTACCGCAGTGTTTGCGATTCTCTTTCTCTCCCTCGACGGGGGAGCGCTGGCGCGCGCGGTTTCGCAGACCCGTCGCGTCCTGTCGCGAAACAGCGACTGGGCGGCAGCTTGCCGCTGGATCGCCGAACAGTCGCCGGCCGACTCGGTCTGGGCGGCGCCCTGGCGGCCGCGCCAGTTCCGCTGCTGGACGGGCCGCGCCGTCCTGGTCAATCGCGCCGAGGTTCCAGACGATCCCAGCCGCCGTTTCGAGTGGTTCCTGATGTACGCCGAGACGCACCAGTGGCCGCACGGCGTCGCGACGCCGCTCACCGCTTCGCACGGCGGCGAGCGATGGATCGAGTGGTTGAGCGAGTATCGCTGCCGTTTTGTTTTCGGCGAAAGGCAAACGCCTCAACCGCGGCCCGACCGGCTGGTTGTTTCGTCGGCGCTGCCACAGGGTTACGGGGTCCGTTACGTTGTCTGCGATCGCGACTCACTGCCCCAACTTGCGCCGGGGTACGGCAGCGTCATGCTGGAACCGCTTCACGTTTCGGGGCCTTTTGAACTTTACCAGATTCGCTCGACGTTACGCACGCCATGACCACCCATCGCCAATTGCGCGCGCGCACTCGCCTGTCGCTTTGCCCGTCCCCCGGCCCGGAGACCTGGAATCGCTGGTTGACCGAGCTCGAGGCGGCGGCGATGTCGCTTGAGGATTTCTTCGATCTCCCCGAATACCAGGCCCGCCGATTCCTGAACCACCAACCGGCGATTGCCCGGGCGCTCCGACAGCATCCGGTTTCGAGCGACCTTCTCGATCATCTCGTTGGCCGCATGGAACGGGAACACGTTCGTCTGATCGCGATCAACGATCCCCTGTATCCGGAACGGTTGCTGAGCGAGCTGGGTTTTCAGGCGCCCACGTGTCTTTACGTTCGAGGCCGACTGAGTCATTTGCGGTCGCCCACGGTGGCCATGGTCGGCGCGCTCGATCCTTCGCCCCGGGGGCTGGAAAGCGCCCATGCCTATGCCGGTGCGCTGGCGCGCGAAGGAATTCACGTGGTCAGCGGCCACGCCCGCGGCATTGACGTTGCTTCCCACGAGGGGGCGCTTCGGGCGGGCGGCTCGACGACGCTGGTGTTGCCATGCGGGATTTTCGCGTTCGATCTGGCCGCTTCGCTTCAACCTCTCGCCACTCATGACAACACCCTGATTCTCTCGCAGTTTGCGCCCGAGGCCTCTCCCGATCAAGGCCGGCCGATCCTTCGCAACACCACCATCGCCGCGCTCGCCGACGGGCTGATCGTCGTCGAAAGCGGGCTGCTCGGCGGTTCGTCCTATGCCTTTCGCGCGGCCCGCCGCAGGCGCAAGCCGCTGTGGACCGTGATTTATCCCGAACCGGTCCCGCCGTCGGCCGCCGGAAACCGCAGTCTGCTTTCGGCCGGGGCGGAGCCGTTGGAGCCGGGCGCAGCGGGCGCCGAGCGATGCGCTGCCGACGTGGCCCGACGGTTGCGCGCGGTTCACTCGCATCGCGCTCCGTCAGCCGGATGGCCGCCGCCCGACAGCCCCGGGCAAGGCGAGCTGTTTTGATTCCCGCCCGTCGGGGCTTTTTCGCTTGTAAACCCGCCGGGCGACAGCTCAAGAATGACACAGGACAGAAACGGTCGGGCAGAACCGCAAGGAGCGCCATCATGCCGGAAGAACGAGCCGCGTCGGCCCAGTCGGGCGTAGGTCCTCCCCGCCCCCTGCGCCGCAACATCGGCCTTTCGGTGAGTGTACACGTGTTGGTCGAGGAAGAGACGTTCAGTCCGTTCCAGTTTGAAGGAGAGTGCCAGGAGATCAGTCGCTCGGGGGCGCTGATTGCGATCCGCGACCTGACGAAAGAAGCCTACGTCAAGATGATTCAGCACCCGCGCTACGTTCGCGCGGTTTGCCAGTTGCCGGAAACTGAGCAGCCTGTCACGTTGTTTGGAAAGCTGGTGGGATTCGACTTCAAGGAAGAAGGCGGGAGTTCGATGTGCCGGCTGGCCATGGCGTTCGAGCCGATGAAAGAAGAGGTCGTGAGGGCGCTCGACCGTTTCCTGGTTTCGCGGCAGGCGGCGGGGGCGGGCGGTTGAACCCGGTGCGGAGAGTGGCGACGCTGACCCGATAGACGCCGGAGTTCTGAGGCAGGAAGCCATGACGAAAGACTACAGCCCCTTCACGCCCGGACTGCCCGTGCCGGTTGAGTTTTTTGTGGGACGGCAAGCCGAGATCAGTCGGTTGCGCGAGAAAGTTGCCGGCTCGACAACCGGCCGTTTACAGGTGGGGTTCTTGTCGGGAGAGCGTGGAATCGGAAAAAGTTCCGTCGCTTCGTTCGTGAAATTCCTCGTGGAGCGCGATTTCAAGGTGCTCGGACTCCATACGTTCTTAGGCGGAGTGACGGCACTCGAGGAAATGGCCCGTCGGATTTTTGATCGTCTTCTCAAAGAAAGCGTTGAACGGACATGGTTCGACAAAGTGAAGGAGTTCTTTGGGAACCATATTCGCCAGGTAGGCTTGTTTGGAGTGGGGGTGGAGCTTGGCATAAGCCAAAAGGACCTGCAGCGTGCCGTTCATGATTTCGCACCGGCGCTCCGGCGGTTAATGGAGCAGCTGGGCGACGAAAGAAAGGGTATTCTGCTTATTCTCGACGACATCAACGGACTGGCTTCATCTCCGGACTTCGCCAATTGGATGAAGAGCCTCGTGGACGAAATCGCGACCTCAGAGAAACCGTTGCCATTGTGTCTGCTTCTCGTCGGGCTTGAAGAGAGACGGCAGTCGTTGATTTCCCTCAATCCTTCGCTGGCAAGGGTCTTCGACCTCATTGACCTTCCCGTCTGGAAGGATGCGGAGACACGGGGATTTTTCCAGAACACCTTTGCCAAGGCCGGTGTTGTGGTGAAGGAGGATGTGTTGGGGACTCTTTGCCGCTATACCGGCGGCTTGCCGGTTCTGGCCCATGAGATTGGAGACGCGGTCTTCCGTGTGGACAAAGATGGCTGTATAGACGCTTCCGACCTCTCGCACGGAGTCATCAACGCCGCGGAGATTGTCGCGAGAAAGCACTTTGAGTCCCAGGCTTTCAGGGCGATCCGAAGTTCTCGGTACCACTCGGTCTTTGCGAATTTGCTGGAGATACTCCCAGATGAGTTCAAACGTGGCGAAGTCCGCGCCAAGCTGCACAAGGACGACCGGCAGGCGTTTGATAGTTTTTTACGGCAGATGACTCGATTAGGCGTGATTGTGCGCGTCCCGGAGAAGAGTCCGGGGGCGTACCGGTTCAGGAACCAACTCTATCGGATGTGTTTCCGGCTGGAAGCCTTGAGTATCGTCCAGAGTGGCAACGCATAATCTCTGACGACATTTCGGAAGAGACAGAATACGGCCCCAAGTCATTGCAGAGCGATTCACGGGTTTGTCCAACGATCTCTCCATCTACCTTCACGTCCCCTTTTGTCTGGCCAAGTGTCCCTACTGCGATTTCTACTCGGCGGCGGTCGTGGGCGCGCTCGGCGTTGAACCGCCCGAGTACTTTGATCTCGTCGAACGCGAGTTCGAACTTCTATGTCGAGAAAATCGAGAGCTGCGATCGCGTTCGCTCGTTACGCTTTACGTCGGCGGGGGAACGCCCAGCCTCGTTGAGCCTGCTCTCTATTGGCGTTTCCTCAACCGTCTCGGCGACGTTTTTCGGATTCCTCCCTCGCTCGAGTGGACGGTTGAGGTCAATCCCGGCACGGTCGGCGTCCCGCGTCTGGGCGAGCTTCTGGTCCTCGGCGTCAGTCGGCTCAGCATCGGCGTTCAATCGTTCTCGGATGCAACGCTGGAACGACTGGGGCGGGTCCATCGAAGCGCCGAAACGCGCCTCCTGCTCGATGAGCTCCGCGGCTACGCCGCCGCACCCGGTTTCGTTTGGGGAATTGACCTGATGTTCGGCGCGCCGGGCCAGACTCTGGAGCAATGGCAGGCCGATCTCGACGCGACTGTCGTCTATCGGCCCCACCATGTTTCGATCTACGGCATGACCGTTCACGAAGGGACGCCGTTCGCCGATTTACAGCGCGCGGGGCAACTCTGTCTGCCCGACGAAGAGAGCCAGCGCGAAATGTTTCTTCTCGCGCGCCGCCGCCTCACCCAGGCCGGCTACGAACACTATGAGGTTTCAAACTACGCGCTGCCGGGATTTCGCAGCCGCCACAACGAGCGCTATTGGACGGGCGGCGACTACTTGGGTCTGGGCGCGGCGGCCCATTCGTTTGTCGGCGGAATGCGATGGGCCAACCCGCCCGACATGGCGCACTACCGCGAACAGCTTCTGGCCGGTTGCCTGCCTCGCCGGCTCGAGCCGTCTCCGCGAGGCCGCGCGCTTCTGGGCGAGCAGGTGATGCTGGGGCTGCGGCGGCTCGAAGGGATTGATCCGGCGGCGTTTCGGTCGCGATTCGGCGCCGATCTGCCCGATGTCTATGGGGCCGAACTTGCGCGGCTGGTCGAGGCGGGCTTTGTCGAATGGGCCGAGCAGCGATTGCGCCTCACCGAAGAAGGGCTTCTGGTGGCCGACGCCGTGATGGCGGAGTTCTTCTGAAAGGATGAAGGCGGAAGGATGAAGGATGAATAGGAACCGAAACGGCGCGCAATGGAGCGCTGGCGCTCCGTCAGGTTCTCACGTCGGATCTTGCGCATATCTTTTTCTCGTGAACCGTTTCTGCCCGGGCTTTTGGTCGAACGTCCAAGGTCGAGAGTCCATAGTCCGTGTTTCGCTGCCTCAGAAGTTCGTATTCACCAGCCACTCGCAAATGCGGTCCTGAACCGCGGCGGCCTCGGCGATTCGCCCGCCGCATTCGTTCGCCAGAATCGAGAACGCCACCGTCACGCCCGACCGTGTCTCGACATAGCCCGACAGGCAGCTGGCCATCGAAAGACAGCCGGTCTTCGCGCGAACACGTCCCTGCACTTGCTTTCCCATGCGTCCCGCGAGCGTGCCGTCGCGGCCCGCCACAGCCAGCGAGTTGATGAACTCCGCCGCATGCTTGTGAGTCGCCATGTAGCCGAGCAGCCGGACGATGGCCTGCGGACTGACCAGATTGAGCCGCGACAGGCCGCACCCGTCTTCGAAACTGGCGGTGTGGGGAAGGATGCCGACCTCGGCAAGGAACTCCTCCTCAAACTTCTTGGCGTCGGCATACGAGGTGCGGCCCAACCGGGCAAATGTGACAGCCTGAAAGAGCTGTTCGGCGCAGTAGTTGTCGCTGTTCTTGTTCGTTACGGCGATGATCTCGCGCAGCGGCGGCGATTGATATTCGGCCACGCGAACCCATTGCGAGGGACTGGTCTCGGTGGCATGGGCATCTTGCCCATGATTGCTATTGCCATTGGGCGCACGCACGAGGCCGCGCACCGTGATGCCCCTCTTTTCGAGCGCGGCGCGAAAGACCTCGCCGGCCACCAGACCCGGCTGTTCGAGCGGCACGCGCTGGGCCTGCTCGGCGGCGCCTGCGGCAACCCGCCCGCTGACCACAAGATGATCGGGGCCATCATCGGTGCGCTCGATGGCAATGGTGTCGGCAGAACGCCGCGAGCCGGTGACGGCCTGATTGTCCACCTTGACGACGGAATTGGGCGGCAGAAGCGAGAGCTGAACGGCCTCGCCGGGCTTTTCGGCGGGCCGAATGTTGACCGTGACTCGGTTGCCCGCGATGCATAGGGCGCTGATGCGCGGGGCATATTCGGCCGTCTCGTAGTCCTTGATCCAACCCTGGGCCGCTTGTTCGCCCGAGGCGAAGTTCGAGCCGTCCATGACGAGATCGCCCTCGATGTCGCGCAAGCCCATCGTCCACAGGGCATCGGCCCATTCGCGCAGCGTCGAGTTCATCGCGCCGCCGTGAAACCGCGGATTGAGAAACGTCGGGTCGCCGACGCCTCGCACGATCAGATGGCCGCGAAGGCGGCCTCCCTCGCCCAAAGACGAACTCATGTAGAGCGGCGTCGAGAATCGAAAATCAGGCCCGAGACGGTCGAGCGCCAGAGCGGTCACGAAGAGCTTTCGGTTCGAGGCGGGCAGAAAGAGATCGTCGCTGTTGTGAGCGAAGACGATCTCGCCCGTGTCGGCGCGCGCCACACAGACTCCCCACCGAATCGAGCGACTAGCCTTGCCTTGGAGAAGCGACTGGACCTGACTGGCGAGCTGAGCCTGACTGAGTACCAACGTCGAAGCGGTCGGGGCCGCCGCCGGCACGGAGGCCAAACCCACCGCCAGGATCAATCCGCGAATGCGCCAATCCAAACGAATCATCGGCGTTCCAGAGTTCTGTGAGACGTCCGCGTCTGTTGCTGCTCTATCGTCATCCGCAAGTCCGCTGGAAAGAAACCCAACGCCTGAGCGCGCCAAACGATGGCGAGACGAGTCGGCTCGCGCAAGAGATTTGAAGCGCTCCATCGCGCTATTTTCTGATTGAGTCTCGCCGTCGCTGCTTGCAGCATAGGACGAACACATTCCCGAACCAAGGAGCGTAGCCCATGCATTGGATCGCCTGCATCGCAACCTTCGTTCTGATGGTCTCCGGCGTTCCGGCCGCCGAGATCGCCGTCCTGCCGGCCCGAATCGGCGACGAGTCGACCTCGGACATGATGAGCGCGTATCTGCGGCGACTGGCCTACACGGCGCTCGATCATCGCAAGGCCGAGTACGAGAAGATCAAGACGGTCGCGCAGCAACAGGACTATCAGCGGCGCCTGCGCGCGTTCTTCGTCGCCCAACTCAGCGGATTCCCCGAGCGCACGCCGCTGAACGCCAAAGTCGTCGGCCGCCTCGCTCGCGACGGCTACCGCGTCGAGAAGATCATCTTCGAAAGCCAGCCGCGCCACTACGTCACGGCGGCGCTCTATCTGCCGCTGGGCAAGCCGCCCTATCCCGCCGTCCTGGTTCCGTGCGGCCACAGCGCCAACGGCAAGGCGATGGAGGTCTATCAACGCGTGAGCATCTTTCTGGCCAAAGAGGGGATCGCCGCCTTCTGCTACGATCCGATCGGCCAGGGCGAGCGCTCCCAACTCCTCGACGAGAAAGGGAAGCCGCGCTTCGGCTCGACGCTCGAACACACGCTCGTCGGGGTCGGGAGCATTCTGCTGGGGACTAACGTCGCCCGTTATCGCGTCTGGGACGGCATGCGCGCGATTGACTACCTCGTCAGCCGGCCCGACATCGTCGCCCGACGAATCGGCTGCACCGGCAATTCGGGCGGCGGAACGCTGACCAGCTATCTCATGGCGCTCGACGACCGCATTTTTTGCGCCGCGCCCAGCTGCTATCTCACCAACCTCCGGCGGCTCATGGACACCATCGGCCCACAGGACGCCGAGCAGAACATTTACGGG
>Ga0315274_10007916_pt1 | contig 15364 bp, 8 predicted proteins | sample YL17G02_20_MG_FD_203700 | JGI IMG/M metagenome (GOLD analysis project Ga0315274, IMG submission 203700) | Sediment microbial communities from Yellowstone Lake, YNP, Wyoming, USA - YL17G02_20 | ecosystem: Environmental > Aquatic > Freshwater > Lake > Sediment | place: USA: Wyoming | collected... | reverse complement strand
CCCAGACCCGGCCGAGGCCATCACCTCCCACCGTGACCACTCGCCGGCCATCCGGGCTGAACGCGGACCCGACGATCGGTTGTCCCCGGGTATTGACTGTCATCCTTCGTTGGCCTCCCTCGGCATCCCAGAGTGCGAACTCCTCTGCTTCCGAACCTTCGGCGCTGAATGAGGACGCGATCCGCTGACCGTCGGGACTCACCGACAAACCCCACACGCAGAATTGGGACCGCATCACTTCCCGGCCTGGGCCCGCACTCCACAGCTTGACCGTCCCATCCAGGGCAATGGTCGCCAACCGCGAGCCGTCCGGGCTGAAGGCGGCACTGTCGATGGCGGATGAATGTCCCCTCAACTGGAGCAGCTCAGTCCGGCCTTCGAGGTCCCACACCCGTCCGATCCGATCGGTGCCCGTCGTGACCAGGCGTTTGCCGTCCGGGCTGAAGGCGGCTCCGTAAACCCTCGAAGGGATGGACATGAGTTCCTTGCCGGTATCCGCGTCCCACACCTTGGCGGTGCCCGAGTCACCGCCAGTGCAGGACCATCGGCCGTCGCGGCTGAAGAAGACGCGATGCACCGCCGAAGGTTGGGCGCCACGAATCTGGCCGAGTTCAACGCTCGTTGTCGTGTTCGTCCACAACCTCACCACTCCCTTTGAGCTGATCGTCACAAAGCGGTCGGCGGTTGGGCTGATGAATAGGGAGCCGTCGGAGATCGGTGGGAGCGGGAGAGGTTTCGCTGCAGACCGGGCGTTTGCGGCGGGCGCGAACTCCGTGGTAGCGGCGTCTCGGGAGAGCGCCGCTGACTGTACTTGCGGGAGATGGCGGCGCTCTTCCGAGCCGCCGCTACGAAAATCAGGATCAGGGAGAACTGCCATGCCAGACGCCTGCCCGGTATCGAGCAGGAAGGCCTCTCGCTCTGTCCGAACGAGCAGTTGGTTCCCGCCTGACACGAAGCTGATCGCGGTGACAGGCGCTTCACTCCGATGCCTCCGGACCAAGGCGCCGCTCGTCGCATCGCAGATGGCGAGCTCGTTGGGGCCGCGCAGGGCGAGGCGTTTGCCGTCTGATGGGTAGGCCAAGCCTTCGACGTTCCCGGTCGCGAAGCGGAATTCCCACTGCTTCTGCCAGGCGCCGGTATCCCACACCCCTGCGGCGCCGTCCGAGAAGGCGACGGCGAGTTGGGGCGCCGATGGATTGAAGGCAACGGCTGTCACTGGACGGTTGGTGCCTCCCAGAGCGAAGAGCCGGTGACCGTCCGTGGCATCCCACACCCTGACCGACCTGTCACGCCCCAGCGAAGCAAGCTGGGAACCGTTGTGGTTGAACATGATCTTCTGCGGCTGATCCCTCGACGAAGCCTGACGGAGCTTTGAGTCGAACTTGATGTCAGTGTGCGCCGGGATGGAGAGGACGTCCTGGTGGCAGCGGAACATGAGATAGCCCCATTCCCAATGGCGAAATCGCGGCGGGCATTTCAACAGGGCTTCCTTGGCTTGGTCGATTTCGCCTTGCTCCACTAGGGACTGTGCCTGGCCGATCAGCGCGTAGTAGCTCTCGCGCTGTTCGGTCTGACGCGATGCGGCGATCCGCACGGCGGCGACGGTTGAAACCACCGCGACCACAATCACCGCCGCGGCGATCGCCCCGATCAAGCCCGCAACCGCCGGACGCCGTCGGCACCAGCGCCAGGCCAACGCCACGGTGTCGAGCGGACGGGCCTGGATCGGTTCGCCCGCCAGGTAATGCTCCAGTTCTTGCGCCAGTTCTCCCGCGTTCGCATACCGTTGTCGCGGGTCTTTCTCCAGGCACTTGCGGCAGATCGCCTCAAGATCCCGATCGACCGCGGGGTTCAACGCCCGGAGCGGCTTGGCCTCTTCGTCCAGCACTTGGCGGACGGTCTCGGCGGTCGTGGGACCGCGGAGAGGCGGTCGGCCCGCGAGCAGTTCATAAAGCACCGTGCCGAGGCTATAGACATCCGCGGCGGTGGTAAGATGACGGGCGCCTTCCCTGAGTTGCTCGGGGGCGGCGTAGGCGGGCGTGCCGACCATGGCCTGGCTCAAGGTCAGGTCGCTCTCGTGTTCGAGGAGCCGGGCGAGGCCAAAATCGGCTACATACGGCTCGCCGGCGCGGTCGAGAATGATGTTGGCGGGTTTGAGGTCACGATGGAGGACGCCGCGGGCATGGGCGTAGGCCACGGCCTGGCAGACCTTGAGAAACAGGCGGACTAAGCGATCCGTGTCATCCGTACTGCTCTCAGCAGGGATTCTCTCCCGCTGCGCAGATTCGCCGGTGGGGACACGTTCCACCGTGTCCCACTTTTTCTCGGGGAGATCAGGGACGGAGTGGAATCCGTCCCTACCTGTTTGGCGGCGGCTCTGCCGCGCTGCGCCATTCGTGGCCTGGCCTGCAAGCCCTGCCCGCATCCCGGCGATCTTCTGCGCGAGGTTTCCGCCCTCGAGGTGCTTGGTGGTGAAGTAGGGTTGGCCGCTGATCTCGCCCACTTCATAGATGGGCAGGATATGCGGGTGCTCCAGGTGTGCCGCTGTCTCCGCCTCCATCCGGAACCGCTGCAGGTCCTTGGCCGAGGTGAGCCGGGAGGGGATGATCATCTTGAGGGCCACGACCCGGTCCAGGCCGCGCTGTCGCGCCCGGTAAACGACGCCCATCCCCCCACGGCCGATCTCTTCCAGCAGATCGTAATCGCCAAACGTGGAGCCTGTCTCGCTGGGCCGGCCGGGAGAAGCGGCCTGTTCAACGGCGTCACCGGGAACGGGGGCATCCGTCGGTGTCAGGTATTGGGCCAGGAGGCACCGCGGGCACAGGCCGAGCGGCGCCTCAGCGCCCAAACGACCGCCACAGTTGGGGCAGGTTTTTGGGGAATCTGGTGTCACGTCGATCTACCGTCTTTGCATTCGGTGGTTCACAACCAGTACTCCGTCAAAACGGGCCGGAGGTTACGGCCTCTTCCAGTTCTTCGTCCTAATCCTAATCCTGCTCTTGCTCTTGCTCCTGCTCTTGCTCGACTCCCTGCCAGCGGGAGGGTGAGTGGGACCAGGATTAGGATTAGGAGCAAGAGCAAGAGCAAGAGCAAGAGTTTAGCGCGACAGAACTTGGAACAGGAACCGGATCTCGTCGTCGATCTCCACCGGGTCGGCCACCGTCTGGGCCACCACGGCGCGAAGCAACTCGCGGTATCGCAGCCGCATTCGGTGGACCCCGACTTTGACGGCGCCTTCCGTGATGCCGAGTTGCTGCGCCACTTCTGCGTAGGCCGGCAGACCGCCTTCGGCAGGCAAGTAGGGGCTGAGCGTCTCGAAGAAGGCCGACTTGCCCGACGCCTCGAACTCCTGCTTCAGCAACCCGAGAACCTCGTCGAGCGCCGTGAGGGCCCACTTCCGGGCAAAGGCGATCTCCGGACTGGGCTCGGGAGACAGACGCTGTTCCGCGGTGGACCGGTCCAAAGGGAGTAGCACCTTGTCACCGCCCCGTTTCAGGGCGCGATCGCGTCGGCGCTCATCGGCCAGGAACTGGGTGAGCACTCGGAGCAGGAAGTTGCGAAAGCGGCCGCGTTCCGGGTCGGCCCGGCTTGCCAGTTCCTTTTCGATCAGTTGCTCGAAGAACCCTTGAGTCAGATCTTCGGCCTGCTCAGCGTTGTAGCCCTTGTGACGGACAAAGGCGTAAACCGGGAACCAATACGTCCGGCAGAGTTTCTCCAGCGCCTCCCGCGAGTCGGGCGACGCGCAATCCCCGGCCGCCAGCACGACGCTCCAGTGCGTCGTCGCGAACTGGGCGGAGCTGCGACTGGCGGACTCGTTGCGGGTACCTTTGGAGACCATTTTCTCGGCCTCACGAAACCCCGGCGGACCGTCCTCCCGTGCAGGCCCGAAGCCTTACACTGGCTAATTGCTTCGCCGGGACTTCGGCGGAAGTTGACCACATCCGACGGCCCAAGGCGAGCGGAGAAACGAGTGGCGTCTCACCATCAAATCCTCAAGTGACAGTTTACCTCCCATCCCACCGGCCATCACGCCAAACGCCAACTCGGACAGATAATGGTCCACATTCCTTTCAGCCTCAGAGGAATCGCACTCACTCCGGCAGAGGGATACCAAATCGTGCCGAAGACCCGGCAGTATGCGGCGGTCACCCGCTAACGCAGTTCTCGTCCTCCCCAGAAGGACCAGTCGGCCTCGGAATCGGACAGGATCGCGTCCGGGATCTCGGACATGAGCTCTTGTTGAAGCGTGGAAGCCGAAGGATTCCCCTGCTCGTTGGCGATCTCCCATCGGGTAATCCGCAAGCCCACTTTGGGGACCCGCCGGAGTGAATCTGGTATGGCTGGATCGTTCTCGATTCCCGCCACCTGCCGCTGCAGGAACGTCAGCCAGAGATCACTATCGCCGTGAAAGTAGTCGCCGGGATTCCCGGCGAGCAGGTGCCTGGCCGCACCCAGTTCCACGCGGAGGTTCCCAAGCGTATTGAGGCGGTCTGCGAAGCGGGCTTCCGGTTCATAGGTTCCCAAGTAGAGCAGGGCCACGCCCTGCGGGTGTCGGCACACGGGATCGCGCAAACGCCCGTGCTGCCGCTCAGCCAGGCAGCGACGGCGAACGACTTCCCAATCAAGGCGGCCTGTCTTGAAGCCCACCAGAGCCGTCGGCACGCTCGCGGTTTTGAAGTGATTCCGAAACAGGTGAACCTCACCGAATGCCCGCTTAAAGGTCGCCACGATCGTCTGGAAACCCTCGTCGGTCAGTTGAGACATCGGCAGCCATTGGCAAAACACGCCCCCAGGCAGCAGCGCTTCTCTCGCCGCATTGAACTGCTCCAAGCTGCAGAGCCTGGCTTCCCCCGGCCGCCACGGCGTGAACAGGTCGCCGATAATGACGTCAAAACGCCCCTGGGCCGCGGCGAGGTAGGGGCCCCCGTCCTCGACATAGACCTTGACCTTTGGGTTATCGCAGATCCCTTGGTTGAACGCGGGGAAGTGCCGCGCGGCGGCGTCCGCCACGAGTGCGGACAACTCGACGATCGTAATGGACTCCACCGCTTCGTGCCTCAAGGCGCCAGCCGCAGTGATCCCGGTCCCCAGCCCGATGAATCCGACCTGCTTCGGCGCCGGGTGGAGCAGGAGGGGCAGATGCGCTTGCCGCTCCATGTCGGGAGCCGCCTTGCTGCTTCCAAGCAGGTACAGGTTGTCCAGAAACATCGCCCGGCCGACATCGGCCCGCTCAACCACCGCCAGCGAACCCTCTCTCCCGGAGCGCACCTCGAGCACCCGGAACGTCGCGGTCCGGAGGAAGATGGGCAGGTTCCTCAGCGTGGTGCCGAGCAAACAGGCCGTTCCCGCCACCAAGGCGAGAGGGAACACCAGTTGGAGAGGGTCTTTCCTCCGCAGAGCCACCAGCACCGCCACGGACAGGAGACCATAGAACCCGCCGACCGCTCCCAAGGCAAGATGGACACCGGTAGCGGGCAGGAGTACCCGTAGGGCGGCCTCTGCTCCGACGAGTCCTCCCAGGCCGTTGATGGCCAGCAATTGCCCCAGTCTACGGCCAGGAGAACCACTCTTCGAGGGATCGCACCCACACAGGAGGACCGGGAAGAGCATCCCCGCCAACAACACGGCCGGGCCAAGTGAGAGGCATGTCACACCGGTCAGCCGCAACAGGGATCTGCTGACCCCACTCCCATGAACGATGATTCCACCGTGGCCGGCGGTGAGACTCATGAAAATGACGGGGGATGCTGCGGCCATCAGTCCCGCCATAGCCAGCGAGAACGGGAGTACACGCCCTGCTCCGCCGAAGCACCGCGCTGCCACGGGAGTGGCCGCGGCCGAACAGGCCAGGAGCAATACGACGCACAAAAGCACCGCTGCCGGAGTGTAGAACGCCAGCGGCAGCTTCAGGTTGAGCAGTTCGAGTCCGAGCACCTCGAGCGCCAGAACTCCCGCCCCCGACAGGAAGGCCAGGAGCGATGACAGCCGGGACAGTTGCGCATCCTCCGGCGCGGGCAGCGGGCCAGGCATTTGCCCCGCATCCCCCGTGGCTTCGGGCCAAACGAAGTCCCAGCCCAGGCACACTGCCGCCACGACTAGGTTGAGCACAATCATCAGGAGCATCGAGCCTGTCGGGCCCACGAGGTGGAGGGCTAGCCCGACCACGAGCGCCAACCCCAAAGCTCCCCCCAAGGTATAGGCTGCATACAACCAAGTGACACGATTCGTGGGACACTGACCGGGATCACGGACGGCGGTTACCACCAGCGGAAGGGTCATCCCCATCAGGAAAGCCGGCGGCACGACGAGGAGAAGAGAGAGCACCAATCGGACGGCGGGGCCCTGCCAGCCGACCAGCTTCTCGGGCCCGAGAGCGGGCCAAAGCCAGCCCGCCCACTGTGGGAGCAGCAGGACCGGAACACACAAAACCGCCACCCCCAAGTCGGTGCACCCCACGACCCGCCAGGGTCGCCGCAACTTCGGCAGCACTCGCGCCGCCAACGCCGATCCCAACGCCATGCCTAGGAAGAAGCACTCCAGGACCCGCACGCTGGACTCGACGCTGGCCCCGATGAGATCGGTCAGGCGACGGGTCCAGAGAATCTGGTGCCCCAATGCCGTTGCTCCGCTCAATCCCAACAGGACCAGCGCCACTCGAAGCTCAAGCCGGCTTGGTGCCATCGTTTGCCGCGACGGGGTCTCCATTCAGGACGACAGACGGGATGGGGGCTTCTGTCGGCGGGGCGCCTTCTTCCGGTCGCGCCGTTCTTCTTCACTCGTGTCGCAGCGCCTCAATCGGGTCGAGCTTGGCTGCGGCGGAGGCCGGGTAGAGACCAAAAATGATGCCGACTGCGCCGGAAATGCCAAAGGCCACCAGCACCGACCACGGCGTAATGATCGTCATCATATGGGTGAAATGCGTCACGATCGAGGGCGCCACGAAGCCGATCATCACGCCGATGAGTCCGCCCCCCACGGAGAGGACCACGGTTTCCACGAGAAACTGCATGGTGATGTCGCGGCGCTTGGCTCCCAGGGCGCGGCGGACGCCAATCTCCCGAGTCCGTTCTGTCACGGTGGCCAGCATGATGTTCATGATGCCAATGCCGCCCACCAGGAGCGAGATCGCGGCGATCGACCCCAGAACGATGTTGAACCGCCGCTTGGTCTGCTCCGCCTGACGCAGCAGTTCCAGCGGCACGATGATCTCGTAGTCATTCTGGTCGTGGAACCGTTTCAGCATCGTCCTCACCTGCGCGTCGGCAGTTTCGACGGCGGGCAGGTCGCGCATCTGGACGGTGATTTGGTGGAGTTGCACCTCTTCGGCCTCGAAACTGCCGGCGGAGCGGCGGATGAGGACCTCGCCGAAACGCGTCCGCGAGGTGTTGAGCGGGATGTAAACGTTGTTGTCCAGGGGCTGGCCTTCCATCTTGCCCGCTTGGCTCCGCTGCTCGGGCTGGCTGCGCTCCTGCACAATCCCAATCACCCGATAGTAGAAGGCATCAACTTTGACCGTGTGCTCCAGCGGGTTCTGGCTGGGAAACAGTCGCCGGGCCAATCCGGTGGTGATCACGCAGACGTTTTCCTGGCGCTCCTCGTCGAAATAGGCGAGGAAACGCCCGCTGACGACGGCGGCCCCCGTCACTTCCGGGTAGAACGGCAGGGTCCCGATCACCTGGCAGGCGATTTCGTTGCGCTGGAAACGGACATTCTCGCGGATGATGCGCATGGGCAGGACCCGTAGCACACCGGGGATGGTGGACAGGAGCCGCCCACTGTCCTCGTAGGTGAGGCCATACTTGAGCTGCGAGCCGCGAGCCGCGCCGCTCGCTTGTTGCTGGGCTTGCTCCGGCGGTTTCAGGCTACGCAGGAGGATATTGTTGCTGCCAAGTTTCTTGATGGCTTCCTGGGCCTCGTAGGAAGCCCCTTCGCCAATGGCCAGCATGGCGATCACGGAGCACACGCCAAAGATGATGCCCAGCATGGTGAGCGCCGAGCGCAGCTTGTGGAGCATCAGGCTCTTGACGCCCAACCGGACCGTGCTGATGAATTGGAAGGTCAGCATGCGGGGCGGAGCGTCACTTCGTGGAGCCGGCCTGGCCAACCGACACCGGTCGGTTCACCACCTCCCGGTCGATCAACCCGTCTTTCATGTGGATGATGCGATGGGCGCGGCTGGCCACGCGGTCGTCATGCGTGACCAGCACAATGGTCTTGCCGGAGTCGTTGAGCCGGCTAATCAGCTCAAGCACCTCCTGGCCCGTCTTGGAGTCGAGGTTGCCCGTCGGCTCATCCGCGAGAATCATCAACGGGTCGTTCACGAGGGAACGCGCGATGGCGACGCGCTGTTGCTGGCCGCCTGAGAGCTGGTTCGGGCGGTGATGCAGCCGGTCGCCCAAACCGACCAGTTCCGCGAGCTGCAGGCAGTGGTCGCGATAGGCGCGGATGTCCTTTCCCTGATACAGCAGTGGTACCTGAATGTTCTCGATGACCGTGAGCTGAGCGATAAGGTTGTAGGACTGGAAAATGAAGCCGATCTTCCGCCCCCGGGCCTCGGAAAGCATGTCGTCGGGCATCTGCGAAACGTCCTCGCCACCAAGGAAGTAGAGCCCGGCGCTGGGCCGGTCCAGGCACCCGAGCAGGTTAAGCAGCGTGGACTTGCCGGAGCCGGACGGACCCATGATGGCGAGGTAAGAGCCGGCACCCACTTCCAGATCCACGCCGCGCAACGCCAGAACGTCGGCCTCACCGCCCAGCACGTAGCGCTTCTCGACGCCTTCGAAGCGAATGATGGCAGGTTCGGCAGACATGGCTACGGCGCGCGTCCACCCTCGCCATTCCCGCTTCCGGAGCGAGCCGGACTGTCGCCCGAGGTGGCGCGGCGTGGGCTCTCACCGCCCTCTCGCGGGCGCTCGGCGCGGTTGGTGCGCGCGCCGCCGAACGACTCGCGCATGGCGGCTCGCTCGCTCTCGTCCAGTTCGCCGTCGCCATTCTTGTCGAAGCGTTTCAACATCTCTTCCCGGTCCATCCGTTGTCCGCCGCGCCCCTGACCGCCGAAGCGGGCAGTAAGCGCTGTCCGCATGGCCTCGCGCTCACTCTCGTCCAGCTCTCCATCTCCGTTCTTGTCGTATTGCTTCATCAGCTCCTCACGATTCGGCCCTCCACTTCGACCCCTGCCTTCACGGCTCCCCGCACCCGCACTCGCAGACTCCCCGGGGAGGCCGGCGGCGAGGGCACTGCCACTGCGCGGGGTTTCGCCTCTCAGGGTGCCCTCGCGCTGTGGCTCCTGGGCCTGTCCATTCAACGGCAAAACGGCTCGTGGCGGGGCATTGCTCTTGGCGACTCGACTCTTTTCCTCGTCGGCGAGCACGGCTCCCTCAAGGTCTTTCTCCTGAAGATCAAACGGCGGTGACAGCAGCACGCGGTCTCCTTCCTTCAAGCCCTGGGTGATCTCGATGAACTTGGTGTTATACATCCCCGTTTCGACCGGCTTTGGCTCCGGCTTGGCGCCGTTCACCGTATAAACCACCTGCATACCCTTGTAGGTGGTGACCGTCTGGATGGGCACGGACAGGGTGTCGGCGATGTTAGTGATGATGATCTCGGCCTTGGCGGAAACCCCCGGTTTTACGTTCGGAATGGGGTCGGTCAGGTAAACATCCGTGTTGTACACCTTCAGATTAGGGTTGGCCCAGCGGTCCTGAGTATTCGGCAGCGGCGCCACCTTCTCCACCACCGCCGCGAAGCGCTGATCGGGCGCGGAGTCGAGGACCACGTAGGCCGGCAATCCCGGTCGGATCATGTTGATGTGCGATTCGTGAACCTTGATGACGACCTTCATGCGCGAGAGATCCGGCAGTTTGATGAGCTCCTGCCGGTTGCGCACGGTGGCTCCACCTTCGATCAGGGACTCGCTGCTGAAGTGGCCTTCGCTGATGGCGTACACGACCAGCCCATCCTGGGGCGCCGAGATGATGGTGTTGGTGAGGTTCATCCGGTCGCGGTTGAGCTTCTGTTCGTTGAGGATCAAGGTGTTGCTCTGCGCGCTCAGGTCGGCCACGTACTGGGCCATCCGCCGCTCGTTCTGGCTCAGGACGCGGTCCAGTTCCTGGCTGGCCTGAAGGACATCCGAGGCGTATTTGTTGGTCTGCTTGGGGACGTCGAATTCCAGCAGCATCTGGATGGCGTTGCTGGCGATGATCACCGAATTCCCGTTGTTCAGCACCGTTAGCCGGTCGCTGTCCACCCGCTGCTTGGTCTCGTAGCCCTTCTCGGCCAGCCGGATCGAGTTCGACAGCGTGAGGCTGTTGACCTCGAGCAGAGCTTGAGCGGAGACGACTTTGTTGCTGGCTTCCACGAGGTCCACCAGGCGCTGGCCCTGATTATACTTGTCGCGGTCGATCTCGGCGAACCTGAGCTTCAACAGGGCGGCCAGATAGTCACTATTGGTGGCGCTGCGCTGAATCTCGAGCTGCGCCCGGGCCTGCTCGACGGCGAAGATGGCTTTCTCGTAGCTGATCTGCTGCTGGCTCAACTGGTCGCGCGCTTGGGCCGAGTCCAGTTCCACCAGCAGATCCCCTTTCCTGGCATAAGACCCCTCGGGCACGATGGAGATGATGCGGGCGGTGCCTTCGACCTGGTTGCGGATGCTGACCTCGCTGACGGCGGCCAGGTTGCCTCCTTCGACCACCGAGACGGTGAAATCTCCGCGCTTCACCTCGTGGTAAGAGGTGGCGCCTTCGCCGTCTGCGGGAGATCGGAACACGAAGAACCACAGCAGCACCAGCACCACCAGAGCGGCGATCGCGACTTGCACCGGGCGCTGACGGAGGAGGACGGGGAGTTTCGGCTCGGACGGTGTCGAGTTCATGACGAGGGTTCGATGAAGGTTTCGGGGGGCAGGACCTGGTCGTCCGGCATGCGCAGGGGCGGTGTGCCGCGTTGCTCCGGGGTCAGGCGATCTTTGAAAGGATCCTGCAGCCAGAACTTGTCGGGCTCGGTATCGATGACGCCGATGTCGACCAGCAATCCCAGACGGGCCGTCAGGTAGGCGGTGTAGGTGGTCGCCAGCCGGTTCTGGGCTTGGATCAGGTCGTCCTGCGCCTGGCGCAGGTTGAGGACGGTGCGTCGCCCCGCCTCCAGGCTCATGGTTTCGTTCTCCACCCGGCGCTCGGCGACCTGCAGCGATTCCACGGCGTTAAGGTAGTTCAGCCGCTCCTGCTCGACGGTCCGAAGGCCCCGATCAATCCGCTCCTTGAAGTTGTCGAGGGTCAGGCTGAGGGAGCGGATCTGGGATTCGAACGACACCAGCGCCGCCCGGTAGGTGTTGCGCTCCCGCAGCCGGTCCACCGGCAGGCTGAGTCGGAGCTCCGCGGAATAGCGAAGCTTGTTCAGATCGAATTCGACATAGTCATCGGGTTCCTCCGAGGCGAGGCTCGCGCTGGCGAACAGCCCCAGATCTGCTCGCAACTGATCGGCCGCCAGGCTGACCTTGCGCTTGCTGTCCTCAAACCGGTCGATTGCGTTGAGGACGTCCATGTGCTGCTGGACGCAGAGGCGGAACGCGGCCCGCCGGCCAATCTCGACGGGCACCAGCCCGGTGTCGATCAGGTCCTTGAGATCGCGGTCATCCAGGAAGAGCTCGGAGGACACCGGCAACCCCACCCTGAGCTTGAAGGAGTCGAGGGAGCTCAGGTACGAGGCCAGGGAGTTGATGTAGCTGATTCGGGCGCCCAGTTCGTCCGTCCGCGTCGCATCCACATCGCTCTGCGACACCCGGTCCACCGAGCGGGCCTCCAGGTATTTCGTGATTTCGACGCGGTTGGTGTAGTTGCGATAATTGTTGCGGACCACGTCCTTCTGGGTCAGCAGGCGGAAGTAGGCGCTCACGATGTCCGCCGCGAATTCCTGTTGGTACAGGCTGTAGGACCGCAGGGCATACACCACATTGCGCTCCGCTTGGGTGAGTCGCTCCACGTCAGGGCTGTTCTTCCCGAAGCCGCGCAGCAGAGGCTGGGTGAGGTTCACCGACAGCGTATTGATGATCGAACGCGGCTGGTTCCCCGTGTAGTAACTCAAAATGTCGTTGGCGAGGGCCACACTGAGCCGGCCTCCGGTCTTGAGCAGCCAGGTCTTGTTGACCCCAGCACGGCTCTCCACCGGCACGGGCTGCTCCAGGCCCTTGGGCGTGCCGGCCAGCTTGGTGCTGGCCTCGGCGAAGAACTGCGGACTGAACTCATACCGCACTCCCGTCAGCGTCAGCGCCGTGAGATAGAGTTGCTCCTTCTGCGTTTGGTACTCCCGGCTGTTCCGCACCGCGAAGTCCAATGCCTGGTCGAGGTTCAGAATCAGGCGGTTGGTGGTTATCCGGCTTTCGATGATCTCGTCCGGGGGAATCGTCTTGGGATCGCGTCCGGAGAACGGCGTGTCGATCGTGAAGGCCTTGGTCCGGCCGAACACCTGGTTGTCGATCTGCCGGATGATCCCATACGCCTCCTTGTCGGCCGAGCGGCGATAGTGGCTCGAGGTGCAGCCCGGCAACAGCACCACGCTCACGGCAGCCCAGAAAACAACCCAGGCTGCCGCAGAAATCCCGAACCGGTTCGTGGTGGCGGCGGGCGTCACGCGTACCATTCGACGAATAATGACATTCGGTTTGAGTCGCAGGTTACCGGATCGGACAGGGTATCTGAGACGGTGATCGAATGCTAAAGACATACTTCCTCAAGGCGCACCGGTCCCTTCACCGGGTGGCTCCGCTTTCAGACCCACCCCAGCCCACACAACCAACCGGAAGGGGAGTTGGCGCCGACAGAGGGCGTTGAAGGTTCACGAAACAAATCTCGTTCTCGTGCAAACAGACGGGCTCGCCGCATAAAGATCGCGGATTCTGCGTTTCCGTCCGATTGGCGTCAACGGGTTAATCTCGCGAGACGCGCGCCGCGCGTCCGAACTCGGGGAAACGCGGGGCGAAGAAGCTGGCGAGGACGATCAACGGAATCGCCCGCCGTCTGGCGAGCCTGTTCGCGCGGGCCGACCCAGCCGGACCTCAGTGCTCCATTACTCCACCGCTCCGATACTCCAGGCCTGCATCGCTCCTCGCCTGTTGTCCGGTCATTCCAGGTTCACGACGAGTCCCTGGGTGCGCAGGTATTCCTTCACCTGTCGGATGCTCAGGGTGCGGAAGTGGAACACGGAAGCGGCCAAGACGATCTGTGCGCCGCCCTTTACCACCGCGTCGTAGAAATGCTCCAATTTGCCAGCGCCACCCGAGGCAATCACAGGCAGCTTGACCGCTTCCGAGATCGCCTTGGTGAATTCCAAGTCGTAGCCGGCCAGGGTGCCATCGCCGTCCATGCTGGTCGGTAGAAGGGTTCCGGCCCCCAGTTCCTCGCAGCGCTTGGCCCAGGCAACCGCGTCCTGGCCCACGGGCTTCGTGCCGCCGGACACGACCAGTTCAAACCCCGACGGCATCGCCCGGTTCCGCCGCGCGTCAACCGCGATGACGATTTTCGCTGAGCCGAATTTCCCGGCCGCCTGCCGCACCAGCTCCGGATTCTTCACCGCGGCGCTGTTCATGGAGACCTGGTCCGCGCCCGCGGCCAGGACCATGTCAATGTCTTCGAGCGAGCCAATCCCACCGCCCACCGTGAGCGGGATGTCAATGACCGCGGAGACATTTCTGATCCACTCCAGGCGAGTCTTGCGGTTTTCGACGGTGGCGGCGATGTCCAGCATCGCCAGTTCGTCGGCGCCTTCCTGTTGGTAGAACGCGGCGTTTTCCACGGGATCACCGGCATCCCGCAGCTCCACGAAGTGGATTCCCTTGACGACCCGCCCGTTCTTCATGTCGAGACAGGGCATGATTCTGACAGCGTTCATAGTTCCTTTCGCTATGGCAGGGTTGTGGTGCCGAATTGCGGCGAACCTATTCGATGGGGCTTAGGCGACAAGCCGAAACTGGCGAGGGACTCGCAGCGGTCCGAAGCCTGGAGCTCTCACCGCAACTCCCCTCCCGCGCGGAACCTGTTCCCATCGACCGCCCGTTTCAGGTGGCGAGGCAGCGTGGGATGATGGCGCAGGTCTTCGCCTCGGCGTCCGCGAACCAGCTTGTGTCGCAGGCGGCGCCTTGGAGGCAGGTGATGCTGCACAGATCACTTCGACGACTTCCCCCAGTCGAGCACCAGCAACGACACCGCCTGACGCGGGAGCATGAATCGTAACACCGCCCTTCCGTTCTCCACTCGGGCGGTTTCCGATGGACCGAGCGCCGTGAGTTGGCCGGCCTTCTCCAGCGCGGCGCACGGCGTCGATGGCGTAATCGTGGAGTTTGTGGAACTCCGCGGGGGTGCCGCGCCAGTAGCCGATATTCGGCTCGTTCCAGACCTCCCAATACCACGATTCGACCTCGGCGCGTCCGTACCTCTCCGCGCAGTGTCGGCTCCACCGGTACACCAGTTCCGCCCACTTCGCGTAGTCCTTCGGGGGATAGGCCCAACCGGTATAAATCTCGTCGTAGGGCGCCTGGGGCGCCCAGCGGTGTTGATACGGCTCAGGCTTGACGGAGAGCGCCTCTGGCATGAAGCCAATCTGCGCGTAGGGCCGCACGCCGTGTTGCAGATAGGTGTCGAAAATCCGGTCGAGCAGGACCCAACTGTAAACGGGTCTGCCCTCGGCATCTTCGCGGTAAGCGCCAGTGGACCCCCACTTCAAGGCCGGCGTGCCGTCGCCGGACGTCAGCAGGTTGTGCGCGCGGAAGTACACGTTCTTCGGCGCGAGCGCTCCAAGCTCGGCGATCAACTTCTGTCCGTGCCTCATGTAGGCGTAGTTGGGCTCGTCGGCGCCGAAGAAGCGCCAGATGGACTTCAACTCACCGCGCGGCGTCGCTGCATCCACCCGGATGGTGACCGGGAAAGGGTCCGCCGGTGCCTCCCCAGCGACCGGCGATGCCCCCGGCGTGAATAGGAGGCAGGCAACCAGCAGCCAAATGTGACTCGGCTTCATGGATTCGGAGACGGTCTGATTGCTCCTCCCTGCGCGCGACGCAACGTGGGTGTCTGTTCTCCTCTGCAGGGCGGAAGAATCCGGGTTGGCGCCGACGGAGGGGTCGAAGCCTCGCGAGGCGTTTCTTGATTCCGTGCGAACATGCGTCGTCGCCACATCAACACTGGCGAAGGTGCGTCTCCGTCCAATCGGCGTCAACGGCGCGATAGCGCAGGCAAGCCCGATCTTGCAGGAGGGTGCACGACAGGATTCTTCGTTCAAGCAGCCAACGAGAGGGTGTCGTTGCGGGCGGCGTGCTGGTTGAGCCTGTCTTTCCAGAAAGCGCTCAAGCGCCGACTGGCGTGAATGCAGCGCAACGCGA